>OLXZ01001115.1_pt1 | contig 11985 bp, 10 predicted proteins | sample 1673901 | NCBI WGS metagenome assembly OLXZ01 (sample SAMEA103958131, study PRJEB25191) | human gut metagenome | reverse complement strand
TGATCATTGCGATGCCCTCTCTCTTAAAGAATATCACCAGTATACACGAAAATCGGGATTTCGCAACCGGAAATCTGTCGCTCACAGCGCGCGCAGCAGCTGCAGCCAGAGGTGCGCCGTCGAGATGCGTGCAGCGCCGTCCGGGACGACCAGCGGCAGGATCAGCGTGTCGCCGCTGCTGTCGGTGACGGTCACGGTGCCGACCTGCGCGCCCGGCTCCAGAGGGGCGCACAGGTCCTCGTTGAGCGCGATGTCCGTCTGCGGTGCGGCCATGCCTTTGCGCACGACGATGGCGTCCGTGCCCGAGAGCACCGGCTGCACGCTGTCCGTTTCGGCAAACCGTACGCGCACGGGCGGAATGACCGTGTTGGCTGCGACGGAATAGAGCGAATAGTTGGCAAAGGCGAAGTTGAGGAGCGTCGCTGCGTCTGCGAAGCGCGCCTTGGAGCTTTCCGCGTGCAGCACTACGGCAATGTACTCCACGCCGTCGCGCTCGGCGCTGGCCGACAGGCAGTGCATAGCCTGCTGGGTGTAGCCGGTCTTCAGGCCGGTCGCGCCGGGGTAGGCGTGGATGAGCTTGTTGGTGTTGGCGAGGCCGAAGCGGCCGTCGCGCACGGTGTCCATCCAGATGGTGGTATAGTCGCGGATGCGCGGATGGGCCAGCAGTGCGCGGGACATGCACGCGATGTCGCGCGCCGTCGTGTAGTGGCCGGGATCATCGGTCAGCCCCGTGCAGTTGAGAAACTGCGTGTTTTCCATGCCCAGTTCTTTCGCGCGGTCGTTCATGCGCTTGGTGAACGCCTCCTCGGAACCGGAGATGTGCTCTGCCATGGCGACGGCGCAGTCATTGGCGGAGTTGACGGCGATGCACTTGAGCATCTCGTCGACGCTCATCTGCTCGCCCTCCTTGAGCCAGATCTGGCTGCCGCCCATGGAGCTGGCATGGGCGCTGGCGGTCACGATGTCGCTCGTATCGAGCTGGCCGCTGTCGAGCTGCTCCATGATGAGCAGCAGCGTCATGATCTTCGTCACGCTGGCGGGGGATAGGTGCTCATCGGCATTTTTCTCGTATAACACCGTGCCGGTCGAGCGCTCCATCAGGATCGCCGACGGTGCGGATATCTTCAGCTCTTCGTCCGTTGGCTGCTCGAGCGCCATCGCGGGTGTGAGCAGCAGCAGCGCTGCCAGCAGCAGACAGATCCATCGTTTCATATGCTCAGCCCTTTCCGTTGATTTCTCCTTATCACCCTATGCCGGGGGCACGTGGAAAAGCAGTCCGAGTCTCCACAATTTGCACAGGCTTTTGCACACAGAAGCGCTCAGAGCGTGTCAAGATACGGCGCACCGTGTCGCAAATGTACGAAAAGCCCGGTATTACCGGCTTGACGGTGCGGGCACATGATAGTAAAATAAATCCGACTGATCACAGACACTGGCGGGCGCTGCGGGCGCGATGGGGGGAGACGGTTTATGAAGCGATTTGATCCGAAAAACAAATACCTCGGCTGGGGCATCACGGCGTTCGGCGTGATCGCGTGCTGCATTCTGTTTTACATGCTGCTGCAGCACGGCAAATCGATCGGCGATGCGATCAGCTCGCTGCTCGGCATCCTCAGCCCGATCATCTGGGGCCTGGTGATCGCCTATCTGCTCTGGCCGCTGACGAAGGTATTCCAGCGCAAGCTCTTTGAGCCGCTGCTCAAAAAGCTCCGCCCGAAAAAACCGGTGCGCACCTCACTTGCGCGCGGCCTGTCCGTCGCGCTCTCGATCCTGGTCGCCCTGATCATCATTGCCGCCCTCATCTGGCTCATCATCCCGCAGATCTATACGAGCGTTGAGAGCATCGTGCTCAACTATCAGGAGTACTATGACACGATCACCGGCTGGATCAACAAGTTCTTTGAGAACAATCCCGAGGTAGAGGAAGTGCTCCTCTCTGCGACCGGCGATGTGTCCGACAGTCTGCTCGACTGGGCGAAGACCGCGCTGCTGCCGTCCATGGGCAAGGTGGTCACGAGCGTGACGACCGGCATCTATGCCGTTTTGCGTGCGATCCTCGATGTGCTCATCGGCTTCGTCGTCGCCTGCTATGTGCTGTCGAATATGGAGCTGTTTCTCGCAAAGTCCAAGATGGTGCTCTACAGCATGTTTTCCGTCAAGGCGTCCAAGCGCATCCTCAAGGCCATTCGCTTCACGGACACGGCGTTCATGGGCTTTATCAGCGGTAAGGTCATTGATTCCGCCATCATCGGCGTCATCTGCTATATCTGCTGTGCGATCATGCGCATGCCGTATGTCGTGCTCGTGAGCGTGATCGTCGCCGTGACGAATATCATCCCCGTGTTCGGCCCGTTCATCGGCGCGGTGCCGACGGCACTGATCATTCTGCTCGTCTCGCCGATGAAGTGCCTGATCTACGTCATCTTCATCATCGTCCTGCAGCAGATCGACGGCAACATCATCGGCCCGAAGATCCTTGGCAACTCCACCGGCATCAACGGTTTCTGGATCATGTTCGCCATCCTGCTCGGCGGCGGCCTGTTCGGCTTTATCGGCATGCTGCTGGGCGTGCCGGTGTTCGTCGTGATCTATGCCGGCCTGGAGCGGCTGGTCGATCACGGGCTGAAAAAACGCGGCCTCCAGACGGAGACCGCAGAATATATGGATCTGGATTACATCGACGATGCTACGATGCAGCCGGTGCGCCTACCGCAGGAGGTGCCGGACGAATCGCTCAAGGATTCAAAGGATGATTCAGCGAAGTGACGGGAAGAGGGACTGCTTTGCATCCCGCAGTGCATCGCACAGCGCGTCGATGTCTTCCCGCGTGGTGTAGCGCGAAAAGCTGATGCGCAGCGCGCCGTCGATCACGTTCGCCGGCAGCCCGATCGCCTCGAGTACATGGCTCCGCCCGCCCTTTTTGCAGGCGGAGCTTTTTGATGTGTAGATCCCGCGCGCCTCGAGGAAGTTCATCAGCACCTCGCTCCGGTAGCCGGGCAGAGAAATGCTGAGGATGTGCGGCGAGCCGCCGCCGATGACGACAAGACCGTCCACCTCGGCTGTCAGCCGGTCGATGGCGTGGGCGCGCAGCTCGGCCATGGTTTTCGTGGCCTGCGCCATTTTCGCACTGCCGATCTCGGCCGCCGTACCAAAGGCGGCGATCTGCGGCGTGGCCTCCGTACCGGCGCGCATGCCGCGCTCCTGCCCGCCGCCGAGGATATAGGGCGGCAGCTTCAGTCCGCTGCGGATGTAGAGCGCGCCGATGCCTTTCGGCGCGTGGATCTTGTGACCGCTGATGGTGATCATGTCCGCGCCGAGTGTTTTGGCCGAGAACGGCACTTTCAAAAACCCCTGCACGGCGTCCGTGTGCAGCAGGGCAATGCTGTTTTCCGCTTTCAGCATCCGGGCGACGGCGGCGATGTCGTTGACGGTGCCGGTCTCGTTGTTGACCATCATGAGCGAGACGAGGATCGTGTCCGGCCGCAGCGCCGCGCGCACCGCCTCGAGCGGGATGGCGCCGGTGCCGTCCGGCTGCAGGCGCGTGATCTCGTAGCCCTCCTTTTCCAGAAAGTCCAGCGACTTGCGCACCGCGTCGTGCTCCACGGCGGAGCTGATGATGTGTTTGCCGCGGCGGCGCATGTACCGCGCTCCGGAGATGAGCGCCCAGTTGTCGCCCTCGGAGCCGCAGGACGTGAAATACACCTCGTCCGGCTGGCAACCGAGCGCTTTTGCGATCTGGCCGCGCGCCTTGTCCACGGCGGCCTTGGCCTCACGGCCGAGCTTGTAGGTCGTGCTCGGGTTGCCGAAGCACTCCGTCATCATATGTACTGCCGCCTCCGCTGCCTCCGGGCAGACACGGGTCGTTGCGGCATTGTCCAGATAAACCATGATTTCTTACCTCGATTTGGAGATGTTTTTATGCACTATATTATAACCGCCCTCGGCTGCAAGGTCAACCAGTATGAAGCGCAGGCAATCGAAACGCTCCTGCACGCGCACGGCTTCACGGCCGCAGCGGACGGTGAGCCGGTCGATCTGATCGTCGTCAACACCTGCGCCGTCACGGCGGAGGGCGGGCGCAAGTCGCGCCAGATGATCCGCAAGCTGCGCGAGGAGCACCCGCAGGCGTTGTGCGCCGTGTGCGGCTGCTGGTCGCAGCTCAGCCCGGAGGACGCGGCGTCCATCGGCGCCGACGTGGTACATGGCAGCGGCAGCAAGCAGGCGTTTGTGGATGACATTCTGCGTGCGTTCCGTGAGCACGCGCCCGTCACGTGCGTGGATAATCCGTTCCAGCGCTTTGACTTTGAGCCGCTGCCGGCGGGCGCGGCCTACGGCCGCACGCGCGCGATGCTGAAGATCCAGGACGGCTGCAATAATTTCTGCACCTACTGTGTCATCCCGTATACGCGCGGCCGCATCCGCAGTCTGCCGCCGGAGGAAATGGCGCGTCAGGCGGCGCATCTGGCCGCCGAGGGCTATCGGGAGCTGGTGCTGACCGGCATCGAGATCGCGTCCTACGGCCGGGATCTGCCGGGTAAGCTGACGCTGGCCGACGCCGTGGAGACGGTCGCCGCCGCCGCGCCGCTGATGCGTCTGCGCCTCGGCTCGATCGAGCCGACGGTCATCACGGAGGACTTCTGCCGCCGCGCCGCCGCGACCGGGCAGGTCTGCCGGCATTTCCATCTCTCGCTGCAAAGCGGATGCGACCGCACACTCGCGCGCATGAACCGCAAATATAATACTGCAGAGTTTCTTGCCTGCGTCGAGCGGCTGCGGCGGTATTTCCCGGGCTGTGCGCTCACGGCGGACATGATCACGGGCTTCCCCGGCGAGACGGAGGCAGATCAGGCGGCTGCAGTGGCGTTTTTGGAGCAGGTCGGCTTTGCGGCCGTGCATGTTTTCCCGTACTCCCGCCGCCCCGGCACGAAGGCGGACGCCATGCCGGAGCAGCTCAGCCACGCGGTCAAATCGGCGCGCGCGCATGAGGCGCAGCGCGTGGCCGATGCCTGCAAGCAGCGCTATCTGGTGCAGCAGGTCGGCCAGACGCTGCCCGTTTTGTTCGAGACGGAGCATGACGGCAGCTGGGTCGGACACTCGGACAACTATTGTCTGGTGCGCGCTGCGGGGGACGATCTGCGCGGACTTGTGAAAAATGTCAAAATCTCTGCCGTTTCCGGGCAAATGCTTGTGGGGGATTTGGTTTGACGCGCTTTGCGGAACGTGTTAGACTTTTCTCAATCCATGCAGAATGTGCTGTATGCGATGAATTTTGACCCCTGGAGGCGATTTCCGTGACCCGAAGTGAAACGTTCAATTTTTCTGCTGGACCGTCGGTCCTGCCGGAGGAAGTGCTCAGGCAGGCGCAGGCGGAATTGCTCAATTATCATGGCACGGGCATGTCCGTGATGGAGATGAGTCACCGAAGTCAGGCTTTTTCGGATATCTTCCAGGATGTGAAGGCGCGTTTTCGCGCCGCACTGTCTGTGCCGGACACACATGAGATCCTGTTTTTGCAGGGCGGCGGCACGGCGCAGTTTTCCATGATCCCGCTCAATCTGATGGGCGAGCAGGGGACGGCGGACTATGCCGTGACGGGGCATTTTTCCGGTAATGCAGCCAAAGAAGCCGAAAAGTACGGCAGGGTGCACATCGCGGCGGACACCTCCACCTGCGGGCATACCCGCATCCCGCAGCAGAGTGAGCTGCAGCTCGATGCGCACGCGTCCTATTTTTATTACTGTGCCAACAACACGATCTACGGCACCGAATGGCAGTACGTGCCGGAGACCAGCCGCGTGCCGCTCGCGTGCGACATGTCGTCGGACATTCTCTCGCGCCCGGTCGATGTGTCAAAATACGGCGTGATCTTCGCCGGCGCGCAGAAAAACATGGCCCCTGCGGGCCTGACGGTTGCGATCGTTGACCGCAGTCTCGCCGGGCATGAGCTGCCCATCACACCGGTCATGTACAGCTATCAGCGCATGATCGACAAGGACTCTATGTACAACACCCCGCCGTGCTGGTGCATTTACATCCTCGGTCTCGTGCTCGCGTGGCTGGAGCGGCAGGGCGGCGTGGAGGGCATGCAGCAGCTCAAGCATGCGCGCGCCGCAAAGGTGTACGATTTTCTCGACAACAGCGCGCTGTTTCATCCCTGTGCGCAGCCGGGCTCCCGCTCGGATATGAACGTCACGTTCCGCACCGGGGACGATGCGCTCGACAAGGAATTCATCAGCGGCGCGGCGGCGCGCGGCCTGCTGAATCTCAAGGGCCACCGCGTTGCCGGCGGCATGCGCGCCTCGCTTTATAACGCCATGCCGATGGCGGGCGTGGACGCGCTCGTGGATTATCTGAAACAGTTTGAGGTAGAACATCATGTATAAAATCAAAACCATGAACCATATATCCCCCTATGGCCTGCAGAAGCTCGAAGAGCGCGGCTGCGTCGTCGGGGAGGACATACAGGCACCAGATGGCCTGATCCTGCGCTCGGCCGACCTGCACAGCTATGCCTTTGAGCCGAGCCTGATCGCCATCGCGCGCTCCGGCGCCGGCACGAACAACATCCCGCTCGAGGATTGCTGCCGCCGCGGCATCGTCGTGTTCAACTCGCCCGGCGCAAACGCCGAGGCGGTCAAGGAGCAGATCCTCTGCTCACTCGTACTCTCGTCGCGCGATGTGCTCGGCAGCATTGACTGGGTCAAGGGGCTCAACGGCCGGGGCAAGGACATCCCCGCGCTCGTTGAAAAGGGCAAATCGCAGTTTGCAGGCCCCGAGCTTATGGGCAAGACGCTGGGCGTCATCGGCCTCGGCGCGATCGGCGCGCTCATCGCCAACGCTGCCGTGAGCCTCGGCATGAATGTCTGCGGATATGATCCGTACCTGTCCGTGGACGCGGCGTGGCGGCTCTCGCGCGATGTCAAGCACGAGGTGAACCTCGACGGCATCTATGCCAAGGCGGATTATATCAGCATCAACGTGCCGTACACGGACCAGACGTTCCATATGCTTGATGCCAGGGCGTTTTCCAAGATGAAGGACGGCGTGCGCATCATCAACGAGTCGCGCGCCGAGATCGTGGACGACGACGCCATGCTCGCCGCCATTGCCTCCGGCCGCGTCGGCAAGTATGTCACGGACTTTCCCAACGAAAAGGTCGTCGGCGTCGACAATATCATCGCGCTGCCGCATCTGGGCGCCTGCACGCCGGAGAGCGAGGAGAAGTCCGCCGTCATGGCCGCGCGCGAGCTCTACGATTATCTCGCCAACGGCAACATCAAAAACTCCGTCAACTTCCCGGACGCGACGCTCGAGCGCATGGGCGTCAGCCGTGTGTGCATCCTGCACCAGAACGTGCCGACGATGCTCAACCAGTTCCTCGAGATCACCTGCAGCACGGGCCTGAACGTCGAGAACATGATCAACAAGGCTTACGGCGCATACGCCTATGCCATGATTGATCTCAACGGCCGCCTCGATGACGATCAGGTGGCAAAGATTGACCGCATACCGGAGGTCATCCGCGTGCGCGTGGTGTAAAAACGAGAAAAACAGCCGCTCCCGATCGGGAGCGGCTGTTTTGCGTATGGAGTGGATTTATTTCTGCTTTTTTGCCAGCGCGGCCTCGGAGAAATCGCGGATCTGCGGCACTTTGCTCAGCGCAAAGTACAGCGCCAGACCGCCCACGATGCCGACGGCGGCCTGCGCGGCGTTGCCCGGGATCTCTGCCGCCGCGGCTGCGCCATAGCCGAGAATGAAATCCTCAAACACAAAGTAGCCCAGCACCATGATGATCTCGCCGCAGATGGCGCTCAGCAGCGCGAAGCAAAAGGACTTTTTGCGGCAGGCACGGAAGATCAGCGCCGCGACCACGGCCGCACACCCTTTGACGACGAGCGTGCCGGGCGCGTAGCTCATGTAGCCGGAGATCACATCCGCCAGACCGGAGCCGAAACCGGCAGCCACGCCGCCGTAGAGCGGGCCAGCCAGCAGGGCGGCGAGTACGACCACGATGTCGCCGGCGTTGAGATAGCCGCCGGTCACGGTCGGGATCTTGATGACGAGCGTCGCCACGCAGCACAGCGCCATGAGCATGGCGGTGTAGACGAGATTTCTGAGTTTCTGGTTCATAATTATCACCTTTTTATGTTATTGGCACAAGAATACGATATTCGACACAAATAAGCAAGGGTTGAGAACAACGAAAATTCCTGCTATACTGCTATGAGAAATGGGGGATTTGACCATGACCAGGAAATTATATGATCTCGACAGTCACCGGCGTGATTTTTCTGCGATCGTGCTGCGCTGCGACCCGGACGGGGCGCGCTATGCCGTCGTGCTCGATCAGACGGTGTTTTTCCCGGAGGGCGGCGGTCAGCCGGCCGATACCGGTGTGCTCGGCGGCGCGCGCGTTCTGGACGTGCAGCTGCTGCCGGATGCGATCGTGCACTATACGGACGCGCCGCTCGCACCCAGTGCGCAGGTACGCGGCCAGATCGACTGGCCGCAGCGCTTCCGGCGCATGCAGAGCCACTCGGGCGAGCATATTATCTCCGGGCTGATCCATAAGGAATACGGATTTGACAACGTTGGCTTCCACCTCGGGGAAGACGCGATCACGATGGATTATAGCGGCGAGCTCACATGGACGCAGCTCATGCACATCGAGCAGCTGGCAAATGAGGCAGTGTACCGCAATGTGCCGATCCGGGCAGAGTACCCGGCACCGGAGCAGCTGGCGCACATGGAGTACCGCAGCAAGCTCGACCTGAAAGAGGATATACGCATTGTCACCGTCGAGGGCTATGATGTCTGCGCCTGCTGCGCGCCGCACGTGTCGCACACAGGCGAGATCGGCGCGATCAAGTTCACGTCGCTCATGCGCCACCGCGGCGGTGTGCGCGTGACGATTTTGTGCGGGTCGGACGCGGAGGCGGACTATCGGGAAAAGAGCGCGCAGGTCGCGGCGCTCTCGGCGCAGCTGTCCGTGCGGCAGGCGGATGTCGTCCCGGCCGTGCAGCGCCTGCTCGATGAGATCGCGCAGCGCAAGGCCGCGGCCGCGGAGCTGGAGCGCCGCCTCAACGCGCAGCGGCTGCAGCTGCTGCGGGAGACGCCCGGCAGTATCTGCGTCATCGACCGCTTTGACGATCCGGTCGCCATGCGCGAATTCGTCAATGCCGGCATGCTGCTTGCCGGCGGCGTCTGCGCCGCCTTTACCGGCAGCGATGCGGACGGCTACCGCTATATCATCGGCAGCCGCACGGTCGATCTGCGCACGGAGGCAAAGACCATCAATGCCGCCATCTCCGGCCGCGGCGGCGGCAAGCCGACCATGATCCAGGGCTCGTGCACGGCCCCGGCCGCCGCGATCGAGGCGTTTTTCGCCGCCTATCCTAGGAAATAATATAGATGCAGATAGGAAACAGGGCCGCGGAATTCCGCGGCCCTGCTTTTTTCGGTTTTGCTCAGATTACTGCATGCCGTTTTCGTAGGCGGCGATCATCTTTTTGACCATCTGGCCGCCGATGCTTCCGGCCTGACGGGACGTCAGATCACCGTTGTAACCCTGCTTGAGGTTCACGCCCATCTCGGACGCGGCTTCCATCTTGAAGCGGTTCATCGCCTCACGCGCATTGGGGTTGACAAGGTTGTTGCTCTTGGAACTAGCCATTTCGTTTTCCATCTCCTTTTCTCGTTTTGGGTTTCTTAACCCGCTACTATTTTCTGCGGACAGAATGGAAGTATGCAGAGCAGAAAAATGCAATTTTTGCAAGCTTTTTTGTCGCTGTTTGCCTTTCTTGCCGGCTGTTTCCGGCGCGCGGGGATGTGCGCCATCCGGTTGCGATGATTGCATTTTCCATTCTGCCTTGGCGGACGGCCCGCGGCAACGGGGACCGCGGTCTATGCAGTGTTCACAAAGCGCAACTTGACACGAACGGGATATCGGTATAATATTTAGAATGCTATTTTGGCATTTTGTACGTATTTGCACAATGTCGGCATAGAATTGCGATAACGATGATTTTTCAAAATAATAAGGAGAACTGACTATGTGTGGAATCGTTGGATACGTCGGCGCGCAGCAGGCTGCGCCGATCCTTCTCGAAGGGCTGCAGAAGCTCGAATACCGCGGCTATGACTCGGCCGGCATCGCCGTGCTCGACGGCAGCACGATCGAGCTTGCCAAGGCCTGCGGCGAGATTAAGAATCTGCTGGCCAAAACGCATGACGGTAGCGACCTTCACGGTTATATCGGCCTCGGCCATACGCGCTGGGCAACGCATGGCGCGCCGACGGAGGCAAACGCCCACCCGCACGTGAGCAACGACGGCAAGTTCGCCATCGTGCAAAACGGCATCATCGAAAACTTCATGGAGCTGCGCGAGATGCTGCAGGCCAAGGGGTTCCGGTTCCATAGTGAGACGGACACGGAGGTCATCGTTCACCTGCTGGATATGTATTATACCGGCGACGGCAATCTCAAGGACACTGTGCTCAAAACGCTCGGCCGTCTGGAGGGCAGCTATGCGATCGGCATTCTGTGCGCCGACTGCCCGGAGCAGATGTTCCTCGCACGCAACGGCTGTCCGCTGATCATCGGCGTCGGCGCGGGTGAGAACTTCTTCGCCTCCGACGTGACGGCGCTGGTCAAATACACCCGCGACGTCGTCTACATGGAGGACAGCGAGGTCGCCATCCTCGGCCGCGACGGCATCCAGCTCTTCAACGCCATGGAGCTGCCCATCGAAAAGGAACACCACCACATCGACTGGGAGATCTCCGCCGCGGAAAAGGGCGGCTACGAGCACTTCATGCTCAAGGAGATCATGGAGGAGCCCGAGGCGCTTCGCCGGGCGATCCTGCCCCGCATCAAAGACGGCACGGTCGGCTTCGATGGCCTGATGCTCGACAGCAGCCGGTACGACTGCATCAAGATCATCGCCTGCGGGTCTTCATATCATGTGGGCATGGTCGGCAAATATAACCTTGAAAAGCTAACGCGCATGCCGGTCGAGGTCATTTTGGCCTCCGAGTTCCGCTATTGCAGTCCGATCGTAAACGAACGGACGCTTGCCATTATTATCAGCCAGTCCGGCGAGACGCTTGACACCATGGCCGCGCTGCGTGAGGCAAAGAGCCTCGGCGCGAGAATTTTGTCTATCGTCAACGTCGTCGGCAGTTCCATTGCCCGCGAATCGGACGACGTGCTCTACACATGGGCCGGGCCAGAGATCGCTGTCGCAACGACCAAGGCATATTCCACGCAGATGGCCGTTCTGGATCTGCTGGCTGTCTATCTCGCTGCGCAGCGCAAAACGATCAGCGCTGAAGAGGCGGGCCGTCTGACTGCGGCCATTGCCGCGCTGCCTGCACAGGTTGAGCAGATTCTGTCCAGCCGCGAGCAGATCCAGTATTACGCTTCGCAGTATTTCAACCACGATTCTGTGTTCTTTATCGGCCGGAATCTGGACTATGCGCTCGGTATGGAGGGGTCCCTGAAACTCAAGGAGATCTCCTATATCCATTCCGAAGCCTATGCTTCGGGCGAACTTAAGCACGGGACGATTTCACTTATTGAGCCGGGCACGCTCGTGATCGCGCTGGGAACCTATGGCCCGCTGTTTGACAAGGCCATGAGCAATGTCATTGAGGTCAAGGCCCGCGGCGCAAGCGTTCTCGCGCTTACAACAGAGAATCGCCGCGAGGATCTTTCCAGCCGCGTTGACGGCGTTCTGACCATCCCGGAGACGGAACTGCCGCTGCTGCCGCTGCTGGGTGTCGTGCCGCTGCAGCTGTTCGCGTACTATGTCGCGCTGCAGCGCGGCTGCGACATCGACAAGCCCCGCAATCTTGCAAAGAGCGTCACCGTTGAATGAACAAACAGCCCCGCCGGGATCCCGGCGGGGCTGTTTTGCCGGCCGGAAAGGGCGGCAGCTTATGCGGGCTGATAGACGGCAAGCAGGAATTCTGTCGTGACGCGGA
>OLXZ01001109.1_pt1 | contig 12025 bp, 12 predicted proteins | sample 1673901 | NCBI WGS metagenome assembly OLXZ01 (sample SAMEA103958131, study PRJEB25191) | human gut metagenome | reverse complement strand
GGGTGGATAAGGTGTAGCCGCACAGCGGCGTAAAACGCCCCCGTCCCGTCCCGCACCGCCGCACAGAAAAAAGGGCCGGCTCCCGCCGACCCTTTTTCTGTTCTCCTTTAGCCCGGAGGCCAGGTCATATCCCGCCCCGCCAGCACATGGAAGTGCAGGTGCTTCACGGTCTGTCCCGCCTGATCGCCGCAGTTGTTGACGATTCGGTAGCTCTCCACGCCCAGCTCCCTGCAGATCTTGGCGATGACCTCGAAGCAATGGGCCACCACACCGCTGTTGTCCGCCGTGATGGCATTGGCGCAGCAGATATGTGCCTTGGGCACCACCAAAAAGTGTACCGGTGCCTGCGGCTCGATATCATAAAAGGCATAGCATTGTTCGTCCTCATACACCTTTTTGCTGGGGATCTCTCCGTCAATAATGGCGCAGAACAGGCAATCGTTCTTCATGGTCGCATCTCCTTTCGCATATGTTCTTGTTGTTATTTTTCTCCCAATTCCCTTTTGTGTTCCTGCGCGCTCTTGAGCCCTTGAAGATGCAAGGCTTTGGAGCCGTTTGGAACACAAAGTCGAATTGGGACTTATTTTTTCATAATACAGCGCATTATTTCAGCTTTTCCGCCACGAAATCGTCCACGGCCGCCAGCGCGTCGTCCACCTTCAGCAGCTCGGTGCCGCCGCCCATGGCGCTGTCCGGCTTGCCGCCGCCCTTGCCGCCGCACACGGCGGACACGGTCCTGACCAGATCGCCGGCCTTCACGCCCCGCGCCACGGCCTCCTTGCCGCACACCGCCAAGAACGTGACCTTCTCGCCCACGATGCTGGCCAGCACGCCTACCACATGGGGATCCTTGTCCCGCAGGAAGTCGCCCATCAGCCGCAGGGCGTTTGCGTCCAGACCCTGACGGGTGCCGGTGATGACGTGCAGCCCGTCCACGGTCTTGGCGGAGGCCAGAATCTGCTTGGCCTCGCCCATGGACGCCTCGCTCTTGAATTTCTCCAGCGCCTGCCGCAGCGCCTTCATCTCGCTGGCCTGCTGCTCCAGACGCTCCATCAGCGTCTCCGGCGCGGACTTGAAGAACTGGGACGCCCGGTTCAGCAGCCCGCGGCTGCGGCGCATGTCCTCCATGGTGACCTTTCCGGTGGTGGCCTCGATGCGGCGTACACCGGAGGCCACACTGCTCTCGCTCTTAATACGGAACGGACCGACTTTGGCGGTGTTATCCAGATGGGTACCGCCGCACAGCTCCATGGAGAAGTCACCCATGGTCACCACCCGCACGGTCTGACCATACTTCTCGCCGAAGGTAGCCACGGCACCCCGGGCCTTAGCCTCGGCGATGGGCAGTTCTTCGGTGGTAATGAGCAGCCCGGACAGAATAGCGTCGTTGACCATATCCTCCACCTCGTCCAGCTGCTTGGGCGTAATGCCCTCGAAGTGGGTGAAGTCGAAGCGCAGGCGATCCGGCTCCACCAGAGAGCCGGCCTGATGCACATGGTCGCCCAGCACCTTCACCAGCGCCGCGTCCAGCAGATGGGTGGCACTGTGGGCCCGGCGGATAGCGGCGCGGCGGTCGGTGTCGATAGACGCCGTCACACTGTCGCCCACGGCCACGCTGCCGCTGAGCAACTTGCCGTAGTGCATGAACTTGCCGCCCTTGTTCTTCTGCACATCGCTGACCACGAACTCCATGCCGTCGCCGCTGATCACGCCGTGATCGGCCACCTGACCGCCCATTTCGGCGTAGAAGGGGGTCTTGTCCAGCACCAGGATCGCCTCCATACCGGACACGATCTCGTCCACCAGCTCGCCCTCGGCCACGATACCCAGCACCTTCGCGCCGTTCACCGTGTCGCGGTCATAGCCCACGAACTCTGTGGCCGGCATGTCCTTGCCGAACTCCACGCCGGCCCAGCCCAGATCGCCCAGCGCTTTGCGGGCTTCGCGGGCACGCTCCTTCTGCTGGGTCATCAGGGACTGGAAGGCGTCCTCGTCCACAGTCATGCCCTCCTCGGCGGCCATCTCGGCCGTCAGGTCGATGGGGAAGCCGAACGTATCGTACAGCTTAAAGGCGTCAGCGCCGGAGAACACCGTCTCGCCCTTCTCCTTGTGGGAAGCCAGCATCTCGTTGTAGATGCGGATGCCGCCGTCGATGGTGCGGGCGAAGTTCTCCTCCTCGGTACGGATGACCTTGGTGATGTAGCTCTGCTTTTCCTTCAGATCGGGGTACTGCCCCTCGTTCTCGTGTACCACGGTGTCCACCACCTTGTACAGGAACGGCTCGTTGACGCCCAGCAGCTTGCCGTGTCGGGCGGCGCGGCGCAGCAGGCGGCGCAGCACATAGCCGCGGCCCTCGTTGCTGGGCAGGATACCGTCGCAGATCATAAACGTGGCAGACCGGATGTGATCGGTGATGACCCGCAGGCTCACATCCCGTTTGTAGCTCTCGCCGTAGTGGGCGCCGGTCAGCTCGCTGACCTTGTGGGTGATGTTCATCACCGTGTCCACATCGAACAGGCTGGCCACGTTCTGGCACACACAGGCCAGGCGCTCCAGACCCATGCCGGTGTCGATGTTCTTCTGCTTCAGCTCGGTGTAGTTGTTGTGGCCGTCGTTGTCGAACTGAGAGAACACGTTGTTCCAGATCTCGATATAGCGGTCGCAGTCGCAGCCCACGGTGCAGCCGGGCTTGCCGCAGCCGTACTCCTCGCCGCGGTCATAGTAGATCTCGGAGCAGGGGCCGCAGGGGCCGGAGCCGTGCTCCCAGAAGTTGTCCTCCTTGCCAAAGCGGAAGATCCTGTCCTCAGGAATGCCGATCTCGTCCCGCCAGATAGCGAAGGCCTCGTCGTCGCTCTCGTACACGGAGGGATACAGCCGGTCGGCCTCCAGCCCCACCCACTCAGGGGAGGTCAGGAACTCCCAGCTCCACGCGATGGCCTCGTGCTTGAAGTAATCGCCAAAGGAGAAGTTGCCCAGCATCTCGAAATAGGTGCCGTGGCGGGCGGTCTTGCCCACATTGTCGATGTCACCGGTACGGATGCACTTCTGACAGGTGCAGACGCGGCGGCAGGGCGGCTCCTCCTCGCCCTTGAACCAGGGCTTCATGGGGGTCATGCCGGCGTTGATCAGCAGGATAGATTTGTCGTTCTGGGGCACCAGCGAAAAGCTGGGCAGACGCAGGTGGCCTTTCGTCTCAAAGAACTTCAGGAACATTTCCCGCAGCTCGTTCAGGCCGTGATAGGGATGGCTCATAGTCGTTGTCTCCTTTACAATGTATACTAAAATTCTTTTTCGCTCTCGTTCCATTGGCGGGTCAGCGCCGCCAGTTCCTCCTCCAGCTTCTGATAGAACCTGGAAATATGCAGCCCGTCCGCCAGGGCGTGGTTCACGAACAGCGACACCGGCAGTGTCGTCCGCCCGTTGACGGTCACGTATTTGCCCCAGCTGATGCGGGGATTGCTGTCGTCCGGGCTCTCCGCCGGGTGCTGCAGCTGCGAGTAGTGTACCCACGGCACGCTGGAGACAAAGAAGAAGCTCCGCACGTCGCCGTCCTCGGTGAGCGTGCCCCGCTCCAGCACCTCCCGCTGCCGCCGCTGTCCCTCCGCGATGAAGGTCCCGTAGGGCATGTCGCCCTCCACGGTGCAGTAGACATACACGCCGTCCGGCTTCATCACGGTGTAGGACGGCGCACACCAGTCGTACTCCGCCACCCGTCCGTCCGGCAGGAGCCGCCGCCGCAGCTGGGGCACGGCATTGGCCGCCCGCACCACCGCATACAGCAGACTCAGGAAAAAGGGCCTGCTGCCCCGCGCGGCCATCATGTCGGTGATGTCCATCTCTACCGTCAGCCCGGCAAAGGGGAACGTCATCCCCCGGAAGTAGGCAAACTGCCCGTTGCGGGGATCGCTTGCCATATCAATGATCCGATAGTGCATCTCCCACCTCCTGCAACGAAAAACGCCCCTGTTTGCCATAGCAAACAGGGGCGAAAATCACTTCCGCGGTACCACCCTGATTTGGCGGCGAGCCGCCCTCTCAGTGCCCTGTAACGGGAGCATCCCGTGCCATTCATCACGGCAGGCTCAAAAGCGGCTGTCACCGTGCCGATTCCAACGGGCTTGCACTGTCCCCGTCTCGCTCCGGGCGGCCTCCGGTAACTCTTCTCTCTCATCGCCATTATGGAATATAGCGTTATTTTACCACAATGTTCCCCATTGTCAACACGAAATTTCTCTTTTTGTGAGATATTCCCCCTTGTCTTTCCGCACTGCTGTGGTATACTGGAAACCGTCATTTTTACAGAAAGAGGGACCTCCCGTGCAAAAGCTCTCCCGCAACGACCATATCGACCTGTACCGCCACCTATCCTTCTGTGCCGTGGGCGGCTTCTTCGGCTGCTACGCTGTTCTTATCCACAGCGGCGTCATGGGCAACGCCCAGACAGTGAACCTGATCGAGCTGCTGCTGGATGCTCTGCGGGGCGATCTGCACGCCGTGCTCCTGCACCTGGGCGCGCTGGTTCTGTACATGCTGGGCACTATGCTGACGGTGCTGCTGCCCCACTGGTGGGGCTGGGATATGCACTATGTATCGCCTGTTATCACCGCCGCAGCCGCCGTGACCGTAGCCTTCCTGCCGGAAACGCTGAACGTTGTGGTGGCTCTGTATCCCATCTTCTTTGCCATGAGCATCCAGTGGAGCAGCTTCGGCGGCGCCCGCGGCTTTTACAGCTCCACCATCTTCTCCACCAACAACACCAAGCAGACTTCTCTGGCCCTGGCCACCTACCTGTGTGACCATGACCGCGCCCACCTGCGGAAGCTGAAGGTCTTTGCCCTCACCCTGCTGTGCTTCCACATCGGCGCGGCAGTGGCCTACTTCGCCGTGACGTGGTGGTATATCCGCGGCGCGCTGGCCGTGCTGCCCCTTATCGCCTGGGCCTTCTTCCTGTCCGTATGCGAACGCAGGCATGAAGCCCTGGCCGAGGAACCGGAGACCATCCCCGACAGCAGCGCCCACCCCACCAGTAACGCATAAAAATTGTCCCCCGGCTTCGCCGGGGGACAATTTTTATGTACTTATTTCCCACTCAGCGCCACCGCGTGGCGGATGAAGCTCATGGGCGGCACCGGACGGGGCAGCTGCATGGTGAACACCATCTGGGGCGTCTTCGGCTCCGCCAGGCCATTGCCCTCGCTGTCGCGCATCACCGGCACGGTGATCGTAAAGGGCTTCGTATCCGGCCCCACCACCTCCACGATGTCGCCGGCGGCAAATTTGTTCCGCAGGCTCAGGGTGGCCAGCCCATTTTCATCACAGTTTGTCACCACGGCGCAGATCTGCCAGTCCCGCAGATACCGGGCGCTCTCATAATACTGCCCCGGCTGGCCGTAGAAAAAACCTGTGGCGTAGTGCCGGTGGCTGATGTGCTCCACCTCATCCCGCCACACCGGGTCAAGCGGGCGCCCTGCGGCCACGTCGTCCAAACAGTGCCGGTACGCGCCGGTAACGATGGCCGCGTAGTAAGCGGACTTAGCCCGACCCTCGATCTTCAGGCAGTCCACCCCGGCGGCCATCAGGTCGTCCAGGTGGTCGATCATGCACATATCCCGGCTGTTCATAATGTATGTGCCCTTTTCGTCTTCGAACACCGGGAAATACTCACCGGGCCGTTTCTCTTCCATCAGCGCATACTGGTAGCGGCAGGGCTGGGCACATTCGCCCCGGTTGCTGTCCCGTCCGGTCATATAGTTGCTCAGCAGGCAGCGCCCGGAGTAGCTGACGCACATAGCCCCGTGGCAAAAGACCTCCAGTTCCAGCTCCGGGGATACCCTGGCCCGAATGGCGGCGATCTCCTCCAGGCTCAGCTCCCGGGCCAGTACCACGCGGCTGGCGCCCAGATCGTACCAGGCCTGGGCGCAGACGTGATTGGCGATAGACTGCTGGGTGCTGATGTGCCGCTGGCAGTGTGGCGCATACTTCCCCGCCAGGGTGAACGCGCCCAGGTCCGCCAGAATCAGGGCGTCCACCCCCGCCGCGTCCAGCTTTTCCAGATGGGCGGGCAGGGCCTCCGCCTCATTCCAGCGGGGCATGGTGTTCACCGTGGCGTGTACCTTTACGCCGTGGTCGTGGGCAAACCGCACTGCCTTCGGCAGTGCCTCGTCGTCAAAGTTCCCGGCAAAGGAACGCATCCCGAAGGATGTGCCGGCCAGATACACCGCGTCCGCGCCGTACAGCACCGCCATCTGCAGCTTTTCCCAGTCCCCGGCCGGGGACAGCAATTCAGGCTTCTTTCCCATGGCGTCAGGAGTAGATGGGCTGATATTCACCGCTGTTAATGAACTTCAGGTGCTCGTTATAGTCGGTAAAGAAGTGGCTTTTGCCGTCCTTGCCCAGGGCGAAGAAGTAATAATCGGTGTCCGCCGGGTAGATGGCCGCCTCAATGGCGGACAGGCCGGGATTGCAGATGGGTCCCGGAGTCAGGCCGGGGTTGATATAGGTGTTGTAGGGACTGTCGATCTCTGTATCGAAGGTCTTGACCCCGTCGTGCTTCATGATATAGTTGATGGTAGAGCACAGCTGCAGCGCTCTTCCGCCCTTCTCACTGCTCGGGTTCTCCAGACGGTTGTGGATGACAGAACTGATGTTCTTGCGCTCGGTGTCATCGCCGATGGACTCCTTCTCGATCAGGGATGCCATGGTGATGATCTCCTGCAGGGAGTACGGAGACGCCTTAATGTCAGCCAGCATCTGCTGGCTGATGCTGTTTTTGAAGTACACAAGCATCGTCTCCACCGTATACACCGCGGACCGGTTCTTGTCGAATTCATAGGTGCTGGGGAACAGGAAGCCCTCCATGCGATCGATGCTGCCCAGCTTGTCGTCATCCAGGAAATCGTAGTCCTCATACGCAAAGTTGGCGCAGGCATCCTCCAGATCCTCCTTGGTGGCCACGCCCTTCTCCGCCAGCAGATCGATGATCTCCCGGACGGTGTAGCCCTCGGGGATGGTGACCTTGATCAGGCCCTGGGCCTCCTTGGCGTCCGTCTCCCAGTCGTGCATATTGGTAATCAGGGCGCGGAAGTCCATATCACTGTTCAGCTTGTAGGTCCCCGGCTCCACGTAGCGGTTGTAGTGCAGGAACGTGCCGGCAATATTGAACACCAGTCGGGAATTCACCAGCCCCGCGTCGTGCAGCTTCTTGGCCACATCTCCCCGGCTGTCACCCTCCTCTACGGTGATCTCCACCTCGGTATAGGGCTTGTTCAGCGAACACACGTCGTTGACCAGCAGCCAACCGATGCCCGCCAGCAGGCAGGATACCAGCACTACACAGGCCAGATAGATGATGGTCCGGTTGCGCTTGGCCTGACGGCGGCGGTCACTGTGGCGGCGCTGCTCGGAGGACGCCTGCCGGCGGACCTCCTCGGCGTCCCACTTCGCCGTGGCGTATTCGTTTCGTTCTTCACGGTTTCCCATAAGTCTTTGCTCCTTTCCCAGCGTCAGCCGATAAGATCGGCCACGCAGGTCATCACTTCGTTGTGTATGTCGTCTATCAGGCGAGGCGCGCCCGCCCGGGCGCAGTCAATGCGCGTCCAGCCGCAGCGTGCCACCACATGGGCGGCGTTTTCCCGGCAGCGGCGCAGGTATTCCTCGTCCTTCTCGTGGATGTCAGCAGTGGTGTGGGTGGCGGCCTCCCGCAGGCGCATCATCTGTTCCGTGGCCTCTGTGGGCATATCCAGATACAGCACCCGTGTGGGCTCCGGCAGCCCCAACAGCCGGTACTCGAAGTCAAACAGCCAGTCGAGAAAACCGTCCCGCTGCTCCGGCGGCAGCTTACCGGTCTGGTGAACGGCGTTGCTGGTGGTGTATCGATCCGCAATGACCAGTCCGCCCTGCTCATAATACGCGCCCCAGTCCTGTTTGTAGGAGGCATAGCGATCCACAGAGTAGAACACTGACGCGGCATAGGCATTCACGTCGCCGGGCTTGTCCCCGAAGGCACCGCCCAGATACAGGCGGATCAACGCAGAGGACTCCTCCTGATACCGGGGGAACTCCAGCTTGCGGAAAGGGATACCGCGGCGCGTCAGTTCCTCGCACAGCAGCCGGGACTGGGTAGCCTTGCCGGACCCGTCCGTCCCCTCAAACACGATGAGTTTTCCCTGCACAGCGCTCGCCTCCTTTGGGCACACTGACCCATAATACATGGTATTGTACCACAGTTTTCCCCGTTTGTAAACCATTCAAACGGGCCCGTCCCCTGCAAAAGGGCCGCCCCCTCCGGGACGGCCCCTGATACGCTATTGCACGGCGGCCTTTTTCTTCTGCTTCTCCTCATAGACGGTGTTCAGCACATACAGGAGGACACCCGTCCAGATAAACAGGAAGCTCACAAGCTTCTCGTGGGTCAGGGCCTCGCCCATGATGGCACCGCAAATAATAGACAGAGACGGGCTGATATACTGGCAGATGCCCGTGGTCATCAGCGGCAGATACCTAACGCCGATGGAATAAAACACCATAGGCAGTCCGGTGATCACACCGCCGCCGATCATCAGCAGTTGCTTGACGACCGTCATGCTGCCCATACCGTTGTCCCCCATACGGAAAAACAGGATGAACAGCAGCGCCACCGGCACCATCATCAGGATCTCTGACGTGGTAGACACGATGGAATCGATGGTCAAGCTCTTCTTGATGGCGGCATAGATGGAAAACATCAACGCCAGGGCGATGGTCACATAGGGTACGCCGCCGAAGCCGGAGGTGCTGAACACGATGCCGACCACCACGATGGCAATGATCACAAAGTGCCGCCAATTCATCTTCTCGCGGAAGATAATGGCCCCAAGGGCAAATACCACCAGCGGCTGGATGTAATACCCCAGGCTGCACTCCAGCACGCGGCCGTTCTGCACCGCCCACAGGTACACCAGCCAGTCGCCGAACAGCAGCACCGATGCAGGCATCTCCCGCTTGAGCACCTGCTTGTCCTTGAATACGGCCCACAGCTGCGGCAGCTTTCCCTGCACCTTCAGAATACACAGGCAGGCCACCGCTGCCCAGATAATGCGGCAGGCCATGATGAAAAACGTGTCGATCTCGCCGCACACATTGGTGCACATATACCAGTACAGCGGCTGGAAACCCCAGACGAAAAAGCACACCGACATAGCCCCCAGGCCCTTGCGGTAGTTGACCGTTTGCATACGTTTCCCCTCACTTTCCTACAGAAATCAGGTAGTTTCCCCATTTACAGCGTTCAACAACCATGATATGATAACACCTGCAACGCGGAATAGCAAGCCATATTTTCCCGGAAAAGGAGGTTTCTCATGCTGCTGTTTGACATGGACGGAACGCTGATCGACTCCAACGGCATCTGGAAGGACGTGGACACGCGTTTCTTGGAGAAGCGAGGTCTGCCCTATACGCAGGAATACTATGAGGGCGTGGCCCACACCATCTTCCCGCTGGCGGCCAAATTCACAAAGGAATTCTGCCATCTGCCGGAGAGCGAAGCCGCCATCATGGCCGAGTGGATGGAGATGGCCGGCGACATTTACGCCACGGACGTAACGGAAAAGCCCGGTGTCCGCGCCTATCTGGAGCAGATGAAGAACCGCGGCGAGCGTATGGCTGTGGTCACCAGCGCGGTCCCTGTTCATTGCCGTGCGGCGCTGACCCACCTGGGCCTGCTGCCCTATTTCGAGCGTATTTTCTTTGCCCAGGAGCTGGGCACCGAGAAAAAGTACCCCGCCCTCTGGGAGAAGGTCGCCGCCGCACTGGGCGTCTCCCCCGCAGACTGCACCCTGTTCGACGACTCCGTGGAGGCCATCCGCGGCGCCAAGGCCGCTGGGATGCACACCGTGGGCGTGGCAGACCCCTACTTTGCCTCCACCGCTGACGAAATGGCCCGCACCTGTGACCGTTACATCTCCAGCTTCGGCGAACTGCGGCTTTATCCTTGACTTTTGTCGAACGATTTACTATAATTAGGGTTACGGCGCCCCATGCGCCGCTTATTATGCGCGGCTGCCCGCAGGCAGGACCGCTTGAAGGAGTTTTGTATCATGCCTGTTTATCCCATGGACATCGCTGGGCTCCACCGGGAGCTGCCTATCTGTAAGGTCACGGACGACCTGTACATCGGCGCCTTCATCTGCTTTGGCGACGCGGAGCTGACCGTAGCCTGCGCCCGTGATATGCTGGCCATGCTGGAGGCAGACAGCTACGACTATCTGTTCACCGCCGAGGCTAAGTCCATCCCCCTGATCCACGAGATGGCCCGTCAAAGCGGTGCGAAAAAGTATTTCATCGCTCGCAAGGGCCCCAAGGCGTATATGCCCGATCCCCTGCACGTGGAGGATAAGTCCATCACCACCGCCGGGGTGCAGAAGCTGTATCTGGGCCGTGACGACGCCGACCTGATCCGCGGCAAGCGCATCGTTCTCATGGATGACGTGATCTCCACCGGCGGCTCCCTCCACGCCATGGAGGAGCTGGTGAAGATGGCCGGCGGTACCGTAGTGGACCGCATCGCCGTGCTGGCCGAGGGCGGTGCGGCGGACCGCAAGGACATCAAGTACCTGAATGTCCTTCCGGTATTCAACGCCGACGGAAGCATCAAGTAAAGAGAAGCGCCTGCGGGCGCTTCTCTTTTTTACTCTCATTAGCAAAACCGCATGACCGCCGCCATCTGCCGCACATTTTTTATAGCGTGCGGGGATAGACTTTTGTGATAAGTTATGGTAATATGTAGAATTAATAAAACTAATGCTTTGAGTGGGAGAAAGGAGCAGTTCCATTATGGCAGTAAAAGAGAGCTATGCCGGCAAGATCAACCGTAAGCTCAACAAGAAGCTGCGGGTCATCGCCGTGGCCGCCGGACCGGGTTCCTTTACCGGACTTCGTATCGGTTCTGCCACAGCAAAGGGACTCGGACTGGCGCTTGGGAAACCGTTGATCCACATCCCTACAGTGGATGCTCTTGCATACAATCTCGCAGGTAACAGAGACATCATCTGTCCGCTGATGGATGCAAGAAGAAACCAGACGTACACAGGCTTGTACCGTTTTGACGGAAATCAGATGGAAATTATAAAACCGCAGTGTGCAGTGGGAATTGATGAGATTATCGCAGAAGTGAACAAACTCGGACAGGCAGTTGTCTTTTTAGGGGATGGCGTGGCAGTGTTCGAAACATATATCCATGAAAACTGCACGGTGCCATATACCTTTGCACCAGCGCATGTGAACAAACAGCGTGCGGGAGCAGTGGCAACACTTGGAGAGATTTATTATACAGAGGGAAAAACAGAGACAGCGGAGGAACACAAACCTGATTATTTAAGACTTTCCCAGGCAGAGAGAGAAAGACTTGAAGGGGAGCAGAAAAAATGATTCAGATTCGGGAAATGCAGGTGAGAGATACCGATGCAGTCGCAGAAATAGAACGGCAGATATTTTCACAGCCGTGGAGCAGACAGGGATTTTTAGATGCAGTCAGCCTTGGTAATACGGTTTTTCTTGTAGCAGAGGAAAATAACCGCATCATTGGATATATTGGTATGTATCTGGCAATGGCAAGAGTTGCTCACAGAGAAGGATATCCGGAAATCGGAATGTACTATGAGAAAGCTGCTTTTGAAGAGGCTGAACACGCAGCTAAGTTTGCAGAACTTCTCGGAGAAGTTGTAACAGACAGCACAAAGAAGAACCTCGAACTCAGAGTTGAAGCTGAGCACGGCGCAACAGCAGGCAAGACAGACCTTGCAAAACGTGCCAAAGCAGCTAATCTCGACGCAATCCATGACACAGTTCACGAAATGGCAAGAGACGAAGCCCGCCACGGAAAAGCTTTCGAAGGACTGTTAAAGAGATACTTTGGATAAGCTACAAGCCAAACAAAAAATGTGATGACAAGGTTCCGCAAGTTTACTTGCCGGAACCTTTGTTATTGCATTTTTAGTCGGCGACAGCCGACAGCGAGATGTAGCGTACGCGGAATCGAGCTGGTTTG
>OLXZ01001106.1_pt1 | contig 12045 bp, 11 predicted proteins | sample 1673901 | NCBI WGS metagenome assembly OLXZ01 (sample SAMEA103958131, study PRJEB25191) | human gut metagenome | reverse complement strand
AGGTCTGCAAAAAGATGCCCCAGCAGAACACAAGGTTCACCGAGAGATATTCCCGGCACAGCTGCTGCAATTCGGGATCGTTGGTCAGGGCGGAAGCGATCCGATTCGAGAACAGCAACCCCACCAGCGTAAACACCAGCGAAGTGCCCAGCATCAGAAACAGCCCGGTGGTGGCGGCACGGCAGGCTTCCTCCGGCTTTTTCTGCCCCAGTTTGCGAGAGAGCAGGGCGTTCAAACCAACAGCAGTGCCCACGCCAATGGCGATCATCAAAAACTGGATGGCATATACAAGAGAGGCGGCAGTCAAGGCCGTTTCCGACAGCCGTGCCACAAAAATGCTATCCACGATGTTGTATAGCGATTGGATGAGCAGCGACAGCATCAGCGGTACCGCCATGGTGTACAGCAGGGGGCGGACGGGCATTTCTGCCAGTTTGTTTTTCGGGTTCATAGGTCCTCCTTTTTCGGGCAAACAAAAAAGCGTGAAATCGTTGAGGGGTAGCTTTCCCTCAGGATTTCACGCTTTGTAAGCCGGCTTTTTGTATTCTTAACGGAAGGTATTATACCGGAGTTTTTTCAAAATTGCAAGAAGGATTTTGAAAAAATCACAGCAGTGCGTTTTCCAGATCACTCAGCATTTCGCTCAGTGCCTGAATGCCGCCCTCTGCGGTGTACCAGACATTCGGGTGTGCCAGATAAACGACGTGGCCGTTCTTGTAAGCATCCGTGCTCTTGACCAGCTCGTTTTCCAGGATCTCCTGTGCCATCTGCGCACCATCGGTGCCAATGGCTGCATCGCGGTCCATGGCGAAGATGTAGTCGGGGTTCTTGTCCACAATGAACTCGAAGGAAGCCTCGTTGCCGTGGGTCGAGGTGTCGATATTGGCATCTACGCCGATGTTCTCAAAGCCGATCTCCTTGCCGATGATGGAGCAGCGGCCATCGTTGCCCAGAACATTGAAGCTGCCGCTGGTGGTCATGCCGACGATGGCAGTCTTGCCCTCTGCAAAGGCTTTCAGGGCGTCGATGCGGCTGTCAAAATCCGCCATCAAAGCTTCCACATGGTCTTCCAGACCAAAGATAGAAGCGATGGTCATGGCGTTTTCACGGGTGCTTTCCACAACGCCCTTTTCGGCGTCGGTCGAAAGGAAAACAACGGGTGCGATCTCGCACAGAGCATCATAGGATTTGGAGAGTCGTCCGCCGATAAAGATGATGTCCGGCTCGCAAGCCATGACTGCTTCCATATCGGCTTCCTTGATGTTGCCAAGGTTCACAATACTGTCATTGGTGACATAGCTCTGAAGATAGTCCAGAGAGGTGGATGCCGTGCCGACCACACGGTCGCCAACGCCCAGTTCATCCAGAATGTCCAGAGAAGCAAGTTCGAGGATGGCGATGCGCTGCGGGTCAAAGGGCACTTCCACATCTACCAGTTCCTTTGCACCGTTGAACGCCTTGATGGTCACAGATTCCGGTGCAGCTTCCGAAGAGGCTGCAGCTTCGCTGGATGCAGCCACAGAGCTTGCCGTAGAGGAGGAAGCGCCGCAGGCGGCGAGAACCCCCGCTGCACTCACAGCGGCCATAGTGGTCAAAAACGAACGACGAGAAATTTTCTTCATAAGAATGCTCCTTTTAGAAAGTACTGAAATCAATAATATATCGACAAAGGCTTGCCTTCGATCTGCATGATCTCAAAGTCCACCTTGTAGATATCGGACAGGTTTTCTTTGGTGATCACTTCCTGCACCGTGCCAAACTTTGCGATTTTTCCATTCACAAAGGCACAGATGTAGTCGGAATAAAACGCAGCATAGTTGATCTCGTGCAGAACAAGGATCACCGTTTTGCCCAGCTCATCGCACAGGCGGCGGACGATGCGCATAAGGTTGGTTGCATGGTAAATATCCAGATTGTTGGTCGGTTCATCCAGCAGGATATACTCGGTATCCTGCGCAATGACCATGGCAATATAGGCGCGCTGCCGCTGACCGCCGGACAGTTCATCGATGAACTGTTCCTCAAAATCGCCCAGTTCCATGTAGGCGATGGCACGGTCAATGATCTCGTTGTCCTCTTGGGTCAGCCGCCCGCCGGAGTACGGAAAGCGGCCAAATGCAACCAGCTCCCGGACGGTCAGCTTCATCTGGACATTGTTGGCTTGGGTCAGGATGGCGAGCCGCTTGCTCAGCTCCCGGCTTTTCCAGCGCGTGATCTCCGTCCCCTCAAAATCCACAAGACCGCTGTCCCGTGTAATCAGCCGGGACAGCATTCCCATCACGGTGGATTTTCCTGCGCCGTTCGGACCGATAAGGGAAAGGACTTTGCCTTTCGGAATCTCAAAACTCACGCCATCGACAACGGCTTTGCCATCGTAGCGTTTGGTGATCTCTTTTACAAACATGGTGTTATGCCTTTCTCTGGGTGAGCAGCAGATACAGGAAATACACGCCGCCGCCCACGGTGATGAACACGCTGACCGGAACCGAGTAAACGAACACCCGTTCCACCAGAAGCTGTCCGCCGATCAGAACGACCATACCGAACAAAACAGAGCCGGTGATGAGCTGGCTGTGCCGGTAGGTGCGCAGGAACTGCCGGGAAAGGTTGGCAATGATAAGCCCCAGAAATGCCAGCGGCCCGACCATAGCGGTGGCTGTTGTAATGTACAGCGTGACCCCCAGCAGCAGGCGGCGGATACAGCGGTCGTAATCTACGCCCAGATTGATGGCCTGATCTTTGCCCAGTGTCAGAACGTCCAGCAGCACAAGCTCTTTCCGGAGGGCAAAGGCGACCAGCGCCAGAACCACAACGGACAGTACCAGAATCGCCGAATTGACATTGGAAAAGCTGGCGACCAGATCGGTCAGCAGCGTGTCGTACTCGTTGGGGTCCATCACACGGGTCAAAGTCGTCTGGACGCTGGAAAAGAACGAAGTCAGCACCGTGCCGATGAGCAGAACGTACAGAACATTGTGGTTCGTTTTCCGGAACAGATAGCTGTAGATCACGGTGGCAACAGCGCCCATAATGGCAAGGTCTACCGCAAAGGCTGCGTTGGCATTGACCGCCAGAAAGCTGCCCGAACCCGCCACAAAGAACACCGCTGTGTGGATCAGCGAATAAAGCTGGTCCATACCCAGCAGGCAGGGCGTAACGATGGTGTTGTTGATGATGGACTGGAACACGATGGAGGCACTTCCAATGGCAAATGCCGTGATGAGCATGGCGATCAGCTTGGGCGTGCGGATGCGCATGGCGTAGGCAAATAATTTTTGGTTTTCAAAATGGACCCCCACTGTCATATAGCCTACGCAGGCCAGCAGAACAAGAAGCAGAAGGATCAGCAGGCGCAGATGGTTTTTGTGCGTTTTCATGCTGCACCTCCGGTTTTCTTGGCAGCTTTGCCCAGCCGGACTGCCTTGCGTCCATGCCGAAGCCGATACAGCAGCAGACCGACAAACAGGATACTGCCGATGACGCCAACGATCAGCTCGATGGGCAGCTCGTAGGGATAGATCACAACCCGCCCGATCATATCGCAGACCAGCACGAACACAGCGCCAAACAGAGCGGTATCCACCAGCGTTCCGCGGATCTGGTCACCCTTGAACATTGCTACGATATTGGGCACGATAAGGCCGATGTAGGAGATCGAGCCGACCACGACAACAACGGATGCCGTGATCATGGCAGCAATGGTCAGCCCCATAAACAGCACCAGATCATACGGAACGCCGAGGTTCTGAGAAAAATCTTTTCCCATGCCCACGATATTGAAGTGGTTGGCAAATACAAATGCCAGAACCACCAGCGGTACCGTCAGCCAGACAAGCTCATACCGCCCACGAATGACGGTGGAAAAATGACCGACCAGCCAGCTGGAAAGAGCCTGTGTCATTTCATATTTGTAGGCAAGATAATTGGTAACGCCCATTACGATGTTGGAGAACATGATGCCGACCAGCGGGACCATGACAACATCCTTGAACTGGATACGCTGGATGAACCAGACAAAGACCCATGTACCCAGAACGGCACAAACGAAGGAAAAGGCAGCACGTCCCCACAGGGTAGAACCCGGTGCAAACAGCAAAGCCAGCAGAATGCCAAACTGCGCAGAAGAGATCGTTGCGCCTGTGGTGGGCGAAACAAACTTGTTCATGCAGAGTTGCTGCATGATAAGCCCCGCCACGCTCATGCCAATGCCTGTGCAGAGGATGGCAAGCAGACGCGGCAGGCGGGAGATCAGAAAGATTTCCCATGTTTCCACGCTGCCTGTAAGCAGGTCAGAAGGCCGGATGTCCAGCACCCCGACAAACAAAGAACAAACCGAAAGAATCATCAGCAGAACGCCGAGAAAAACAGTGGAACGATGATTACGAATGAAAAGCCCTCCTCAAGATTAGTGTAAACTAACTTTTTGAAAATAAAAAGAGAACGCCTGCGTGTGAAGAAACTGGTCTTACGTGTTCACACACAGCGCGTTCTGCTGGAGGGATTATATCATATGGCATCGATGGGTTTCAAGTGGCAAACTCCCACGAAGGTTTTTCATAACAAACCATCCTTCTTTGTTGATTCCTACAAAGTTGCTCCGAACAAAAAGAGCCTTTGCATTTGTTGGTAAAAATCACCATGCGGCTTTAGCGCAAAACCTCCAGCAGCCGTCTGCCGGCTTCCTGCTGCGATTCCCCAAACGCCACCGCCAGCTCCTCCCGCAGGACACGCTCTACCATCTGGTAAAAGTAGGTATCCATAGCGTTGATCTTCCGCCCGCGGTTCTGCTGCTGGGTCTGCTTTTGCCCCAGCTCCTTGAACAGGGTCAGGTACTGGTAAAAATCGTTGGTGTGCAGCAGCGCCTGATAGTGTTCTGCCAGCGCTGTCTGTACCCCCGCCGGGATGGGCAGCTTCTCCGCTTTGATGCGTGCAAGGTCGGCTTCCGCCTGCTGTGCCGGGGTCACCGGGCGCAGCGCCGCTTCCTTTTCCGTGGGGATATAGCTGCGGTCGTGGGAATCCGAAAAATAAGGCCGGAGGGTGTAATACTCTCTGGCGGACTCATCGCAAAAGCGCCGCAGCCCGACGCCTTCCACCTCGTGCACTCCCAGATTTCCGTAAACCACCAGCGCTCCCGCTTGAAACCGTGACATGGTATTGCCTCTTTCCCTTGTATGAAAAGGCTGCAAAAACAGACTTTCCAGCGTAATTTTACTCTTTACTTTATTGTACCACGGTAGGTTGGCGGGCTTCAAAGGGCATCTTCCACAAAGTTTTCCTCGTGCAATCTGCGCAGAATGCCCAGTACAATTCTTGTGCAAAACCGCCTTTGCAAATTCCAGACAGGCAGGCTATAATGATTTCGTACAACGAGTAGCACTCATGCGTAAAACCGGTTGCATGAGGGCTGCCCGTTGTTTTTATTTGCCCCAAAATGGAAAGGTAAGGTGAATCCCATGGAAAGTTCCAATCAATTTCTCGGCACGGAACGCATCGGCAAGCTGATGCAGAAATACGCGATCCCGTGCATTATTTCACTGCTGGTGGGCGCGCTGTATAACATCGTGGACCAGATCTTTATTGCAAACGCCAGCTATCTGGGCTCCTACGGCAACGCCGCCAATACGGTCGTTTTCCCCCTGACGGTGGTGGCGCTGGCCATTGCCGTGATGATCGGTGATGGTTGCTGCGCCTTCGTCAGCATCAGCCTTGGGCAGAACGAGGTTCCCAAGGCAAAGCGGAGCGTCGGCAATGCGGTGGTGATGTGTCTGGTCAGCAGCATTGTGCTGGCCGCGCTCTATCTGGTTTTTGCGGACACCATTCTCGCCATGTTCGGCGGAACGGTCAACGCCGAGACCTACCACCACTCCCAGGAGTATTTCTTTTATATCACGCTGGGCGTGCCGTTTTATATGTTTGGGCAGGCCATGAATCCCATCATCCGCGCGGATGGCAACCCCCGTTTTGCCATGATCTCCACCCTTGCGGGTGCGGTGCTGAACATCATTCTGGACCCCATCTTCATTTTCGGCTTCCGCTGGGGCATGATGGGCGCAGCGGTGGCTACCGTCATCGGTCAGCTGGTCACGGCAGCGCTGGCAGTGTGGTATCTGCTGCACATGAAGATCATTCGCCCTGAAAAGGGTGACTACCGGCTGAAAGGCTCTATCTGCGGCCGTACCCTGACCCTTGGCATGACCAGCTTTCTGTCCCAGATCAGCCTTGTGGCGGCAATGGTAGCCATCAACAACATGATCCGCAAATACGGCGCACTGGATGCCGTGTTCGGGCAGGAGCAGTACGCCCAGATTCCCATGGCGGTGGTGGGCATCGTGATGAAGTTCTTCCAGATCGTCATCTCCATCGTGGTAGGCATGGCGGCTGGCTGCATCCCCGTGGTGGGCTTCAACATGGGTGCCAAAAAGCCCGCCCGTGTGAAGGAGCTGTTCACGAAGCTGCTGCTGGCAGAAGCCACCGTGGGTGCCGTTGCACTGGTGCTGGTGGAGGGCTTCCCGCGTCAGCTGATTGCCCTGTTTGGTGCCGCCAACGAGAGCGTTTACTACACGGATTTTGCCGTGAAGTCCTTCCGCATCTACCTGTGCATGATCATTCTGGCCTGTGTCAACAAGGCGTGCTTCATCTTTTTGCAGGCCATGGGCAAGGCGGCGGAATCCACCGCCCTGTCCATGGTGCGTGAGGTGGTGTTCGGCGTGGGCTTTGCCCTGCTGCTGCCCCGGTTCTTCGGGCTGGACGGCGTGCTGTACTCCATGCCCATGTCGGATATCCTCACCTTCCTGATTGCAGGCTATCTGATCTGCAAAACCTACCGTGAACTGAGCACGAAAGGAGAAGTCTAATGGAAAAACGCATCATCACCATCAGCCGCGAGTTTGGCAGCGGCGGCAGGACCATCGGCAAACTGGTGGCAGAGCATCTGGGCATCCGGTGCTACGACGCCGAACTGATCCAGAAACTGGCTGCCGAAAGCGGCTTTGACGAAAACTACGTCAAGGAGGCCGGAGAGTACACTCCCGGCGGCTTCCTCGCCTCTGCCTTCACTGACCGCAGCTTCGGTCCCACTAACGAGGACCTGCTCTGGAAGCTGCAATACCGGATCATCCGGGAGCTGGCAGAAAAAGAGCCCTGCGTCGTCGTAGGACGCTGCGCCGATTTTATCCTGCAGGACCGCACCGACTGCCTGAAGGTCTTTGTCCACGCGGACATGAAGTTCCGGGCTGACCGCATCGTGCGGGTCTATGGGAAACGGGAGAAATCGCCCGAAGCCCGTCTGAAGGAGAAGGATAAGCGCCGCGCTGCTTATTACCGCTTTTATACCGATATGAAGTGGGGCGATGCCGCCAACTATCATGTCGCGCTGGACAGCGGGGTAATTGGAATTGAAAAATGTGCCAAAGTCATTGAACGCCTGGCATAAGCTGTAAATTCCGACACCGTCCCTGAGACAATAGAGCAAAACACCGCCCACCTGAGTTCCGTTACGCAGATGGGCGGTGTTTTTTATTAATGGCAGTTCTATGGGAAGATCAATCTTCTAACCCATGGCTCCCGGCCACATTTTTCAAGTATTCCTCTGGATTACCATTCAGAATCAAATCTGCATAGCCCAGTGGGTCATTGTAGATAAGGCAGCCCAACTCTGACCGCTGTGCCATGGTCACATCCAGTTCATCCTCGACCACGATGCAGTCACTGAAGACTTTTCTCCCATCCCGGAGCAGCAATTTCACGCACCCAGTGTCCATGTTAAAATGGCAGGCTCTTTCATCGTACTTCATGTTCGTGGCCTTTCTACCTTACGGCACCTATACAGTTGTGACGTTACCACGGATAAACCGTGTTCCTTGCACAGCCGGTCGCTGGTGCGCCGGATATAGGCATACGACCCAGCCGCCGGGACGTTTGCAAACTGGTTGATACAGACCCAACGGCGGCAGATACAGCGCGCCTTGACCAACGGCCATGAAGGCAACGTGACCGGCGAGGACGGCAGGCAGCACAAGGCCAGCGCCGACCCGCTGAACCACTGCACAAGCCTTGATCTGCCCCTTGATGTGGAGGACAGCGGCAGTACAACCATGGGCGAACAGCAGGAAGACCCGGCAGCGGCTTTGCCGCCTGGAAGCACGGCGGCAGCGTAGAAGAATGCCTAATTGAGTATCTGGACGCGAAAGGCGCGTACCTGTACGGGGGTGTGGTAAACGCTGCGGTACAGCAAAAAGAAAGCACCCAAAAACTTACGTTTCTAGGTGCTTTTCTTTGGTGCGAGTAGTGATACAGCATTTTTTGAAAACCATCGTAGTACAATTTGTTTTTGAGGTCGTCGGATAGCAACTTGCTTGTATCGCACCCCGATGGGTAGCTGTATTGAAAAAACAGTTGCCTTTTATATACCACACAACCTAAAAATTATCAAGTACGCGCAGCGTTCACTTCTCCCATCACCGGGAGCAAATGAACGCTGCTTTTTTTGTTTACAACGAAAGGAGGCATCCGTGAAATGGCAGTTTTTCGGGTAGAAAAGAACAGCGGCTACACGGTCATGTCAAACCACCACCTGCGGAACCGGGCCTTGTCCCTGAAAGCCAAGGGCTTACTCTCCCAAATGCTCTCCCTGCCGGAAGATTGGGACTACACCCTGCAAGGGCTGGCCCGTATCAACCGGGAAAGCATCGACGCGATACGGCAGGCCATCCGGGAACTGGAACAGGCGGGCTACATCCAGCGTTCCAGAGAACGGGACGAGAAAGGGCGGCTGCGTGGTGCAGACTATGTGATTTTCGAGCTGCCGCAGCCCGTTCCTGCATCGGTTTCACCTACATTGGAAAATCCAACGTTGGAGAATCCCACGCAGGAAAACCCTACGTTGGAAAATCCAATGCAATTAAATAAAGATAAACTAATTACAGAAAAACAAAAGAAAGAGGGATTAAATACCTATTCCATTCCTATCCATTCCCCAAACCCCTTGCCTTTGGACGAGGATGAGATAGCGGCATCGCTGCCGGAACGGACAGGAAGCCGAAAGGAAGCGGCCTATCAAATCTACCGGGACCTGATTTTGGAGAACATCGAGTATGACACCCTCATCCAGAATCCCCGGATAGACCGGGAACAGCTGGACGAGATCGTGGACATCCTGCTGGAAACGGTCTGCACTTCCCGCAAGTCCATCCGGGTGGCCGGGGACGATTACCCAGCAGAGTTGGTCAAGGCCAAGTTCCTGAAACTGGGCAGCCATCACATCGAGTTCGTCATGGACTGCCTGCGGGATAACACCACCAAAGTCCGTAACATCAAGCAATACCTGCGGGCCATGCTGTTCAACGCCCCCAGCACCATCAACAGCTACTATGCGTCCCTTGTGGCGCACGATATGGCGCAGCCCGATTGGGGCCGCCCGCCCAACACCTGACCGAAAGGAGTACCCATCCATGAGAACACTTTACCTGCGGCGGCTGGTGGTTCCACCCTAGCTGCCGCTCTGAATTTTCTGCAACAAGGAGGGATTCATATTGCAGGAAGAAGTCACCCAGAAAACTATTGCCCTGTCCATGAAAACGGGCAAGCTCACCGCCCAAGCGTTGCAAGCTGCCCTGAAAAAATATTTGCAGCACCGGGCCAAGGGGCCAAAGCTGCATCACGGCAAGCAAAGCCTGAAACAGCTGAAAGCCCACGGCGCGGCTCTGACCAACATTGAAGTCACGGAGGCGAACATCGGGGCGTTCAAGCCCTGCGCCAAGAAGTACGGCGTGGACTTCACCTTACGCAAGGACAAGACCACCCAGCCGCCCCACTACATCGTGATCTTCAAGGCCAAGGATGCGGACAATTTGGAACAGGCGTTCCGGGAGTTCACGGCCAAAACGCTCTCCAAGGAGCAGCGGCCCTCCATCCGCAAGGTGCTGGCAGCAGCCAAGCAGAAAGCCGCCCAGCAGCCAAAACGCGCCAAAGAAAAAATCAAGCAAAGGGGGCTGGAACGATGAAGCCTGAACTGAAAAAGCTGCTGTTGCTGAATCTGCCGTATCTGCTGTTCGTGTACCTGTTCGCCAAATGCGGGCAGGCGTACCGTCTGGCTGCGGGCGCGGATGCTTCGGCCAAGCTGCTGCACCTAACGAGCGGCATCTCCGCCGCCTTTGCAAACCCGCTACCCAGCCTGCATCTGTTTGACCTGTGCGTGGGCGTTGCCGGGGCGGTGGCTGTCCGGCTCATCGTGTACAGCAAAGGCAAGAACGCCAAGAAATACCGCAAGGGTGAAGAATACGGCTCTGCCCGATGGGGCACCGCCAAGGACATTGCCCCCTACATCGACCCCAAGTTTGAAAACAACATCCTGCTGACCCAGACCGAACGCCTGACCATGACCGGGCGGCCCAAAGACCCCAAGACGGCCCGGAACAAGAATGTGCTGGTGATCGGCGGCTCCGGCAGCGGCAAGACCCGCTTCTATGTGAAGCCCAACCTCATGCAATGTTTCCCCACTTCCGACTATCCCACCTCATTCGTGGTCACAGACCCAAAAGGCACACTGGTTCTGGAAACGGGCCAAATGTTCCAGCGGGCAGGCTACCGGGTGAAAATCCTGAACACGATAAACTTTTCCAAGTCCATGAAGTACAACCCCTTTGTCTACATCCACTCGGAAAAAGACGTGCTGAAACTGGTGAATACCCTTATCGTCAACACCAAGGGCGAGGGTGAGAAATCAGCAGAAGATTTTTGGGTGAAGTCGGAACGGCTGTTCTACACCGCGCTTATCGGCTACATCTGGTACGAGGCCCCGGCAGAAGAAATGAACTTCACCACCCTGCTGGAAATGATAAATGCCAGTGAAACCCGCGAGGACGACCCGGAGTTTCAAAGCCCGGTGGACCTCATGTTTGAACGGCTGGAACAGAAAGACCCGGACCACTTCGCCGTCCGGCAGTACAAAAAGTTTCTGCTGTCGGCGGGCAAGACCCGTTCCTCCATCCTGATAAGCTGCGGTGCCCGTTTAGCCCCATTTGACATCCGGGAGGTGCGGGAGCTGATGGAGGACGATGAAATGGAGCTGGACACCATCGGGGATGAAAAGACCGTACTGTTCCTGATTATGAGTGACACGGACACCACCTTCAACTTCATTCTCGCTATGCTCCAAAGCCAGCTTATCAACCTGCTGTGTGACCGCGCGGATGATAAATACGGCGGTCGGCTGCCTGTCCATGTGCGGCTGATTCTGGACGAGTTCGCCAACATCGGGCAAATTCCAAACTTCGACAAGCTGATCGCCACCATCCGCAGCCGGGAAATCTCGGCATCCATCATTTTGCAGAGCCAGTCGCAGCTGAAAGCCATCTACAAAGATGCGGCCGAAATCATTTCGGACAACTGCGATTCTGTTCTCTTTTTGAGTGGGCGGGGCAAAAATGCCAAAGAGATCTCCGATGCGCTGGGGAAAGAGACCATCGACAGTTTCAACACCAGCGAGAACCGGGGTTCTCAAACCTCCCACGGACTGAACTATCAAAAATTAGGAAAGGCGTTGATGTCAGAGGACGAAATCGCAATCATGGACGGCGGCAGGTGCATTTTGCAGCTGCGGGGCGTGAGGCCGTTCTTCTCGGAGAAGTTCGACATTACAAAGCACCCGCACTACAAGTACCTTGCGGACGCGGACAAAAAGAATACCTTTGAGGTGGACAGGTTCTTATCCACCCTGCGCCGGAAACGGCAGCAGGTAGTCGCACAGGACGAAAGTTTTGACCTGTACGAAATCGACCTGTCGGATGAAGATGCAGCCGCCGAATGAGGCGGCATTTTTTGAAAAAATTTTTGAGTGCCGCAGAACAAGCGGCAGAACGTGAGGACCTTATGGAATTTTTCAACAGCGCAGTCGATACTTTGCAGACCATCGTGGTCGGTCTGGGCGGTGCCCTGTGTGTCTGGGGCGGCATCAACCTGTTGGAGGGTTATGGACAGGATAACCCCGGCAGCAATGCTCATGTACGGTAAGGAAGCAAGCAACCGAAAACAAGAGATAGACCGCCA
>OLXZ01001101.1_pt1 | contig 12069 bp, 8 predicted proteins | sample 1673901 | NCBI WGS metagenome assembly OLXZ01 (sample SAMEA103958131, study PRJEB25191) | human gut metagenome | reverse complement strand
GGGCGTGGCGCTCCGTCAGGCCGTACTGCCGCAGGCAGTCAATGACCGGCGGGGCCAAACGCAGCAGCCGCAGCTTATTGGCAATGGCGGGCTGGGACTTGCCCAGCTTGTCCGCCGCCTGCTGCTGGGACAGGCCGTAGCGCCCGATGAGCCGGGCGATGGCCGCCGCCTCCTCCATGTAGTCCAGATCCCGACGCTGGAGGTTCTCAATGAGGGCCAGCAGCGCCGCGTCCTCCTCTCCCACCTCCGCCACAAGGCAGGGCACCTCCCGCAAGCCCGCGATGCGGGCGGCGCGGAGGCGGCGCTCCCCCGCCACCAGCTCGTAAAAGCCGCCCCGGTCCCGCACCGTCAGGGGCTGCAGGATGCCGTAGGCCCGGATGCTGTCCGCCAGCTCCCGCAGCGCCGTCTCATCGAAGCTGCGCCGGGGCTGCTGCGGGTTGGGCCGCACCGTGTTGATGGGTATGTAGCGGACGCGGCTGGACAGGAACTCGTCCTTCTGGGTCTTTTTCATGGTTTTCCCCCCTCCTTTGGCACCATTGTACGGCGCCGGCGGTGCGAAAAGGGGCAGAAAGTGTCGGGAAATTTAAAAAAGACGCCAAGCAGGCGTCTTTTTTACGCAATATTTACAGGTTTTACTGCCGCTCTCGCTTCAGGCGGCGGATATCCTCCCCGAAAAAGGGCAGGATCTCGTAGTCCCCCTCCAGCCGGGACAGCACCGACCGGCCGTAGCGGCTGCCGATCTCCTCCGGGGCCAGATTGGTGCTGATGATGGTGGCGCGCTTCTCCATCAGCCGCCCGTTGACGATCTGGTACAGGGCGCTCTGGACAAAGGCGGTGGTCATCTCCGTGCCCAGATCGTCCAGGATCAGCAGGTCGCACTTCATGCAGCGGTCGGCGTCCTCGCTGCCGCCGTCGTCCCGGCGGAACTTGGCGTCCTCGAACCGGCTGAACACGCTGGCAGCGGTGTCGTACACCACGGAAAAGCCGTTCTCGCTGACCACCCGGGCGATGCAGGCGGAGAGGAACGTCTTGCCCAGCCCCGTGCCGCCGGACAGCAGCAGATTGCCGCCGCCCCGGTCGAACTGATAGGCGTAGTCCCGGCAGACGTCAAAATTGCGCTCCATATTCTCACGGGGCGACACACCGAAGGCAGGCTGCACCGTGCTGTCGTACCAGTCAAAGCTGAACGTCTCGAAGCTGTCCTCCCCCAGAGGCAGCAGGCGGGACAGCTCCGCCAGCTGCTCACGGGCGTAGTACGCCCGCAGGCACGGGCACACGCCGCCCTGCACATAGCCGGTGTCACCGCACTGGGTGCAGGCCGGCTTCTCCTCCAACCAGTCCGCCGGATAGCCCAGCGACGCCAGCAGCTGCACCCGCTCCCGCTGGAGCTGGAGATTCTCGTCCCGCAGCACCCGGATCGCGGGCAGCGGGTCAGTCCCCCGGGCCAGCGCGGAGGAGATGATGCGGCTCATGGTGCCCCGCAGCTCCGTGTCGATCTCCGCCAGCCGGGGAGCGCGGGCGTAGGCCGTGCGCCGCCGCTGCTCCAGCTGGGCCCCGCGGCGCTGCTTGTCCTCGTCAAAGCGGGCCAGCGCCCGCTGCATGATCCTGCCGTCGTATGCCATATCGTCACCTCTTGATATACCGGCGCATCCACGCATTCTGCTGGCCGCCGGTGTCGCCGCTCTCCTGCGGCGGCGTGGGGGACGGCTTGCGCGCCTCGCCCCGCTCCACCTGCTGGGGCGTGTGCCATCCGCTGTCATGCCAGCGGCGCAGGATGCCGTTGAGATAGCGCCAGTTCATGTCCTTCTTGTAAAACACCGTCCGCTCGTAGGCCATGGCCACCGTCTCCGGCGGGAAGCCCATGTCCATCCAGTCCGCGATGTAGCGGCTCTCCGCCTCCACCGGCGGTCGGTCAGGCAGGTGCAGCGCCTGCATGTACGCCCCCATCTTCTGGCGGCGGCGGCTCCACGTCCGCAGGTAGGCGGCGGCGCTGACCTGATCGAAAAGCCCCATCTGCGCCCAGTGGTAGCCCTCCTTCTCCACCTGCCGCATGGTGGGACGGCGCCCCTCGCCCCACTGGGCCTTGGCGCGCTCCACACAGTGGCACAGCAGCAGATAGATCACGTCCGCCGGCAGGCCCAGATCGTCGTACAGCCCCGCCAGTATCTGCAGGTCGGCGGTGCGCAGCTTTTTACCCAGCTGCTGCTCCGCCTGTGGGATCAGCAGGCGGAAGCCCTCGTTGTCCGTCAGCAGGGCCGAAATGTCCTCCGTGGAGTAGACGGCTCTTTCCTCCGCCGGCTCGGGGCGGGGCTGTTGGGGACGGGGCAGGAGCCCCAGCTCCTGCAGCACGCCCTCCGCCGCGTCCATGCGCAGGCGGCTCATGGTGGGCAGCACGCGCTCCAGCTCCTCCGGCGTGACGCCCCGGCCGAACCGCTGCAGCGCCAGATACAGCAGGGCCGCGTCGCCGTCGCCCCGCTTGAGCAGGCTCTCCGCCGCGGCGGCCACATCCACCATCAGCGGCTCGCCGCACAGGGCATAAGTTTCGGCAAACGCCTGCCCGGCTTCCACATGGCTCAAAATGCTTTTGTTGCCCCACAGGTCGTTGGATTCTACGTTTACGCTGCCGCTTTGCACAATGCCGATCTCATGTACCACACGGCCCGCATGGTAGATCAGAGCGTTTTTGTCATAACGCTGCACACGGATGCAGTGGGCGGCGCGCAGGGCGGCAAGTTCGTCCGCCGTCATGCCACGGAAAAGCTGGATGGGGGTGCTGGCTGTTTTTTCCATGGGATTCCTCACTTTTTGTGGTTATAACCACAGATTTATTGGCCTGATGGCATTATAATACAAGCACAGCAAAAAGAAAAGAGCAGCGCGCCGCACAGCAATGCACGGCATTGAGCGGCGCGGAGAAAGGAACACCCTCTATGATTCGCAAAATTATCCAGATCGATACCGATAAATGCAACGGCTGCGGTGCCTGCGCCAATGCCTGCCACGAAGGTGCTATCGCCATGGTCAACGGCAAGGCCAAACTGATGCGGGATGACTACTGCGATGGCTTCGGCGACTGCCTGCCCCATTGCCCCACCGGCGCTATCACCTTTGTGGAGCGCGAAGCCGCCGCTTATGATGAAAAGGCTGTGGAGGAAAACAAGCGCCAGAAAGCCGCAGCCGCCCAAAAGCCGCTGGGCGGCTGCCCCGGCAGCGCGGCCCGCAGCGTGTTCCACCAGCCTGCGCCGCAGATGCACCACGGCTGCCCCGGCAGCCAGATGCGCCAGATGCAGCATAAGCCGGAACCGGCAGGGGAGGACATGCCAGCACTGCGGTCTCAGCTTTCCCAATGGCCGGTGCAGATCAAACTGGTTCCGGTCAACGCCCCCTACTTTGATGGGGCCAAACTGCTGATTGCAGCGGACTGCACGGCCTATGCTTACGCCAACTTCCATCAAAAGTTCATCCGCGGCCATATCACGCTGGTGGGCTGCCCCAAGCTGGACGATGTGGATTACAGCGAAAAGCTGACCCAGATCATCCGCGAAAATAACATCCAGAGCATGACGGTGGTGCGGATGGAAGTGCCCTGCTGCGGCGGGCTGGAACGCGCCGCCAAGGTGGCCTTGCAGAACAGCGGCAAGTTCATCCCGTGGCAGGTCATCACCATCTCCATTGACGGCAATATCCTCAGCGAGCTGTGAGATAAGTCCGCTTTTGACAAAAAACAAATTGGATAAAAATAAAACTGCCTGGATCGTTTGCACACTGCAAACAGGTTCAGGCAGCTTTTCTATTCTTTTCAGATACACCCTCGTGTTACCGGCGGGCAGACGACCGGCAGAGGCTTGCCCTTTGCGGGAAACAGCACTGCGGGCAGCAGCAGAATAAACGGGTCAGCGGAGAACAAAAAGCATTTGTTTTCCATCAAAAAGTAAACCAGGATCACCGTCAAAAACAAAGTCTCGCCCGTGCAGTGGTTTTGGCACAGCCGCCACATCAACAGCAGGAAGATGACCCCAATCACCACAGCGCCCAACACGCCCTTGTTCATCGGGATGGCAAGGAAAGAGTTATCAATGGCGTGGTGCTCGTCTCCATCAGTGGCAAGGCCACCCAAAAGGGTAACGGCCTTGGGCATGGCATCATGGTACCAGCCGGGCACCCCGTCCTGCTCCGGGTGGTAGAGGGGATACCCCCAGAACACATGGTGCCAGATCTCAAACCGGCCGGAAAGCAGGCCGTTCAGTTTGTCCAGCAGCGGGGTGGCGGTGGGATGATCCGGGTCAAACAGCCGCCCGGCCAACAGGCTGAACCCCAGCGCCAGCGGTGCGGCAGCTAGAGCCATGCCGTGCCAGATGCGGCTTTCAAAAAAGGCGGGCAAGGCACGCTGCAGCAAAAACAAAACCAGCAGCAGTACCATGGCAATGCCTGCCCCGCGGCAGCCGGGCACCAGCAGCGTGTAGGCTGCCAGGGCAGCCAGGCCGCCCCAGTCCCACCAGCGCAGGCGCGGCCAACGCAGCCAGCCCCAGGCAAAAAACACACCGGCCAGCCGGGCACCGTACCCGTTGTAATGGCCATAGCCGTAATCCCAGTTGCGGCAGTAGTACAGGTAGGGCACCAGCGGCGTTGCGGCGTGCAGCAGCTGCACCGCCAGCAGCCCGCCAGCCGCTGCGGCAAGGTAGACCTGCAGCACCCGGCGCAAATCAACATCCTTGGCACCAATGCCAAGCAAAACGGCAAACAAAAACCATTGGTCGTGCCCGTATGCGGTGGTAAACACCGCAAAAGCGGCCAACGCGGCAGCCGTCAGCGCCTGTTGTTTGGTCTGCCACTGGGTCAGCAGCAGGCTTTTGGCAACCAGTAGCACCGCCGCCGTAACGGTTAAGGCAATGCGGCACACATGGCTGAATGTGGGCAGTGTGTTTTGAATGTTGGAGCTGAATACCTCCGATAAAACCAGCAGCAGCGCCACGGCAGCGCAGAACACACGCTCGCCCTTGGCCTGTGCTGCTGGGCTGACCGGGCAGAAAAGCCGGTCAGGTGGTTGTGTGGTCATCAAACCGGCCTCCTTTCCGCATTGGTTCGGTTTGAATTTTTTAGCATACACAAACAGTATACCATAGTTTTGTGCAAAAGAAAAGCAGGGCCGTGCCGCTTTTGCCGCAAAGCAGCAAAAGGCAAAGCATAGCCCTGCAAAATGGCTTATTCTACCCCCGTTTCAGCGGCGTACTCTTCAATCAGCTCGCGCTCCAAAAACGGCGTTTTAACACCCTCGCGGTCACGGTAGGCTTCGTGGCCTTTGCCAATTACGGCAATCAGGTCGCCCTCCTGCGCGTGGTCAATGGCGTAATGCAGGGCATCCAGCCGGTCGGGAATTTCCACATACTTGGCGTCCGGGTTGCCCTTGGCCATGCCGGTTTTGATGTCCGCGATAATATCTTCCACTTTTTCAAAGCGGTTGTTGTCTTCGGTCAGGATGCTGAAATCCGCCAACTTGGCGCACACTTCGCCCATGCCGTAACGGCGCAGCTTGCTGCGGTTGCCGCCGCAGCCGAACACCACGACCAGACGGTTGGGGTTGTACTCCCGCAGGGTTTCAATCAGGCTTTCGGTGGCGGCTTCGTTGTGGGCATAGTCGATCAGGATGGTGAACTTGTGGCTGATGGGCACCAGCTCCACACGGCCTTTGACGAGCGCCTTTTTCAGTCCCTCATGGATGGGGGCATCCGCAAGGCCCAGCACCTTGCCCACGCCGATGGTGGCCAGGGCGTTGTAAATACTGAACAGCCCCGGCATGCCCACCTGTACGTCCAGCGTGTGGCCGTCCGGCTCGGTCAGGGTGAACTCAACGCCCAGCATCTCTTTATTGCGCAGCAGGCGGTACTGCTCGCTGGCGCGGTAGTCCACCTTGGGGGCGTGGATGCCATAGGTAACCAGCTTGCAGGTGTGGCCTTCCAGCAATGCTTCGGTGTTGGGGTCATCGGCGTTTACCACGCCGACATCGCAGCGCTGGAACAGCTTGCCTTTCCAGCTGCGGTATTCCTCAAAGCTGGAATGTTCGCCGGGGCCGATGTGGTCCGGGTACAGGTTGGTGAACACGCCCACTTTATAATGGATGCCCGCCACGCGGTCCATCATAATGCCCTGGCTGGAAACTTCCATCACGCAGGCATCGCACCCCGCATCCGCCAGCTGGCGCAGGATCTTTTGCAGCTCATAGCTCTCGGGGGTGGTGTTGTTCAGGTCATAGTGGTGGCCGGGGTAATACACGCCGTTGGTGCCGACCATGCCGACCTTGTGACCTGCGGCTTCCAGCACAGCCTTGATCATGTGGGTGGTGGTGGTCTTGCCCTTGGTGCCGGTCACGCCAACCATCGTCATTTCCAGCGCGGGACGGCCAAAATAGGCGGTGGAAAGCAGCGCCATGGCGTAACGGGTGTTCTCGAACTTGACCACAGTCACATCCGGCAAAGCGGCCAGCACCTCGGCGGGCAGGTCGTGCTGGATGGCCAGCACGGCGGCGCCTTTGGCGGCAACGTCCGCGGCGTAATCATGGCTGTCCCGCTGGGTGCCGACGATGCAGACAAACAGACCGCCCGGCGTTACCTTGCGGGAATCATAGTAAATGTCAGTCACTTCGGTATTCAGGCAGCCCTGAACAAGTGTATAGTCTAGATTTTTCAGCAGTTGTTTTAACAGCATGTTGTTATCACCTCAGCGTTTTACAAAGTATTCATCGTACCAGACTAAGAACATAAAAATGCACCAGATCTGCCGCCAGTTATCCCGCTTGCCGGAAATATGCTGGTCCAGCATGGCATTCAGCTCTTTTGTGCGGAAAAACTGCTCCGCGGCGGGGGTGTTAAATGCCTTGCGCACAACGCCCGCATACTGCTCATCCCGCAGCCAGGCGCGTACCGGAACAGGGAAGCCGAGCTTCTTTTTGTCTGCCGTTTTGGCGGGAATGGTCTTTTCTGCCGCACCGCGCATCGCAATCTTGGTCTGGGTGGCGTTCACCTTGCACTTGGTCGGAATATGACTTGCCAGTTCAAATACTTTGCGGTCCAGGAACGGCACGCGCAGCTCCAGGCTGTTGGCCATGCTCATCTTGTCGGCTTTCAGCAGAATATCGCCCACCATCCACAGGTTCAGGTCGCAGGTTTCCATCTGGGTCACAGCGTCCTGCCCTTTGGAAAGCTCAAAGTACGGGCGGGAAAGGTCGGTGGGCAGCTTGCCGGGGTGGTAGTTTTTCAGCAGCTTTTTCTTGCGGTGCTCATCCATCAGGTTGGTGTTGCCGATGTAACGCTCCGCCAGCGGCTTGCCGCGGCGCACCAAAAAGTTGATGCCATGCACCGGCGGCAGCAGGTCCGCCACCGCGCCGATGGCCCGGCGGATGGGCAGGGGAATCTTGTCATACCAGGTTACGGTAAACGGCTCTTTATAAATGTTGTACCCGCCGAAAAATTCATCGGCGCCCTCGCCGGACAGGCAGACCTTGACCTGCTTGGATGCTTCGCGGTTGACAAAGTACAGCGCGACCGAAGCGGCATCCGCCAGAGGCTCATCCATGTGGTACTGGATCTTGCCCAGGTTGGCCCAGTATTCCTCCGGCGTAATGCGGTAAGCGTAATTCTTGACCCCGATGTGCTTGGAAAACTCCTGTGCATAGTCGGTTTCGTCATACTGCTTGTTGGCAAAGCCAACGGTGAATGTTTTGTCCACATGGGCCAGCGCGGCCATGTAGCTGGAATCCACGCCGGAAGAAAGGAAGCTGCCAACCTCAACATCGGCGATCTTGTGTGCCTGCACGCTCTCTTTCATCGCCGCGCTGATCTCGTCCTCCCACTCTTCCAGTGTGCGGGAATCATCGGGGTCGAACTTGGGCTGCCAGTAGCGCTGCACCGTCAGCTGCCCGGCTTTCCATTCCAGCCAGTGGGCGGGCATCAGCTTTTTGACGCCCTTGAAGAAGGTATCCTCCCCGGGGGAATATTGGTAGGAAAGATACAGCGGCAGCTGCTCTTCGTTCAGCTCTTTCTTGAAGCCGGGGTGGGCCAAAAAGCTTTTGATCTCGCTGCCAAACAGCAGCTCTCCGGCATCGTTTTGGTAATAATAGAACGGCTTGATGCCAAAATGGTCGCGCGCGCAGAACAGCGTTTCGTTCTTGCGGTCCCAGATGGCAAAAGTGAACATGCCGCGCAGCTTTTGCAGCATCTCCTTGCCCCACTGCTCGTACCCGTGCAGCAAAACTTCGGTGTCGGACCGGGTGGCGAAGATGTGCCCGGCGCGCATCAATTCGGCGGTCAACTCCTGGAAGTTGTAGATCTCGCCGTTAAAGATGACGGCGAGGTTCTGGTCCTCATTGAACATGGGCTGTTTGCCGCCCTCCAGGTCAATGATGGAAAGGCGGCGCTGGCCAAGGGCTACCGGGCCTTCAATAAACTGGCCCTGGCCATCGGGGCCGCGGTGGGCGATGGCATCCATCATGCCCTGCAAAATTTCCTGCATGTCGGCGCGTGCGCCGACAAAGCCAACAATTCCACACATGGTTATAATCCTCAACTGGCTGCGGAGTTAAAAACAAACCGCAGGTTATTACTTTCTTGCCCCGGCGGAAACCGGTACTGTTTGTACGATATGCCCTATTATACACGGTTCGCGCCGTAAAGAAAAGCATTTTGCGGCGAATGCTGCTGGAATTTTCGCCCGCGCAGACAAAAAACGCCGTGCCCGCACCCCCAAAGCAGGCGATATTGCCGTTTGACATGTGGTGGCAATGGCGGTAAAATAAAGGATAACCAAAATGGGAAAGGTTTGGTATTATGTCTGATTTTTTACCGGTACTTCTTGGCAGCGATGCCAATGTTTATGGTATGGCACGCAGCTTTTACCAGCAGTATGGCGTGCGCAGCGTGGCCATCTGCAAGGGTGCGCTGGTTGCAACTTCCAACACCAATCTTGTAAAAATTGCCGTGCTGGAACCTGATTTGGAAAACGATGAAACGTTTGTAAAAACGCTGACCGATTACGCAAAAGCCCATGCGGACAAGCCGCTGGTGCTGGTTTCCTGCGCGGACGGTTACACCGTGTTGATGGGCCGCCACCGCGATGCCCTGAAACCCTATTACCACTTTGCCTGCCCGGAACTGCAAACCGTGCTGGACCTGGATATTAAGGAAAACTTTTACCGTGCCTGCGAAGCACACGGCCTGAGCTACCCCAAAACGGCAACCTGCAATGCGCAGAACTATAAAAATATAGAACTGCCGTTTGCGTTCCCCGTTATCATCAAGGCGAGCAATTCCCCGGCGTATTGGAACTGCACCTTCCCCCACAAGAAAAAGGTGTTCCTTGCCAATAACCGCGAAGAATTTGACGCCATCACCGCCGCCATTTACGGCAGCAGCTACCAGGACGAATTGATTCTGCAGGAGTATATCCCCGGCGATGACAACTGCATGCGTGTGCTGAACGCCTACTGCGGCCTGGACCACAAAGTCAAGCTGATGGCTTTGGGCCGCCCCCTGCTGGAAGAGCAGACCCCCGAAGGCATCGGCAACTATGCGGCCATCTTGTCTGACCCCGAATACAATGATGCTGCCCTGCTGGAAAAGCTGAAAAACTTTTTGGAAGATATGCAGTGGGAAGGCTTTGCCAATATGGACATCAAGTACGACGCCCGCACCGGCGAGTACAAGATGTTTGAGATGAACCCCCGTCAGGGCCGTTCCAGCTACTTTGTCACCGCAGCAGGGTATAACCTGTCCAAGTGGCTGGTGGAGGATGTGCTGGAGCACAAGGAACTTGGCCTGACCATTGCCGATACCAAGAGCCTGTGGATGATTGCCCCCTACGGCGTGATCAAAAAATACCTGAAGGACCAGGATCTGCTGGCCCGTGCGGATAAGCTGAAAAAAGAGGGCAAATGTGCCCACCAGCTGTTCTGCAAAGAGGATTGGAACCTGAAGCGCTGGCTCTGGTACATCCGCAGCCAGCTGAACTACTACCGCAAAACCGCCCGCTACTATGGCAATAAGGGCCTGCGGGATTGATGATAGAATAAAGGCTATCACACACTATAAATAAAATCGCTGGCCCCCGTAGGGGCGCACATTGTGCACCCGCCGCCCTTTTGGCAATCATAGAAACGCCAGCCTGTAACAAAACAAACCATTATAATATAGAGAGGGGAAAGCGCCTATGTGTGGCATTACCGGCTTTGCTGAGCGCAACCATAAAGCGGAAACCGCCCGCCGCATTGTAAAAGGAATGGCGGACCTGATCACCTACCGCGGCCCGGACGGCGAAGGCTACTATGTGGATGACCAGGTAGCCCTGGGCCACCGCCGCCTTTCCATCATTGACCTGGAGGGCGGCAAGCAGCCCATGTTCAATGAGGATGGCAGTCTTGTCTGCATTTTTAACGGCGAGATCTATAACTTCCAGACCCTGCGCGAGGAACTGATCGCTGCAGGCCATACCTTTGCCACCCGGTCCGATACCGAGGTGCTGCTGCATGGCTATGAGCAGTGGGGCAATCAGCTGCCCGGCAAACTGCGCGGCATGTTCACCTTCGTGATCTGGGACCAGAAAACCAAAACCATGTTTGGTGCGCGGGATATCTTCGGTATCAAACCGTTCTATTATTATAATCAGGATGGTCTGTTCCTGTTTGGCAGCGAGATCAAAAGCTTTCTGGCTCATCCCGGTTTCAAAAAGGAACTAAACGAGGAACGCCTGCCGGAATATTTGAGCATTGAGTATATCCCCAATGAGGAAACCATGTTCAAAAATGTCTACAAGCTGCCCAGCGGATGTATGTTCACCTGGGAAAATGGCGAGCTGACAGTGGAACGCTACTATGAGATCAAGTACCATGTGGACGATTCCAAGAGCCTGGAAGAGTGGGAAAAAATCATCACCGATACCTTTGCCGAAAGCGTTGCCGCCCACCAGATTGCCGATGTTGAGGTTGGCTGCTTCCTTTCTTCCGGTGTGGATTCCAGCTTTGTGGTCAACGAGGTTGCTAAGGGTACTCCGCATGTCAAGAGCTTCTCGGTCGGCTATGCGGAGGAAAAATACTCCGAGCTGCCGTATGCCCAGGAGTTCAGTAAGGAAATCGGTGTGCCCAGCATTGCCAATAAGGTGGATGCCGAACAGTTCTTTGAAGCCAACCGCCTGATCCAGTGGTACCTGGATGAACCCATGCCCAACCCGGCGGAAGTTCCGCTTTACTTTTTGGCCCAGAACGCCCGCAAGTACGTCAAGGTCGTGCTTTCCGGCGAAGGTGCCGATGAACTGTTTGGCGGCTACCCCATGTACTGCCAGGCGGTTCACTTTATGGATTACGAGCATAAGGTGCCCAAAGCGCTGCGTAAGGCCGCAGGCGCAGTGGCATCCAAACTGCCGGACTTTAAGGGCAAGCACTTCCTGGTGCGCGGTGCAGAAGAACCCTGGCAGCGCTATATGCGCGCCAACTATGTTTTCCTGGACCCGGCTGAACGTGACCGCTGCCTGAAAAAGAACTACCACAGCCCCCGCCCGGAACAGTTCTTTAAGCCTTATTTTGATAAAGTGCAGGGTCTGGATGAACCCACCCAGCTGCAGTGGGTGGATATGCACACCTGGATGCTGTATGATATCCTGCTGAAAGCCGACCGCATGAGCATGGCCAACAGCCTGGAACTGCGCGTGCCTTTCCTGGACCGCAACATGCTGGATGTGGCACTGTCCATCCCGCAGAAATACCGCTCCGGCAAAGAGTCCACCAAGATCGCTCTGCGCGGTGCCGCCATGAAGCAGCTGCCGGAAAGCGTTGCCCATCGCAAAAAGCTGGGCTTCCCCGTGCCGATAAGGGTATGGCTTAAGGAGGACAAATATTATAACACGGTAAAGGAGGAATTTACGGGAAAAATTGCCGATAAATTCTTTAATACCGAAAAGCTGGTCGCACTGCTTGATAACCACCGCGCGGGCAAGGCGGATAACAGCCGCAAGATATGGACGGTATACACATTTATAATTTGGTATAAGCAGTATTTTACAAAGGCTTAAATTAAACGGGGAGCGGAA
>OLXZ01001064.1_pt1 | contig 12471 bp, 8 predicted proteins | sample 1673901 | NCBI WGS metagenome assembly OLXZ01 (sample SAMEA103958131, study PRJEB25191) | human gut metagenome | reverse complement strand
GCACCGAGATCGTCGCCGGCCTGACGACGTTCATGACCATGGCGTACATCATCGCGCTCAACCCGAACCTGCTGACCGGCTTCGGCGCCCAGGGCGGCTCGCAGCTGTGGAACGGCGTGTTCCTCGCCACCTGCATCGCCTCCGCCGTCGGCACGCTCGTCATGGCGTTCGCGGCCAACAAGCCCTTTGCCATGGCGCCCGGCATGGGTCTCAACAGCTTCTTTGCCGTCGTCGTGGCCAACATCGTCACCCTGACCGGCATGAGCTACCTGCAGTCGTTCCAGACGGCGCTGTGCGTCATCCTCATTGAGGGCATCGTGTTCATCATTCTCTCGGTGCTCAAGGTGCGCGAGAAGATCGTCGAGGCCATTCCGCTCGGCATCCGGCTCGGCATCGCGCCGGCCATCGGTCTCATGCTGCTCAACATTGGCATCGGCTCCAACGCCGGTGTGTACTCGAGCGACGGCGGCCCGTTTTACGTCATGCGCGATTTCTTCGGCGCGCTCACGCCCAGCCTTGCCAAGGCCAACATGGGCGACGGCTACCCGCAGATGGTGCTCACGGTCGTGACCATGTTCGTGGGCCTGTTCCTGATCGTGCTGTTCGCGCACAAGAAGATCAAGGGCTCCGTGCTGCTGGGCATGCTCTGCGCGTCCGGCATCTACTGGGCGGGCGAGGCCATCTTCCTGCACACGAACCCGTTCGCGTCGCTCAAGGGCGCGTCGTTCGTGCCTGCGTTCGGCGACATGGCCGAGACGACCCTGTTCAAGTTCGACTTTGCCGCCCTCGGCGAGATCGGCTGGTTCACGGTCGTGACGCTCGTCATCACGTTCTGCATCATTGACATGTTCGACACCATCGGCACGCTCGTCGGCACGGCGAGCCGCGCCGGCATGGTCGACAAGGACGGCAACATGCCGCGCATGCGCGAGGCGCTGCTGGCCGACGCCGTCGGCACCGTCGCGGGCGCGTGCACCGGCACGTCCACCGTCACGACGTTCGTCGAGTCCGCCTCCGGCGTCGAGGCCGGCGGCCGCACGGGCCTGACCGCTCTGACGACCGGCGTGCTCTTCCTTGCGAGCATGTTCCTTGCGCCCATCGCCGCCATCATCCCCGCCGCTGCGACGAGCTCCGCGCTCATCTACGTCGGCCTACTCATGCTCGGCGGTCTCAAGAAGATCGACTTTGACGATATCTATCAGAGCCTGCCGGTGGCCATCATGCTCATCTCCATGCCGATCTCCGGCTCGATCGGCCACGGCATCGGTCTGGGCCTCATCAGCTATTCCGTGCTCAAGCTCTGCACGGGCAAGGGCAAGGAGGTCTCGGTGCTGACGTATGTCATCTCGGTGATCTTCCTTGTGAAGTTCTTCCTCGTTGCCTGAGGAAAAATATCCGTCCGCACGGCCGGGCGCGTCTGAATGGACGCGCCCGGTTTTTTGCGCCCTGCGCGCTGCCTTACGAAGATGTAAGCCAACTGTAAGCCAAAACGATGGCGATGTGATGCCGTCCGGGGCTATACTGATGCCAGAAACCGGGGCGGGAGCGCCCCGATGGGAGGCAAGGATCATGACAAATCTTCTGGGCAGTATCCGGCTGGCGGCTTATGCGTTTCCGCTCATCGCGGCGCTGGTGGCCGTGCCGTTTTTTGACCGGCAGGTGCGTGCGCGCTGCTTCAACTGGGTGCGCACCGTGTTCGGCGGTCTGTTTTTGTTTTACGTGCTGTGCGTGCTGGCGCTCGTGTTCTTCCCGCTGCCGGATGCGGCGCAGGCGGCGCGGCTGAGCGGGTATGAGATCCAGCTCGTGCCGTTTCAGTTCGTGGCCGATTTCCTGCGCGAGACGCCGCTCGTGCTCTCCGATGCGCGCACGTATCTGCCGGCGCTTTTTGACCGCACGGTGCTGCAGGTCGTGTGCAACATTTTGATGCTGCTGCCGTTTGGTATGTACCTGCGCTATGTCTGCGGGCTGGATCTCGGCAAGGTCGCGCTCGCGTCGCTCGCGTTTTCGGCGTTCATTGAGCTGGGGCAGCTCACGGGGCTGTTTTTCGTGTTCCGCGGCTCGTACCGCCTGTGCGACGTGGACGACCTGATGCTCAACACGCTCGGCGGCCTGCTCGGCGGCGAGCTGGTGCACGCGCTGGAAGCGCATCTGCCGCCGCTCGATGCGTTCGACCGCTTCCCGGGCAGCAGCGCGCTGGCGATGCAGAGACTTGGATAAACATATTCCAACGAGGACCCAGCGAAGCGGTTTTCGTTGGAGAAAAAAACAGCATGGCGTCGGCCATGCCGTTTTTTTGCTGCCGGGGCATTATGCCTCCTCCGTGTCGCCGTCGATTTCGTCGCGGCCGCGGAAGAGCAGGGAAATGCACCAGATCGCGGCCAGACCCACGAGCGTGTAGATCACGCGGGCGACCACGGAGGCCTGCCCGCCGCAGATCCACGCCACGAGATCGAACCGGAACAGACCGATGCTGCCCCAGTTGAGCCCGCCGATGATCGCAAGGATCAGCGCGATGCGGTCGATCACCTGCATATGCTTCCATCTCCTTTGCTGTGTACTCCCGGTCAGTATGCCCCGGCGCGCGAAAAAAGATTCCGCCGCCGACAAAACAAGTGTCCGACCGACACCGTTCGCTCTTTACATTTTGCGCGCCCGGCGCTACAATACCATTACAGCTTATCCAATTGACTTCCGCAGTTTGGAAACCACGGCTCATATCTTTATCCCACGACCCTGTTTTTGGCGGACTGTTTTCAGTCCGCCCTCTTTTTTTCTGCGCGCGCCCGATTTCGCCGCGTTTTGCGCAATATGTGGATTATTTTTGTGTTGTAAAACACAAGATATGGAGGGTGTGCTATGCAGTTTTCCAACCATCGCAGCCGCGCGGCCCGCGGCAGCATCGTGTATCTGGCGGTGGACGCGATCGCGCCGAGCGCGGTCCAGCCGCGGCAGAGTTTTTCCCCGGCGCAGCTCGAGGAGCTCTCGCGCAGCATCGCCGAGTACGGCGTGCTCAGCCCGCTGACCGTGCGGCCGCGGCAGGGCGGGTATGAGCTCGTGGCCGGGGAGCGCCGCCTGCGCGCCGCGCGCATGGCGGGGCTCCATGAGGTGCCGTGCATCATCATGGAGCTGGATCTGGAGGAGGCGAGCTTCATCGCGCTGGTGGAAAATCTCCAGCGCAACGACCTGGACTTTCTCGAGGAGGCGCGCGGCATCGCGCAGCTCATCCGGCTCTTCGGCCTGAGCCAGGAGGAGTGCGCGCGGCGGCTGGGCAAGTCGCAGTCGGCCGTGGCGAACAAGCTCCGCCTGCTGCGCCTGCCGGAGGATGTGCTCAACGCCATGCGCAACGCCGGACTCACCGAGCGGCACGGCCGCGCGCTGCTGCGCCTTGAGACGCCGGCCGAGCAGCGCGAGGCGCTGGCCTATATCCTCAGCCGCGACCTGAACGTCGCCGCAACGGACGCCTACATCGAGCGCCTGCTCGAGGCCAAGACCGCGCCCGAGAGCGAGCAGCAGAAGACCTTCATCCTCAAGGACGTGCGCGTGTTTCTCAACACGATCTCGCACAGCCTCGACCTCATGAAGCAGGGCGGCATCGACGCCGGCATGCACCGGCAGGAGACGGACGAAGCGCTCATCCTGACGATCAACATCCCCAAGGCGCGGCGCAGAGAGCCGGCGCCGAAACAGGGCGAGCCCGTGCCGGTCGGGTAAAAAAATCGCGCGTAGCGCTTGACAGCGGCGCGGCGGCTTCCTATACTCTTACATAAAGAAGGGGCCGCCCGGCAGGGCGGACAAAGGAGGTCACTGCATGAAAACGCTGATCCTGTTCGCCTCGCGCTACGGCGCGACGGAGGAGATCGCCTATATGCTCAAAAGCGCCGTCGGCGGCGACGTGACGGTGCGCAACATCCGCGAGCGCGGCATTACGCTCGACGGGTACGACACGGTCATCATCGGCAGCTGCGTGTACATGTTCAAGCTCGATAAGCACATCCGGCATTTCCTGCGCCGGAACGAAAAGACGCTCATGGGCAAGCGCCTCGGGGTGTACCTGTGCTGCTACACCACGCCCGGCACGGAGGGGTATCTGGAGCACTTCTTCTCGCCGGAGCTGCTTGCGCACGCGGCCGCGAAGGACATCCTTGGCGGCAAGATGCAGTACGAGAAGATGAGCTATGCCTACAAGCAGCTCTTCGGCGCGCTGATGACATCGCCGCAGTACCGTGCGCAGTATGCCGAGCCGAAACTCGACATCGCGCGCATCGACGCCTTCGCCGCCGCCATGCGCGGCTGAGCGGCACGGCAGAAAAAATCACCCGCATCCGGTCTGGATGCGGGTGATTTTTTGCTTTTTGGAGTCTCAGTACGTGGTCACGCCGGTGAAGGCGAGCTCGGCGTTGCCGGTCAGGCGCACGCCGTCGTCGTCATAGGTGACGATCAGGTCGCCGCCGCTGACCTTGACGGTGATGGGTTCGCCCTTCGGGCACAGGCCGTTTTCCGTGGCGGCCACCACGGCCGCGCACGCGCCGGTGCCGCAGGCGCGGGTCTCGCCGTTGCCGCGCTCCCAGACGCGCATCTTGATCGTCGTGCGGTTGACGACGCGGATGAACTCCGTGTTCGTGCGCGCGGGGAAGATGTCCGCGTGCTCAAACTGCGGGCCGAGGTGCGCGACGTCCACCTCATCCACGCGATCGGCAAAGACGACGCAGTGGGGGTTGCCCATCGAGAGGCACGTGATGCGGTACTCCCCGCCGGCGATCGTCACCGGCCGGTCGATCACGCGCTCGCCCTCGAGCATCACGGGCACATTGGCGGGCTCAAACGCGGGCTTGCCCATGTCGACCGTCACGAGGCCGACCGTGCCGAAGCGCGTGTACAAGTGCAGCCGGTGCACGGTGCCGCCGGCCTCGATCGTGAGATCGTCGCGCGGCACGATGCCGTTGTCGTACAGGTACTTGGCCACGCAGCGGATGGCGTTGCCGCCCATGCCGCCGGCGCTGCCGTCGCGGTTGAAGACACGCATTTTCGCGTCGGCCACGTCGCTGTGCTCGATGAGCACGATGCCGTAGCCGCCGATGCCGCGGTGGCGCGAGCAGAGCGGGATGCACAGCGACTCGGGGCAGGTGATGTGTCCGTCAAAGTTCTCGACGTAGATATAGTCGTCGCCGGTGGCCTGCATTTTCGCAAACTTCAGGCTCTGGCGCTCGGTGCGCATGTGGTTGATGTCCACGAGCTCGGTGTTGCGCTCGTTGTAGCGGCTGGCGATGATGTCCGCCAGGGCGTTGGCCGTGTCGAGCGAGGTGAAGCACGGGATGCCGAGCTGCAGCGCGCGGCGGTGCAGGGCGATGTAATCGTCCATGGTCGCGTCCTTGAGCGCGCCGGTGTAGACGATGTAGTCGATGCAGCCGCTCTCGAGCAGGGCGAAGGCGTGGTCGCTCTCGCGGATGCCGTCGACGGTCACGACGTCGATGCCGAGGCGCGCGATGGCGGCGGCGGTCTCCTCGGTCGCGTAGAGGGCGAAGTGCAGGTCGTCGAGCTTCTTGGCCAGCGACACGATCTCGCCGAGGTCGTGCGTGTCCACGCTCACGAATACGCCGTGGCGGCCGTCCGGGTGCTGGCCGACGACCATGCCGGCCGAGGTCAGGCCCTTGAACAGCGCCTCCTGCATCGTCTTGCCGAGGCCGAGCACCTCGCCCGTGGACTTCATCTCCGGGCCGAGGTAGGCGTTGACGTCGCCGAGCTTTTCAAACGAGAACACCGGCACCTTGACCGCGTAATACGGCGGGATGGGGTGCAGGCCGGTGCCGTAGCCGAGGCCAGCCAGCGGCGCGCCGAGCATGACGCGCGATGCCACGTCCACCATCGGCACGCCCGTGACCTTGCTGATGTACGGCACGGTGCGCGAGGCGCGGGGGTTGACCTCGATGACGTAGAGCTCGTTTTCCCAGATGAGGTACTGGATGTTCACAAGCCCCTTCGTGCCGAGCGCGAGGGCGAGCTTGCGCGAGCTGTCGACGATCTTGTCCGTCATCATGTCGTTGAGGTTGTACGGCGGGTAGACGGCGATGGAGTCGCCGCTGTGCACGCCGGCGCGCTCGATGTGCTCCATGATGCCGGGAATGAGCACGTCCGTGCCGTCGGAGATGACGTCCACCTCCAGCTCCGTGCCCATCATGTACTTGTCCACGAGCACGGGGTTGTCGATGCCCTGCGCGAGGATGCGCTGCATGTACGTCGTGACCTCGGCGTCGTCGTGGACGATCTTCATGTTCTGGCCGCCGATGACGTACGACGGGCGCAGCAGCACGGGGTAGCCGAGCGTCTGCGCGGCGTGCAGGGCCTCGGGCAGCGTCTGCACGCCCATGCCCTTCGGGCGGGAGATGTGGAAGCGCTCGAGCAGCTCGTCAAACCGCTCGCGGTCCTCGGCGATGTCGATTCCCTCGGCCGATGTGCCGAGGATGCGGATGCCGTGGCGGTCGAGCGTCTGCGTGAGCGCGATGGCGGTCTGGCCGCCGAAGGCGACTACGACGCCGACGGGCTGCTCCACGTCGATGATCTGCAGCACGTCCTCAGCCGTGAGCGGCTCGAAATACAGCCGGTCGGCGGTGTCGTAGTCCGTGGAGACGGTCTCGGGGTTGTTGTTGACGATGACGACGTCATAGCCCATGGCCTTGAGCGTCCACACGCAGTGGACGGACGAATAGTCAAACTCGATGCCCTGGCCGATGCGGATCGGCCCGGAGCCGAGCACCATGACGACGGGCTTGCCGCTGCGCGGGAAGGTGCGTGCCTCGCAGCGCGCGTCCGCGCTGGCGTAGAAATACGGCGTCTGCGCGTCGAACTCGGCGGCGCAGGTGTCGACCATCTTGTAGCCCGCGCGGAAGGGGGGCAGCGTCTCGCTGCCGGACAGGCGGCGCAGCGCCGCGTCCGGATAGCCGAGGTACTTGCCGCGCTGATAAAGCTCCGGCGTCAGGCCGTTTTGAATGCTTGCCTCGTAGTCCACGAGGTTTTGCAGCCGGGACAAAAACCAGCGGTCGATGCGGGTGATGTCGTGGATCTCGTCGATGGACACGCCGCTGCACAGCGCCTCAAAGACGGTGAACAGGCGGTGATCGTCGCAGTCGGCGAGCCGGTCGCGCACCGGGCGGTCGGACAAGGGCTTTGCGTGCAGCGTGTCGAGATGGATCTCGGCGCCGCGCACCGCCTTGAGCAGCGCACTCTCAAAGTTCGTGCCGATGGCCATGACCTCGCCGGTGGCCTTCATCTGCGTGCCGAGGCGGCGGGACGCGCCGACGAACTTGTCAAACGGCCACTTGGGGAACTTCACGACGACGTAGTCCAGCGCGGGCTCGAAGCAGGCGCAGGTCTTGCCGGTGATGTCGTTTTGAATTTCATCGAGCGTGTAGCCGAGGGCGATCTTCGTCGTGATCTTGGCGATCGGGTAGCCGGTCGCCTTCGACGCGAGCGCCGACGAGCGCGACACGCGGGGGTTGACCTCGATGACGGCGTACTCAAAGCTGTCGGGGCTGAGCGCGAACTGGCAGTTGCAGCCGCCGACGATATCGAGCGCGGAGATGATGTTCAGCGCCGCGCTGCGCAGCATCTGAAACTCCTTGTCCGAGAGCGTCAGCGCCGGGGCGACGACGATGCTGTCGCCGGTGTGCACGCCGACGGGGTCGAAGTTTTCCATGCTGCACACGGCGATGACGTTGCCCACGCCGTCGCGCATGGTCTCAAACTCGATCTCTTTCCAGCCGTAGATATAGCGCTCGACGAGGATCTGGGTAATGGGGGACGCGTCGAGGCCGGTCTGCGCAGCGACGGTGAGTTCCTCCGGGCTGTAGGCCACGCCGCCGCCCGCGCCGCCGAGCGTGAACGCCGGGCGGATGATGACGGGGTAGCCGATGCGGTCTGCTACGGCGAGCGCCTCCGCCACGGTGTTGGCGATGCCGGAGGGGATGGTCGGCTCGCCGATGGCGGCCATGGTCTCCTTGAAGAGCTCGCGGTCCTCGGCCTTGTCGATGGCTTTGGCGTTCGTGCCGATGAGGCGGACGTTGTGCTGCTGCAAAAAGCCCTCCTTGTCGAGCTCCATCGCCAGCGTCAGGCCCGTCTGGCCGCCGAGACCGGCGAGAAGACTGTCTGGCTGCTCCTTTTCAATGATGCGCTTGACGGAGGTCAGCGTGAGCGGCTCGAGATAAATCTCATCCGCGAGGGCCTTGTCGGTCATGATCGTCGCGGGGTTGGAGTTGACGAGCACGACGTTCACGCCCGCGTCGTGCAGCACGCGGCACGCCTGCGCGCCGGCATAGTCAAACTCCGCCGCCTGACCGATCACGATCGGGCCGGAGCCGATGACCATGACTTTGCGGATGCTGGAATCAATCGGCATGGTGCGCACCTCCCATCAGGTCACAGAATCGGTCGAAGAGAAAGGCCGTGTCGTGCGGGCCCGAGCACGCCTCGGGGTGAAACTGCACGGAAAAGGCCCGCAGGTCGGGGTAGTCCACGCCCTCGCACGTACCGTCGTTGGCGTTGATGTAGCGGATGACGCCGGTCTTCACGCTCTCGGGCACGACGGCGTAGCCGTGGTTCTGGCTGGTGAGGAACGTGCGCGTGCCGCACACGTCGCGCGCCGGCTGGTTCACGCCGCGGTGGCCGTATTTGAGCTTCACGGTGCTGCCGCCCTGCGCCAGCGCCATGAGCTGGTGGCCGAGGCAGATGCCGAACATCGGGATGCGGCCGAAGAGTTTGGCGATCTCCGCGATCTGGTCAACGTTGTCCGTCGGGTCGCCGGGGCCGTTGGAGAGCATGACGCCGTCATACCCGGCGGCGAGGATGTCCTTCGCCTTGGCAGAGCAGGGCAGCACCGTCACGGCGCAGCCGCGGCGGCAGAGCTCGCGCGCGATGTTGCGCTTTGCGCCGTAGTCGATGAGCGCCACGCGGTGCAGCACGCTCCCCTCCGGCTGGAGGGTGTAGGGCTCCGGCGTCGTCACCTGCGGCACGGGGTCCGTGATGCGGTAGGCGCGCAGGGGCGCGAGATCGTCCGGCACCGTGTCGCAGATGGCGGCGTTCATCGTGCCGGCCTCGCGCAGGATGCGCGTGACGGCGCGGGTGTCGATGCCGGCGATGCCGGGGATGTTGTTGGCTTTCAAAAATGCGTCGAGCGTTTCCTCGCACCGGAAGTTCGACGGCGTTTGGCACTGCTCGCGCACGACATAGCCGCGCACGCAGCACTTGCCCTCAAAATCGGCCGGGATGATGCCGTAGTTGCCGATGAGCGGGAACGTCTGCAGCACGATCTGGCCGCAGTAGCTCGGGTCGGTGAGCGTCTCGATGTAGCCGTTCATGCCGGTGGTGAACACCAGCTCGCCCACCGTGTCGCACGGTGCGCCGAAAGCGAGGCCCGCAAAGACCTCGCCGTTTTCGAGTACGAGATAGCGCTTCATAGCTCGATCTCCGCAAGCGTCGCCGCCATGACGGCCTTGATGGTGTGCATGCGGTTTTCGGCCTCCTGGAACACGACCGACTGCGCGCTTTCAAACACATCGTCCGTGACCTCCATCGCCTCGCGGCCGAAGCGCGTGCACATCTCGTTGCCGATGGCGGTCTTTTTGTCGTGATACGCCGGCAGGCAGTGCATGAAGATGGCGTTGGGGTCGGCCTTGGCCATGAGCGCCGCGTTGACCTGATACGGTGCGAGCGCGGCAATGCGCTCGGCCCAGACGCTCTCGGGTTCGCCCATGGAGACCCAGATGTCGGTATAGATCACGTTCGCGCCCTGCACGGCCGCGGCGGGGTCGGAGATGAAGTCGAGCGTCGCGCCCGTCTGCGCCGCGATGGCCTGACACTCGGCGACGAGCTGCGCATCGGGGAAGTAGCCCTTGGGTGCGCAGGCCGTGAAGTGCATGCCCATCTTCGCGCAGCCGACCATGAGGGAGTTGCCCATGTTGAAGCGCGCATCGCCCATGTAGACGAGGTGGATGTTCTCCAGCGAGCCGAAGTGCTCCCGGATGGTCAGAAAGTCCGCGAGGATCTGCGTCGGGTGGAACTCATCCGTCAGGCCGTTCCAGACCGGGACGGAGGCGTACTGCGCCAGCTCCTCGACGATGCACTGGCCGAAGCCGCGGTACTCGATGCCGTCGAACATGCCCGAGAGCACGCGCGCCGTGTCGGCGATGCTCTCCTTCTTGCCGATCTGCGAGCCGGTGGAGTCGAGATACGTGCTGCCCATGCCCAGATCGTGCGCCGCGACCTCGAAGCTGCTGCGCGTGCGCGTGCTCGTCTTTTCGAAGATGAGCGCGACGTTTTTGCCCTCGCACAGGCGGTGCGGGATGCCGGCCTTTTTCTCGGCCTTGAGCTGGGCGGCGAGCCGGAGCAGATAGTCGATCTGCTCGGGGGTGTAGTCGAGCAGCTTGAGAAAATCGTTGCCTTTGAGATTCATGACGGTGTTCCTCCTTATTCTCCGGCGCAGACGTCTTTGAGCACGCTGACCGCCTGCTCGAGCTGCGCCATGGGGATGTTGAGCGCCGGCAGCAGGCGCACCTTGTTCTTTGCCGAGATGACGAGCACGCCGCGCGCCATGCATTCACTGATGACGTCCTTGACCGGGCGCTCGGTCTCCACGCCGAGCATCAGGCCCAAGCCCGTGACGCTCCTGACGCCCTTGGCGCCGGTGAGAGCCTTGACGATGAAGTCGGACTTTTCCTGCACGGACTGCAGCAGCGGGCCGTCGAGCCGGTGCAGAATGCTCAGCGCGCCGGCGCAGCAGACGGGGTTGCCGCCGAAGGTAGAGCCGTGGCTGCCGGGGGTGAGCACGTCCTGCACCTTCTCGCCGAGCAGCGTCGCGCCCAGCGGCAGACCGCCGCCGAGGCCCTTGGCCGTGGAGACGATGTCCGGCGTGATGCCGTAGTGCATGTAGCCGTAGAGCTTGCCGCTGCGGCCGTTGCCGATCTGCACCTCGTCGCAGATGAGCAGCAGGTCCTGCTCGGCGGCGAGCTGGGCAGCACCTTTGACAAATTCCTGCGTCAGCGGGATGACGCCGCCCTCGCCCTGCACGACCTCCATCATGATGGCGGCGCACTTGTGCGCGGCGACCTGCGCCTTGAGATCGTCGAGGTTATTCGCCTCGGCGTAGGCAAAGCCCTCCGTCAGCGGCAGAAAGTCGTGGTGGAACACGTCCTGCCCGGTCGCGGCGAGCGTTGTGATCGTGCGGCCGTGGAAGCTGTTTTTGAGCGTGATGATGGTGTGGTACTCCGGGCCTTTGTGGTCGGCGGCGTACTTGCGCGCGGCCTTGATGGCGCACTCGTTGGCCTCCGCGCCGGAGTTGGAGAAGAAGACCTTCTTCATGCCGGTCTTCTCGCACAGCAGCTGCGCCAGCTGCGCGTCGGGCGCGGTGTAGTACAGGTTCGAGGCGTGCTGCACGGTGCACAGCTGCTCGGTCACGGCGCGGATCCACGCGGGGTCGGCAATGCCGAAGCTGTTGACGGCGATGCCCGTCGCCATGTCGATATAGACCTTGTCGTCTGCGTCCCAGACGAGCGAGCCCTTGCCGCGCGCGATCGTCACGGGGAAGCGGGCGTAAGTGTTGGCGATATAGGTACTGTCAAGTTGCGGAATGTTCATCTGTTTTTCCTCCTTGCCCGGCAACGAACATGGTGCCGATGCCTTCGTTTGTCAGCATTTCGATCAGGATGGCGTGCGGCACGCGGCCGTCGATGATAAAGACGCGGTGCACGCCCCAGCGGATGGCGTCGATGCAGCAGGTCACTTTCGGCAGCATGCCGCCGTTGATGACGCCGGACTCGATGAGCTGCAGCGCGTCCGCCGTGTGGATGACGGGGATGAGCGTGGAGGGGTCGTCCTTGTCGCGCAGGATGCCGCTGATGTCGGTCATGGCGATGAGGCTCTCGGCCCCCAGCTCGCCCGCGATGCGCGCGGCCGCCGTGTCGGCGTTGATGTTGTAGATATTGCCCGCGTCGTCATAGCCGACCGTGGATACGACGGGGATATAGCCCTTGTCGATCACGTCCAGGATCGGCTGGACATTCACGTCCGTGATCTCGCCGACATAGCCGAGCTCCGGCTTTTTGACCGTTGCCTTGAGCATGTGCCCGTCGAGGCCGGAAAGGCCGATGGCGCTGCCGCCCTTGAGCTCGATGAGGTTCACGAGCGTTTTGTTGATCTTCCCGGCCAGCACCATCAGCGCCACACCGACGGCTTCCTCGTCCGTGACCCGGACGCCGTCAACGAAAGCGCTCTTCTTTCCCATTTTTCCGAGCGTCTCCGTGATCTCCGGTCCGCCGCCGTGCACCAGCACGACCTTCACGCCGATCAGCTGCAGCAGGCAGATATCGCGGATGACGGAATCCTTCAGGTGCTCGGAGATCATGGCGTTGCCGCCGTATTTGACGACGACGATCTTGCCGCTGTAATCCTGAATATACGGCAGCGCGTGAACCAGAACCCTGGCCC
>OLXZ01001039.1_pt1 | contig 12754 bp, 12 predicted proteins | sample 1673901 | NCBI WGS metagenome assembly OLXZ01 (sample SAMEA103958131, study PRJEB25191) | human gut metagenome | reverse complement strand
AGGAGCCGCAGAACGAAGCTCCTCAGGAACCACGGAATGAAGTTCCTCAGGAGCACCAGAGCGAACCCCAGTCCGGCACCTATCACGCCGCCGGTACGGGCCGCAGGGAGTCTCCCTACGCCAATTCCCCCTATATGACCGGCCAGCCCCGGCCGTATCAGTATCAGTACCAGCCCCAGACGCAGCCGCCAGAGAAGCGGGAGAAAAAGCCCCGTAGATCCGGCAAGTCGCCTTGGAAGACCGTTATCGCCGCCGTTCTTGTTGTGGCGCTGGTGGCTTCCGGCTGCCTGATCACGGCTTCCGGCGTCAACCGGAAGTGGGAGCAGAAAACCAGCCAGATCACCCAGCAGCTGGGCAGGCAAATTGACGATTTGCAGAAGCAAATCGACAGCGTTCCTTCTGGTACATCCGGCGCGCTCCCGGCAGCGGACGGTTCGGCCATGACTCCGGCGCAGCTGTATCAGAGCAATGTTGACAGCGTGGTCGCCATTTCCTGCACCATGCAGACCACCGCCTACGGCCAGAGCGTGGAGGGAACGTCCTCCGGTTCCGGCTTCATCCTGACGGAGGACGGCTACGTGGTGACCAACTACCACGTTGTGCAGAATGCAAGCAATATCACCGTCACCACCCACAGCGGCGACGAGTATGCCGCCACGGTGAAGGGCTACGACGCCACCAACGACGTGGCCGTTCTGAAGGTGGAAGCCGAGGGACTGTCCGCCGCGACCATCGGCAGCAGCGGCAATCTTTCCATCGGCGACATGGTAGTCGCCATCGGCAATCCCCTTGGCCGCCTGGCAGCCACGGAGACCGTGGGATACGTCAGCGGCATCAACCGGGAGGTCACCACCGACAATACCGTTATCAGTATGCTGCAAACCGACGCGGCCATCAACCCGGGCAACTCCGGCGGCCCGCTGTTCAATATGTACGGCGAGGTCATCGGCATTACCACGGCCAAATATTCCGGCACCACCAACTCCGGCGCGTCCATCGAGGGCATCGGTTTCGCCATCCCCATTGACGACGTGATGGGCATTATCTCCGACCTGATCGACTACGGCTACGTCACCGGCGCTTACATGGGCATCACCGTGAAGGACAACGACAAGGAAGCCGCCGCTCAGTTCGGCCTGCCCACGGATGGCGCTTACGTCGTGGACGTGACGCCGGGCAGCAGTGCGGACAAAGCCGGTATCCAGTCCAAGGATCTGATCACCGCAGTGGACGATCATAAGATCACCACCAGAACCGACCTGACCCGCACCCTGCGGAACTACAAGGCGGGCGACACTGCCCAGATCACCGTCGTCCGCAGCGGCCGGGAGCTGACGCTGACCATCACCTTTGATGAAAAGCCCCACGACACCACCGTGGAAACCACTCCCCAGGAGGATTCCTCCATGCCCAGTGAAGGAGACTATGGCGACTGGTACGAATACTTCCGCCGTTTCTTTGGCGGCTGATGATTGAACAAAGCAGCAAATTGCCCCGGACATCCTTGGATGTCCGGGGCGTGTTTTTTATGGGATTACTTGCCCAGCAGCGCGGTGATGTCCGCGCCAGCCAGCGTGAAATTGGCTTCGCCGCCGGAGAGGGTCAGGCGGTAGACGTCCGAAGACGCGCCCTTGGCGATGACCTCGGCCAGAGAGAAGCTGACGGAGATGGTGCCGTTGGTAAAGGTGATGGTATCGATGCCCCGGCTTTGCAGGGTTTGAAGCCCGGAGATCGCGCCCTCCAGAATGGCAATGTCGGCCTGAGCGGTGAGCAGCAGAACGCCGTCCTCCTGCTTCGTCTCCACGGGGAGCGCCTTGCCCGCGTCGTCAATGACGCGGTAGAGCGCCGCTTTGACCGGCTGGGGTTCTTCTTCAACAGCAACGGGATCGGGCGCGGGCTTCGGGAAGCTGCTGCGGGGCTTGGGCTGGGGGATGTCAAAGGTCGTTCCGGGGTCTAAGCGCTCGACGCTGCCGTCGGGAGACAGGCCGGAGGTGTCCGCAGCCCCCTCCTGAGCAGTTGTCCCCTGACGCGATCCGCCCGCGCCAATGGCCGCACCTGCGCCGTCCATACTGTCGCCCACGCCGCCGGCGGCCTTTACATTTGCGCTGCCGGAAATGGAGATGTTCGTCCCTTGTCCGACGATGCCGTTGCCGAGGCGACAGCCGCCGCCGATACCTGCGGCGCATGTGCCGCCTATGGCGATCACTTCGGCGTCGGAAATGGTGATGTTGTCGCCGTTGGAGCCAATGCTGCCGCCGATACCCGCAGAGAAATTGCCGCCCACCGCCGTGACACGTCCGCCGGTGATTTTGAGATTGCTGCCGCCGCCGGCGTTTGAACTCTGAGACCCGCCACCACCAATGCCTGCGCCGCCAATACGGTTGGGATTGTCTTCTTTTCCTACGGCTGTGACATTTCCACCGGTGATGGTGATGTCGGAGGCACTGCAATACCATCCGCCGCCGATCCCTGCGCCGCCGCCGTTGCCGGTGGCAAAAATATCGCCGCCGGTGATGGTGATGTTGCCGACGTTGTAGTTACCGGATGCGAGACGGTCTTCACTGCCGATGCCTGCGCCACCGTCGGCGCCGACGGCTACCAGCTGGCCGGAGCCGGATTCGGAGCCGATGGTCAGATTGCCGCCGTTGCCCTTTTCCACACCGGCGTGTGTGTTTCCGCTTTGCAGGGTGTTGTCCAGTTCAACGTTCAGGTTGACATTGCCGGCGCCCTCGGTTCTCACCGCCGCGTCGCCTGCGCCCTTCGGCCCTGCGCCGCCGGTGGTGTCGATGTTGGTGTCCTCCAGGGTCACGTTGGCCGTCGCCCCTGTGTCCGCCCTGATGGTGACATTGTTGGTGGTGGAAGCGGAAGAATCCCGGTTCCGGATGACGGGGGCGGAATCCTCTTTGGTCACGCCGCCCTGGCTGACGTTCTGGCCGCTATCGGTGGCGGAGACGGTGATGCTGCCGTCCTCCAAGTACCAGGTATCCGCCATTGCGACGGTGGGCAGAAAGACCGCGATCAGTGCCAGAGAGACGAGCCGGGTCAAAAGCTTTCGGATGTTCATAGCGTTGCCTCCTTACAGCGGGAAGGTTTCATGGTGTACAAACCAATCATAACATGGATTGGAAGAAAATGCAAGGGGATAAACGGATTTATTTCGGAAGCATCTGCCGGTTTCCCTGTTGCAAAGGGTTCCCATTTATGATAAGATAGCTGTAACTATATGCTGGAGGGGAACCATGGACGACGCGACTTTGAGAAATCAGATCGGCTCCAATATTGCCGCGTACCGCAAGCAGGCGGGACTGACCCAGGCGGGACTGGCGGAAAAACTGAATTATTCCGACAAGGCCGTCTCCAAATGGGAGCGGGGAGAATCCGTGCCGGATGTGATGACGCTGGTGCAGCTGGCAGAGCTGTTCCAGATACCGGTGGGGGAACTGCTGGCCGACCCCAACGCCCTGCCGGGAAACCCCGGCACGCTGGAACGGGCCATGACGCAGGTGTCCGAAAAGGCGCTCAAGCGCAGGGCCAACAAGAATGTGATATTAGCGCTGTCGTCCACGCTGGTGTGGTTCATTGCGCTGCTGATATTCGTCATCATGTCCTCGTTCAGGGCCGTGGAGCGCTACAGCTGGCTTGCCTTTTTCTACGCCGTACCCATCAACGCCATCGTGATGCTGAGCCTGCTGTCGGCGTGGCACGATTTCCGGAAAAACCGACTGCTGATTTCCGCCATCGTGTGGGGATTCCTGATCGCCATTCATGTTTCCGGACTGCTGATCTTCCGGTATAATTTCTGGAAAATTTACCTTCTGGGCATTCCGGGGCAGATCGCCATTTTCCTGTGGTTCCGGATGTTCCACCCGGTGAGCGAGAAAGCGGAGGGTACGGACAATGGATAAGACGGAACTGCGCCGCCGGATTCGGGAGAAAAAACGGGCGATGACGCCGGAAGAAATTGAAGAGCGGAGCCGGGAGCTTGGCCGCCAGTTCGCCGCGACGGAAGCCTACCGCAAGGCAAAGACTGTCTACGGCTACATGCCCTACAACCAGGAGGTGCGCACCGTCCCCATGCTGGAGCAGGCGCTCCGGGACGGAAAAAAAGTGGCCGTGCCCAAGTGTTACGGCGACGAAATGAAGTTTATTTACCTGGACGACCTGACCAAAGTGGCGAAGGGCTACGCCGGGATTCCGGAACCCATCGCGGACGAGCCGGTCGCCCATGACGAGACGGCGCTGGTGCTGATGCCCGGGCTGGCCTTCGACCCCCAGGGACACCGCATCGGCTACGGCGGCGGTTTTTACGACAAGTTCCTGTCCCGGGAGCCGAACCATCCCACGCTGGCGCTGTGCTACGATTTTCAGATGCTGCCCCATCTGGACACCGAGGAACATGACATCCCCGTGGACACGGTGCTCTGGGCGTAGGCGCATATATACAAGGAGAGAAAGATATGCAGTTTGTCATTGTTTTGCTGATCGCAGCCGCCGTGTTCGGCGTGTGCTATCTGGTGGATAAGGGCTTTTCCAAGGCGTTCCGGGGCAAGGCGCAGCACCGTTCCGGCATGGCCGTCCGGGCGAACAAGCGCTTCGGCGTGTTCGGCGTGGTGCTGACGGTGCTGGGCGTCATGGCGTTCTGCATTGGCATCGGCGACGGGCCGGTGCTGATCGTGGGCGGCCTGATCGTGTTTGCCATGGGCGTTTTTTTGGCGGTGTACTACCTGAGCTTCGGCATTTTTTACGACGGGGAAAGCTTCCTAATGTCCCAGTTCGGGAAGAAGGACGCTGTGCATCGCTATGAGGAGATCGTGGGGCAGAAGCTGTACGTGGTGCAGGGCGGCAGCATCGTGGCGGAGCTGTACCTGAAGGACGGCTCCACTGTCAGTCTGCAATCCACCATGGACGGCGTGTATCCCTTTCTGGACACCGCCTTTGCCGGTTGGTGCCTCCAGACGGGGCGCGACCCTGAGAGCTGCGACTTCCACGACCCCAGCAAGAGCCTGTGGTTCCCGCCGGTGGAGGAAAGCTGATGGCGCACATTCCCAGCGGAACGACACAGGAGCTGGAGTTGGTCACCTTCCGGCAGGCGTTGGAAGCCGCCGACACCCCCAGCGACGAATACGATATCAAAAAGTGGATATACGCTCCCAATTTTTACTCGGAATACCGTTACATATTGGGGACGCGGGGGAAAAAGCCGCTGATCTGCATTGGCATCAACCCCTCCACGGCCAGACCCGACGCGCTGGACAATACTCTTAAATCCGTGGAGCGTATCGCCTTGGGGAACGGGTTTGACAGCTTCATCATGTTCAACGTCTACGCCCAGCGGGCGACCTCTCCCGACGATATGGAAAAGGTCTGCAACCCGCTGCTGCACAAGGAAAATCTGAAAGCGTTCCGGTATGTGCTGTCTCTTTCAGAGCATCCGGTGGTGTGGGCGGCATGGGGCGCGATTATTGAAAAGCGGAAGTACCTGCCCGACTGCCTGCGGGACATGCTGCTGGCAGGGGAGGAGTATGGGGCGGAATGGTGCTGCGCCGGTGCCATTTCCCGGAAGGGACACCCCCATCACCCGCTGTATCTGCGGAAGGATGAGAAGCTCCGGCCTTTCGACGTGAAAGCGTATCTGGAACAGCTATAGAAAAATTAAGGGTCGGTGGCTTCACCGACCCTTGTGCAGCATTTGGAATACGGAGGATTTCTTATGAAATTGCTGATTGCGTCCGATATTCACGGCAGCGCCTTCTGGTGCCGCTGCCTGTGCGACCTGATAGAGATGGAACGTCCGGACAGGCTGATCCTGCTGGGAGACTTGCTGTACCACGGCCCCCGGAACGACCTGCCCTGGGACTACGCGCCGAAGCAGGTGATCCCCATGCTAAGCCGGTACCGGGAAAACATCATCGCGGTTCGGGGCAACTGTGAGGCGGAGGTTGACCAGATGGTTCTGCCTTTTCCCTGCATGGCGGAGTTTTCCCAGCTGCTTCTGGACGGGAAAACCTTCTATCTGACCCATGGACATCACCACAACCCGGATGATCTTCCGCCCCTGCCGGAGGGGAGTGTGTTCCTGTTCGGACACACCCATGTGAAGATGGACGAAGTGCGCTCCGGCGTCCGCTGCCTGAACCCCGGCAGTGTCTCCATCCCCAAGGACGGGAGCCACAGCTGTCTGATTTATGAAAACGGAGAATTTTCTTTTCGGATTTTGGAGGAATGACCGTGGATTCGACAGAATGCGAGACCTGCTGGTATTATGATTATGATGAGGAGTACGACGAATACTACTGCATGATGGATTTGGACGAGGACGAGGTTTACCGCATTGCCAATTCCACCTCCCGGCACTGCCCCTTTTACCGGCAGGGCGACGATTACACCCTTGCAAGGAGACAATAGATGAAACGATGGTATCCCGCGCTGATCCTGCTGTGCCTGCTGCTGGCGGGCTGTTCCGGGAAGGGGGAGGAAACGACGTTCCCCACTCAGACGGAGGCCGTTCCCGTGGAAGCAGCGCCGCCTGCCGGGCTGCATGACCCGGATGACCCGGTGGAAGTGCGTTACGGCGACGCCCTGCGGGCGTATCCCCTGAGCGCTGCCAATGTGGCCGGAATGAAGGCCATGGGCAGTGACCTGCTGGTGTTCTCCGACACCGAGGTCAGCACCCGCATCACCCGGCTTTCCGGGGAGGAACTGTACATAGCGGCCACCGCCCGGCTGGATTTTGGCCTTACTCCGGATAACCCGTCCCTACAGGTCACGGAAAGCGGCCTGAGCTATTTTGACCCGGTGAACCGGCAGACGGTGGTGCTGGATGCTTCTCTGCGGGAGATCACCCACATTCCCGTGCCGGAGGACTTGGAGGGAACGCCCCTGCTGTCCCGCGACCGAGAGACCTTGTACTACTGCACCAAAGCGGGCGTCCGCGCATGGAATCTGGAAACGGGCATCCGCCGGGTCATCAAGGAAGCCGGGTTCGCCCAACAGAGCGTGACGGGACTGCACCTGAACGACACCGTCCTGCAATGCCGCGTGTCGGACAGCGAGGGCAATGCCAGCACACTGCTGCTTTCCACGGAAAGCGGGCGGATATTATATGAAGGGGCGCAGGAGCTGACGATGCGCTCCCGGGGCGACAGCTATTTTATCTCCTTCCCCACAGGCTGCACCCGGGCGCTGCTGTTCGGGCAGGCGGGGGAGGAAGCCCCCCTGGCGCTGACCCCGGCGGAGCTGAGCGGGGAGGACTTTCTTCTGGAGACCTTCGCCGACGCGGTGACGGCCAGCGTTGCGTCGGATACGGAGATCAAGCTGGACTATTACGATCTGGAAACCGGACGCCGCCGCAGTTCCGTGACCCTTCCGTTCTTCGGCCTGCCCCTGACGGTGGAGGAGTCCGCCGACGGCTGGGTCTATTTCCTGCTTTACAACAACGACGGTCGGCCGGTCATTTACCGCTGGGACACAGCCGCGCTGGAATTCGCCGTTTCCGACACGGAGGTCTACACCGGCCCCTATTATTCCAACCAGGAGCCGGACTATCACGGGCTGGTGTGGTGCGAGTATTACGCGAGAACCATCGGCGATACCTACGGCGTTGAGGTGCTATTGTGGGAGGACGCCAATCTGGTGCAGCCATGGGACTACAATTTTGAAACGGAATATCTGGTGCCGGTTTTCAAACGGGAGCTGGACTGGTTGAACGAGCGCCTTGCCAATTTCCCGGAGGGGATGCTGGAAGCTGCAATTTCCCATTTTTCCTCTCTGAAGATCTGTCTGGTGCGGGAGATCATCGGCAGCGCCGAATCCGGCAGTGTGAGCAGGGCGAACGGCATCCAGTTTATGAACGGGACGGACGCCTACATCGTGCTGGCGGCGGGGGATACCTCGGAAAAAGCGCTGTACCACGAGCTTTACCATGTGATGGAGACCCACATCTTAGGCAACAGCATCGCCCTCGACCAGTGGGCAAAGCTGAATCCCGTAGGATTTGAGTACGACTACGATTACCTTGCCAACGCTCAGCGGGACGGCAGCGAATTTTTACAGCCGGACACCCGCAGCTTTGTGGACACCTACTCCATGAGCTATCCCAAGGAAGACCGGGCGCGGATCTTTGAGTATGCCATGACGGCGGGAAACGAGCCGCTATTTGCGGCCTCGCCCCTGCAATACAAGCTGAAAATGCTGTGTCAGGGGATACGGGAGGCTTTTGGACTGAAAAAATCCACGGAAAACTTTCTATGGGAGCAGTATCTGAACCAACCTATGGCGTATACGGGAAAATAACAAAAGCGCTGTCATTCAGAACCATCGGTTCCAAGTGACAGCGCTTTTTCATTATGGATTTGCCGCTATGTAGTTGATTCTGACGGTAAACGATCAGTCCTCGGGGAACAGCTTTTCCCGGCAGTAGCGGATGATGGCCTTTCGGGTGATGAGGCCGATGAACGCGTCCTTGTCGTCTACTACAGGAACAAAGTTCTGATTGGATGCCCGCTCCACCAGCTCGTGCATAGAGGTGGTGACCCGGACGGGGACGTTATCCTTCCGGCGGGCGATCTCCATGACCCGGCGGGCTTCGGCCTGACGCATATCCATGTAGCACATGTTCTTCATGGCCCACAGTAGGTCGCCCTCTGTCAATGTTCCCCGGTATTCGCCCCGGTGGTTGAGAATGGGAATCGCGGCGTAGCCTGCGGATTCCATCTTTTCCAGTGCCTGCCGGATGGTATAATCATCGTACAAATATGCACACATCGCCTTTGGTGTCAGAAAAAACAGAATGTTATTCATGGGGTTCTCCTTTTCGGCGCGGCTGATTGGGAGGATGCCTTACTGCCGCCTTATACATTATAGCATAAACGAAACGGAAAAGTATGAAATTTTCTTGTTAATTTGCAATCAGCCATCCAAAAAATCACGATTGTTTTTGTGCGGAATGACAGTTCTATTTTCCAAAGTGAAAATCAGAAAAATCGAAGGTCGCAAAATAGTCCTCCGGCGTCTCGGCGCGGCGGATGAGCTGGAAGCTGCCATCCTCTTTCAGCAAAACCTCCGCGGAACGGAGCTTGCCATTATAATTGTAGCCCATGGAGAAGCCGTGAGCACCGGTGTCGTGAATGGCTACAATGTCGCCGATCTGAATTTCCGGCAGACTCCGCTCGATGGCGAATTTGTCGTTGTTTTCGCACAGACCGCCGGTGACGTCATAGACGTGATCGAGAATGGCGTCCTCCTTGCCCAGCACGGTGATGTGGTGGTAAGCGCCGTACATGGCCGGGCGCATCAGGTTGGCGGCGCAGGCGTCCAGACCCACGTATTCCCGGTAGATGTGCTTTTCATGAATGACGGTGGAGATCAGGTGACCGTAGGGCGCCAGCATGAACCGGCCAAGCTCGGTGAAAATGGCGACGTCACCCATGTCGTTGGGGGTCAGGATCTCCTCATATTTCACCCGCACGCCCTCACCGATGACGCCGATGTCGCATCTGGGCTGCTCGGGGCGGTAGTCCACGCCGATGCCGCCGGACAGGTCGATGAAGGAAATATGCGCGCCGGTGGCGTTGCGCAGCCGCACCGCCAGACGGAACAGCTGCCCGGCCAGAGCGGGATAATATTCATTGGTGGTTGTGTTGGAGGCAAGGAAGGCATGAACGCCGAAGTGCTTCGTGCCCAGCTTCATCAGCCGGGTGATGGCCCCTGCCATCTGGTCTTCGGTCATGCCGTATTTGGCGTCCCGGGGCATGTCCATGATGGTGTTGCCAAGAGAGAAGGAACCGCCCGGGTTATACCGCAGACACACCGTCTCGGGGACCGGCCCCATGGATGCCAGAAAATCCACATAGGTGGCATCGTCCAGATTGATGTACACGCCCATATCCCGCGCCTTGCGCATATCCAGTTCCGGGGTGACGTTGGAGGAAAAGACCACGTCGTGTCCCGTGATGCCCACGGCCTCGGACAGCAGCAGCTCGGTATAGGTGGCGCAGTCGCAGCCGCAGCCCTCCTCGTGGAGAATTTTCAGCAGGAAGGGATTTGGGGTGGCCTTGACGGCAAAAAACTCCTTGAAGCCGGGATTCCATGAGAACGCCGCCTTCAGTAACCGGGCGTTGGCGCGGATGCCGGCCTCATCGTAAACATGAAACGGGGTAGGGATCTGCTCGCGGATCTCCTTCGCTTTTTCCAGAGTCAAAAAAGGTATCTTTTTCATAGCTCGAACCCTCTCTATTCTATGCAAAAAACGGCGTACTTTACGCCGTGACTAGGAGAATTGTATTGTATGGAAGGACATTTGTCAACCCCGTATCCACTTCTCACCCCGGTAGAAATCGAATTTCTCCGCCGGGGAGAGAACTCAACAAAATGGCGGTTTCTTTTTTGTGAAAAATGTGCTATACTCCCTCCATCTTCACAAAGGAAGGAAACCAAAATGAAACGAACGAAATTGTCCGACCGCCAGCTCCCGGATTACAGCCGGGGCGAAGAGATCATGAACATGGTCACCCACATCGTCGGCGGCGCTGTAGGCGTCGTGGCGCTGACACTGTGCGTCATTTTTGCTGCTCTCCACGGTAATCCGTGGGGCGTCGTCACCTCCGCTATTTACGGCAGCGCCATGGTCACCATGTTCACCATTTCCAGCGTCTACCACGGTCTGAAGCCAACGCTTGGCAAAAAGGTGATGCAGGTGATCGACCACTGCACCATTTATTTCCTCATTGCGGGAACCTACACCGTGATTTTGCTGTCCGCCATTCGTCCGGAGAATCCCGCCCTTGCGTGGGTGCTGTTCGGCTTTGAGTGGGGCATGGTAGCGCTGGCCACGACCCTGACGGCCATTGACCTAAAGAAATACCGGGTCTTTTCCATGATCTGCTATATCGGCATGGGCTGGGCGATCATCTTCTTTGCGAAGCAGGCAATGCAGGCGCTGACCTTCCCGGGCTTTCTGCTTCTGCTGCTGGGCGGCATTGCCTACACGGTCGGCTCCGTTCTGTATGGATTGGGCAAGCGCAAAAAGTGGATGCATTCCGTGTTTCACATCTTCGTCGTCCTGGGCGCGCTGCTCCAGTTCTTCTGCGTGCTGTTTTATGCAATCTGACGAAAAAAATCAGGGTCACGCCACTCCTCGGAAGGAAAAAACCGCCATAAATTTGGTTAATGCTACGAAAATCTTTTTTCGCTATACTAAGGGTTGATTTGTTCACGGTTTAGACATATAATGATACTCGCCAGGCGGTGATACGCCACCGCAGGGTAACTTAACTAAGGAGGGAACCTATGCTTACTTTCATTCTCTGCATTGCAGCTCTGGTCGTCGGCTACATCTTCTACGGCAAGCGCGTAGACAAGATCTTTGGCTCTGACGACCGGGAGACGCCTGCCATCGCGCTCAACGACGGCGTTGACTTCGTCCCGATGAAAGGTTGGAAGATCTTCCTGGTTCAGCTGCTGAACATCGCCGGTCTCGGCCCCATCTTCGGCGCTCTGAACGGTGCTCTGTTTGGACCTGTCGTCTATCTGTGGATCGTCTTCGGTACCATCTTCGCCGGCGGCGTCCACGACTATATGTGCGGTATGCTGTCCATGCGGCACAAGGGCGCCAGCATTTCCGAGATTACCGGTACTTATCTGGGCAAGGTCATGCTGCAGGTCATGCGCGTGTTCTCCGTCATCCTGCTGGTCATGGTCGGCGTCGTGTTCTCCAAGGGTCCCGCCGGTCTGCTGGCTCTGCTGACCCCCGAGAAGCTGGACGCTACCTTCTGGCTGTGGGTCATCATCATCTACTAATTCATCGCCACCTTCGTTCCCATCGACAAGGTCATCGGCAAGATTTACCCCATCTTCGGTATCTGCCTGATCATCATGGCCGTTGGTGTTGCGGGTGTTCTGCTGTTCGCCCATGAGTATCAGATGCCCGAGCTGTGGAACAACTTCTATAACCAGCATCCTCAGAACATCCACATCTGGCCGTTCATGTTCGTCACCGTGGCCTGCGGCGCCATCTCCGGCTTCCATGCCACGCAGTCTCCCATGATGGCCCGCTGCTGCACCTCTGAGAAGCAGGGTCACAAGGTGTTCTACGGCGCAATGGTCGCCGAGGGCATCATCGCCATGGTCTGGGCGGCTGCCGGTGTTTCCTTCTACGAGAACACCCAGGCTCTGCTGGAAGCCGGTGCCGGTGTGAACGCTGTTGTTTACGAGATCTGCACCACCACCATGGGCAAGATCGGCGGCGTCTTGGCTATGCTGGGCGTTATCGCCTGCCCCATCACCTCCGGTGATACCGCTTACCGCAGCGCCCGTCTGACACTGGCCGACTGGTTCAAGATCGACCAGAAGGATTGGAAGAAGCGTCTGCTTCTGACCGTCCCCCTGCTGGGCGTCGGTGCCATCATCTGCCAGATCGACTACTCCGTGGTATGGCGTTACTTCTCCTGGTCCAACCAGACTCTGGCCATGATCGCTCTGTGGGCGGCTGCCATGTATCTGGCGCAGAACAAGCGCAACTACTGGATCTGTGCGGTTCCTGCCACCTTCATGACCGGCGTTTCCATCACCTACTTCTTCGCGGCCGGCGAGTGCCTCGGCCTGCTGTGGAAGCCTATGGGAATTGCCGAGAGCGTGTACTATCCCATCGCCGTTGTCGCCGGTGTTATCGCCGCGGTCGGCTTCCTGGCGCTGTTCCTGAAGAAGAGCGCAAAGTACAAGACCAGCACTCTGGCACAGTAATATATCCTCTTATGGC
>OLXZ01001034.1_pt1 | contig 12819 bp, 7 predicted proteins | sample 1673901 | NCBI WGS metagenome assembly OLXZ01 (sample SAMEA103958131, study PRJEB25191) | human gut metagenome | reverse complement strand
CGCACCTCGCTCGCCGTATCGGCACTTAGAATTATGCGGTATTGCCTTTACTTTTCACGGTACTCCATTGGGGTTTGGCCAGTGACCTCCTGAAAAATCCGGCTGAAATAGTTGCGTGTGCTAAAAGAAAGTGCAGCAGCAATGTCCTGCACGGTCTGGTTGGTGCTTTTCAGCAAAACCTTGGCGCGCTCAATCTTGGCAAATTTTATGTAATCTGTCACGCTCAAGCCCGTTTCTTCCTTGAATTTGTGGGTCATATAATATTCCGTATAGCCCACCAGCGCTGCAATATCTGCAGCACGTATTTTTTTATCGAGATTCATCTCAATATAGTCCACGCACTTTTGCACCTGCTGGCTGAGATGCGGGTTGGTGCGGCATTTATGCACGCGCCGGACAAAGTCGTCATACATCATAAGGCCGAGCGGTTCAAGATCTTCCAATGTTTTTGCATTTTCAGCGGATTGGATGTAGCTGTCCCCCAGCGCGTAGGCTTCCTCCGGCGAAAGCCCGCCCTCGATGGCGGCACGGCATACCAGCGAGGTAAACACGATGATGCTGGTCTTGCTCTGGCGCAAAGCGTCATCGCTGCGCACCGGCACACCCGCGCTGATTCCCATACTGGCGGAAAGGGCCTGCCTGTAGTTCAAGTCACCGGTGCGCACCATCTGCAGAAGTCCCTGCTCTGCCATCCAGACCTTGTGGCGATCGTGAGCGGGCTGCTGCACTGTATTGCGCACCTGCGCCAAAAACTCGCTGTTGATGTCGCTGATCGCAAGGTGGTTGCCGGTCAGACAATAGTGCATCATCAGCGCGTAGCGGTGCAAGACCGTGCATTGCAGCACAGGGACGGTTTTCAACGCCTCGTACAGCTGCATGGTCCATGCCACGCTCGTTTCCAGACGGTTATAGTATTGCAGCCCCTGCTCAATCCCGCGCAGCGAAACATCCTGATAAAACACCGGCCCGATGACCCAGGCGCGTTTCAGCACACTGCCGTCCTTTTCAAAGGCAGCTGCCCATGTCATGCCAATGGCCGTGCCGAGCGTGACCGGCGTTGTATGCCGGCTGCCGTAGTCCAGCATTTTTTTCTTGCAGCCGAATATCTCAAATGCGCCGGAGAGGAACCCCGCCTCCGGGCAGTTGCTCTGCAGCAGACTACCATCGGCATTATAGCACCATGTATAAATGTTGCCGCCGCACTGGATCAGCTCAGAAAACAGCTCCATATTTTGAAAAACATCCATCGAACCACCCTCATTTTATACCAGTATACCAAAAAAAGTGGCTGCCGTACAGACAACCACTGATATTTTTATGCGTTGGCGTATCCGCCCAGCGCCGCAAGGCTGGGCTTCGGGGTGCGCCCCATCGTTTCGCGGTTTACGGCAATCAGGCCAAAGTTCATAGCATAGCCCTTCTGCCACTCAAAGTTATCCATCAGGCTCCAGTGGAAGTACCCATTGACCGGAATACCATCAGCGATGCAGTTTTGCACACCAGCCAATGCGGCCTCGATAAACGCCACGCGGCGGGTATCATCGGCAGTGGCAATGCCATTTTCGGTCACGATCAGATCACCGTGGAAATCCTGCGCCACCTTGCGGATTACATTTTCCAGTGCCTGCGGATAAAACTCGTAGTCCATCTGGGTCAGCTCGGCCCCCTGCGGTGCGGGTAACTGCCCATGCGCACCGTACAGCGTGCGAGTGTAGTTCTGCACGCCGAGGAAGTCATCCTCCTTAATATAAGGAAGATAGTGGGTGAACTCTTCCTCCCACGCAGCGGCGGCAAAGGCTTCACCGCCCGGCTGGGCCTGCAGGTCATGCAGCGAGAGGGTCAGACCGACCTTAACCTCAGGGCAGATTGCCTTAATAGCCTCCCGCGCGGCGGCATGAGCGCGCAGAACCAGCAGATCCCCCTCCGGCGTGCGCTCGCTGACGAAAATTTTCGGCTGCGGCGTACCGAACACGGCGGCGTTTTCAGCGGCAGCGTACTTCATGTTCTCCATCATCTTCTGGAAGTTCATGCCCACCTGCACGCTGCCCTCGGCGGATTTGCCTGCATTGGCAGCAGCCTTGGCGGCCTGCTCTGCCATCAGGCGGAACCGCTTGGAGATAGCCGCCAGCTGCAGACCCATATTCGCTTCATTGATGGTGCAGACGATGTGAAGCTCACTGCCCAACTGCTCCATCACATAGCTGACATAGCGCTTGAAATATTCGACCGTGCTTTCAGCCTCCCAGCCGCCCTTGGCAATCAGCCATTTGGGGCTGGTGAAATGCAGCAGCGTCACAACGGGTTCCACACCGTGCGCCTTGCAGCAGGCAATGACCTTGCGGTAATGCTCGATCTCGGCAGGGTCAAACTTGCCCTCCTCCGGCTCGATGCGCGCCCACTCGATGGAGAAGCGGTAGGCGTTCAGGCCCGCATCGGCCAGCAGTTTAATGTCCTCCTCATACTTATTATAATGGTCGCAGGCAATGCCGCTCGGCTCGGTAAAGCTGGTGTGGGGCAGTTGCTCCTGCGCCCAGTAGTCGGAATGGATATTGTTACCCTCGACCTGATGGGCGGCAGTGGCCGCGCCGACAAAGAAACCTTTTTCAAATTTCTGCATAATTTTCTCCTTACCTGTGCTGTCTAAAGCAAATCAAGAAACTTCTGTACCTGTATCATAACATAACAAGCGCAAGCCACGAGGGCATTATTTAGCAAAGCAGGACAATATTCCGTGTTATTTGAAATAATGCGTGAATTTTTGTTCCTCATCTGCTGATTTTTATCCCCTGCTGCCGTTTTGCTTCTGGTATAGTGGTGTCAGTGAGAAAAATCACTGCGGAATTTTTAGGAGGAAAACAAAATGTTCAAAAAGAAACCCACTGCTTCAGAAGTTGACGGCGTACAATACCGCCGCGCCAAGCTTTGGCAAATCATCTGCTATGCCTGCAACGGTCTTGTCGGTATGAGCGTCTATTCCCTCATCGGCATGGCGAGTTATTCCGCCAGCATCGGCTACGGCATCACGACCGCTGCCGTTGGCATTATTCTGACCTGCTCCCGTATTCTGGACGGCATCACCGATCCCCTGCTTGCCTTTGTCTATGACCGCGTCAACACCAAGTTCGGCAAGCTGCGCATTTTGCTGGTTGCGGGCTATCTGATTGAGGCGCTCGCCCTGTACGGAATGTTCACCGGCTTCTCGTCCAAGGGTCTGGGCCTGCCGGTGTTTGCCCTGCTGTACATTGTCTACATCATCGGCTACACCATCACCAACATGACTGCGCAGACCATTCCCGCCATCATGACGAATGATCCGCGCCAGCGCCCGACCATCGGCGTATGGACAACCGCCTTCAACTACCTAGTACCGATGGCAATGTCGATGATTTTCAATGTTGTGCTGCTGCCCAAATGCGGCGGCACCTACAACCAGGCCTTCCTGTCTGCTGCCTGCAATATGACGCTGCTTGCCGCGGGTATCGGCACCGCTTTGGTCTGTCTGGGCGTTTCTGCCTACGATAAGCCGGAAACCTTTGTCGGCACCAAAAAGTCAGAACCGCTGAAAATGTCCGACATTGTCGAGGTTCTCAAGCACAACAAACCCTTGCAGTGCTACATTGCCTCCAACGCTTCTGACAAGCTGGCACAGCAGGTGGCCAGCCAAGCCATCATCAACACGCTGTTCAACGGTATTTTGATCGGCAATATGGGTCTGGCCACCATTCTGACCGTCATCAGCATGGTTCCCTCCATCTTCTTTGCGGCGTTCGGTGCCAAGTATGTCGGCAAGCACGGCAGCAAAAAGGGCATCGTCACTTGGACCTATGTCAGTATGACCATCACCGCCGCGCTGGTTCTGTTCTTTATCTTTGGCGACCCCAAGCAGATCGGCGTTATGGGCAGCCCCTCCATGATTCTCTATGTGGTGCTGACCCTTTTGCAGAACGGTTCCAATATGTGCATCACCACCTCCAACACCTCGTATATGGCGGATGCCATTGACTTTGAGCTGGACCGCAGCGGGCGTTATGTTCCTGCTGTTGTCTCCGGCACCTACAGCCTGGTCGATAAGCTCATCACCTCCTTTGCCGCTGTAATTGCTACCGGCGCTGTTGCACTGCTGGGCTACACCACCACGATGCCTCAGCCCACCGACCCTTGCACAAGCGCGATTTTCTGGATGACGCTGAGCCTAAAGTTCGGCCTGCCCCTCATCGGCTGGGTCATCACCTTGGTTGCCATGCGCGAATGCCCGCTGACCAAGGAGGAAATGGTCAACGTCCAAAAGCGCATTGCCGAGAAAAAAGCTGCTGCGCAGTCTGAGTTCTATAAAGAACAGCTTCAGTAAGCCCATTAACCAAAGCCGAAAGGGTTTGCAGCCTTTTCGGTTCTTTGAAGTTAAAACCACCCATAAGGAGTCATTCTATGAGCAAAGCAATTCTGTTGAACACCGGTTGGACTTTTACCAAGGAAGGTCATGACGAACCGGTCACCCTTCCCCACACTTGGAACGCTGTAGACGGTCAGGACGGCGGCAACGACTACTACCGCGGCACCTGCAGCTACACCCGTAACCTGGAGAAACCGGAGCTGTCCGATGGCGACCGCGCGGTTTTGCAATTTGACGGCGTTGCTATGACTGCAGTTGTCAGCCTGAACGGGGAGAAAGTGGCCGAGCACAAGGGCGGCTACTCCACCTTCCGTGTAGACATCACCGATGCCCTGCACGATGGTGCAAATGAGTTGATTGTTTCTGTTAACAACAGCGACAACGACACCGTCTACCCCCAGAAGGCCGACTTCACCTTCTACGGCGGCATTTACCGCGATGTAACGCTGCATGTTGTGCCCGCTGCACACTTTGCCCTTGCCGAAAACGGCGCTGTGCCCGTCAAGGTCACGCCTGCTGTGATTGACCTTGCCGAGCGCCGCTGTGAGGTGACTGTTGAGGCGTTCGTTGTCGGCGCGCAGAGCGTCAACTTCACGCTTGACGGCCAGCAGACGAGCGCCGCCGTCAAGGACGGCACCGCCAGAGCCGTGTTCACGCTGGAGCACGCCCGCCTGTGGGACGGTCTTGATGACCCGTATCTCTACACCGTAACTGCGCGGCTGGACAATGGCGAGACCGAGACCGCCCGCTTCGGCTGCCGCAAGTTTGAGATTGACCCGCAGAAGGGCTTCATTTTGAACGGCCACCCCTATCCCCTGCGCGGTGTCTCCCGCCATCAGGACCGCAAGGGTGCGGGTGTAGCCATCACCAAAGAGATGATGGAAGAGGATATGGCGCTGATTCTGGAGATGGGCGCCAACACCATCCGCCTTGCCCACTACCAGCACGCGCAGTATTTTTACGATCTATGCGATAAGTACGGTCTTGTCGCGTGGGCAGAGATCCCCTACATCACCGAGCATTTGCCCGAAGCCACCGCCAACACGCTGAGCCAAATGGAAGAACTGGTGCTGCAAAACTACAACCATCCGTCCATTATCTGCTGGGGCTTATCCAATGAGATTACCGTCACTACCGGCGTGACAGAAGACCTGACGGCGAACCATCGCCTTTTGAACGACCTCTGCCATCGCCTGGACGCCACCCGCCCCACCACAATGGCGCACGCTTTTATGTTGGATCCCAACGACCCGTTTGTGCAGCTGCCCGATATTTGCAGTTATAATCTCTACTACGGCTGGTACTTGGGTGAATTGCAGCAGAACGATGAATTTTTTGACACGTTCCACAAAAACCACCCCGACCGCGTCATCGGTCTGTCGGAGTTCGGCGCGGACGCAAACCCCGCCTACCAGAGCGCCCACCCCGAAAAGGGCGACTATACCGAAACCTACCAGTGCGTCTACCACGAGCACATGGCAAAAATGATTGCCGACCGCCCGTGGCTGTGGGCGACCCATGTCTGGAATATGTTCGACTTTGCTGCCGATGGCCGCGATGAGGGCGGCAAAAACGGCGAGAACCAGAAAGGACTTGTCACCTTTGACCGCAAAATCAAGAAGGACGCCTTCTACCTGTACAAAGCCTACTGGAGCAAGCAGCCTTTTGTGCATACCTGCGGCAGCCGCTATGTGGACCGCACCGAGGACGTGACCGAAATCAAGGTTTACTCCAACCTGCCGGAGGTTTCTCTGTACAAGGACGGGCACCTTGTCGAAGCAAAAAAAGGCGACAAAGTGTTTGTTTTCAATGTGCCCATCACCGGCAAGCACAGCATTGAGGCCCGCGCGGGGGCGTATTCCAGCGTGATTCTGGTCAACAAGGTTACAGAGCCGAACCCCGCCTACGCGATGTCCAACCGTCAGGTCGTGAACAACTGGTTTGACGGCGAGCTGGACGAAACCTGCTGGAGCGTCAAGGACAATATGGCCGCTGCCATGGCGGACGTCAAGGTGGGGCCTGTCTTGAAGGCCATCACCGACAAGGCGGCTGCCGCCCGCGGTGATGTAGCTGCCGCCGTCAAGGATAACCCGGCGCTGGTTGCCATGATGGAGCGCGCCATGCAGCGCATGACCGTGGAGGGAATGCTCAAGCAGGCCGGCGCAGATGCCGAGAGCATCAAGCAGCTGAACCGCGTTTTGCAGGGCATCAAAAAGGATGTGTAATACAGTGAAAACCTACTGCAACCCCTTGGATCTGGGCTACCGCTACCAGCACATGAAGGAGGGTGAGCGCGCCGCGGGCTTCCGCGAAGGCGCCGACCCGACGCTGGTGTACTTCAAGGGCAAATACTACCTGTTTGTTTCTATGTCGGCAGGGTTCTGGTACTCGGACGATCTGCTGCACTGGGACTTCCACGCCGACCCCGATCTGCTGATTTACGACTACGCACCCGATGTGCGCCAAGTCGGCGACTACCTGTATTTTTCTGCCAGCCGCAAGGGGCGCAACTGTCCTATTCTGCGCACCGCCGACCCACTGACCGAGCCGTTTACCGAGGTCAGCGCCCCGTTCGCCTTTTGGGATCCCGATATGTTCTGCGATGATGACGGGCGTGTATATTTTTACTGGGGCTGCTCCAACACCTCGCCCATCTGGGGCGTGGAGCTTGACCCCGATACCATGACGCCCATCGGAGAAAAGAAAGAACTGATTTTCGGGCGCGAAGAAGAACTGGGCTATGAGCGCCCCGGTAACAACGGGATTGTGGATAAAGAGGCAAGCGTGCTTTACAAAGCCATGAAGCCTTTCTATAACGAGGCAACCGGCAAGCTGGAGCTGCCGCCCCAGATGGCGCAGATGCCGGGGCTGAACGCCGAGGCGCTGACCGCTATGTTCAACGCCGTCGGCAAGCCCTACATTGAGGGCGCGTTTATGACAAAGCACAACGGTACGTATTATCTGCAATACGCCTGCCCCGGCACCCAGTACAACACCTACGCCGATGGTGTGTACACCTCCAAGTCCCCGCTGGGGCCGTTCACGCTGCAAGCGTCCAACCCGTTTTCCTCCAAGCCGGGCGGGTTTATGACCGGCGCAGGCCACGGCAGCACGATTGCCGACAAATACGGCAACTACTGGCACGCGTCCACGATGCGCATTTCGGTCAACCACGACTTTGAGCGTCGCGTGGGGCTGTTTCCTGCCGGGTTTGACAAGGACGGCGTGCTGTTCTGCAACCAGAATTTTGCCGACTACCCGCACGAAATTCCGGCAGGCAAATTCGACGCCGCCAGCCAGCAGCCCAAGTGGATGCTGTTAAGCTACCGCAAGGCCGTGACGGCATCCTCCACCGCTGAGGGCAGCGACCCGGTGAATACCGTGGACGAGGACTGCCGCCGCTGGTGGAGCGCGGGCAGCGACCAGCCCGGCGAATGGCTGTGTGTGGATTTAGGCCGTGATTATGATGTCCGCGCGATTCAGGTCAACATGGCCGATGAAAAACTCGTCGTGGACTTCCCTGCCGACAGCTACGGCGATGACCGCAAAACGCGGCATATCGAGACGCGCCTGCAGATTTCTTGCTATACCGTGGAAACCAGTCTTGACGGCGAGACCTGGACGCTGCGCGAGGATGTCGCCCGCGAATGCTCCAACGGCTATTATGAGTATGCCGGCGGTATCCGTGCGCGGTATATTCGCGTGACGGGCGGTGCCCTCCCCTACGGCCAGACGCTGCGTGTAAGCGGGCTGCGGGTGTTCGGCGACGTCGAGGGCGACCGCCCTGCCCAAGCCGACGCCAAAGCCGTGCGCGTGGATGCGCTGGACGGCAAAATCAGCTGGCAGCACATCGAGAACGCGCAGGGCTGCAATGTGCGCTACGGCATTGCTCCGGATAAGCTGTACCAGAGCTGGCTTGTCTATGATGCCGATGAGGTCACGCTTTCCACGCTGATGGCCGGGCAGACCTATTATGTCTGCGTGGACAGCTTCAACGAAAACGGCATCACAACGGGAAGAATCATCAAGATGGAGGGTTGAACCATGCCCACAAAGGCAGTCCAGCAATTTATGCTGGGAACCGTTTTAAGCAACGAAAACGAGGCACGGCAGACGCTGGCCGCCATGAAAGCCGCAGGCTATGACGGCATTGAGCTGTGCGGGTTTATGATCCACCCCATCGGCTTTATGGTGCGGCTGCTGACCAAGGCGGCGGGTATGCCCGTGGGCAAGGGCGGCAATCTCGACTGGCACGCTTTGGTCAAAGAAGCGGGGCTGCAGGTCGTCAGCCTGCACACCGATTTGGGCAGTCTGGAGCGCGATGCCAAAGCAGTGGCGGACGAAGCCAAAAGCTTTGGCACTAAGTATGTCGTTATTACCGGAATGTATCGCTTTGATTACGGCGATGAAGCCACGATGCACGACCTTGCCGCACGGCTGAACAAGGCGGGTGAGGCGCTGAAGGCCGAGGGCGTGGAGCTTTTGTACCACAACCACAACTGTGAGCTGCGTCATGTCAACGCCGAAAAGCGTGCCTACGACATTTTGCTGGAGGAAACCGACCCGCAGTTCGTCAACTTTGAGTTTGACAGCTACTGGTTTACCGAGGGCGGCGCCAACGCCCTTGCGTGGATGCAGCGTCTGGGGACCCGCATGAAGCTGTGGCATATCAACGACCGCGGCACCCGCATTTCGGGCAGCGCCGTGACGCCGATTCTGAAAACCGACAGCATGGAGCTGGGTACCGGCAATATGGATCTCGACAGCCTGATGGCACAGGCGCTTACTATCGGCGTAGATGCCGTGATTTTGGAAAGCCACCGCAACTGGGTGGATAACTCCCCCATAAAGAGTTTGCAACTCAGCGCCGAATATCTCAAACAGCATGCTTAAACCGCAATCCCCTGCCCGAAAGGACAGGGGATTTGCTTTTCCTGCGTTGAAACCCGTTTTTTTGTGTGATATACTTAGGGCAGAAAATTTGAATTTGACGAGGTATTGATAGAATGGTAGAAGTAAAATTTTATGACAATGTCGCAGATGAATTTTTGAAGTTTGCAGTGATAATATCCAAAACAGATAACAAGTGGGTATTCTGTAAACACAAAGAAAGAGAGACTTATGAAATACCAGGAGGTCACAGAGAACCTGGAGAAAGTATTTTAGAAACAGCTAAAAGAGAATTACAAGAAGAAACAGGAGCAGTTGATTTTAGAATTGAACCAATATGTGTGTATTCTGTTAAAGGAAAGACACGAGTAAATGAAAATATTGATGATGAAACTTTCGGAATGTTATTTATTGCAGACATTAACTCATTTGAGGAATTACATAGTGAGATTGAGAAGATATTGATTTCAGATAAGTTAGTTGAAAATTGGACATATCCTTTAATTCAACCTATATTGATTGAAGAAGCAAAAAAAAGAGGCTTTATATAAATAGACAAGCAACGGAAATTTTCAGTTTATCAAAAACAGCGCCTGCCCTGCCGTAAGTTTTACGGCAGGGCAGGCGCTTTCTTCTTATACTGTGTGCTTTCCGGGGGCAAGGGTAAACTTACGCCCATCGGGCAGGGTGACATCGGCGGTCAGATTGGCAGGGATCTCAAACTCATAGGTTGCCACATCGCCGTCATACCGCCAGCCGCTTACAATGCGCCCAGCTGGGGAATCGTAGGTGGCTTTTGCCCAGTCCAGCGATTTGTCGGGCGTAGGTGCAATCGTCAGTGCGCCGTCCGTGTACCGGATGCCGCACACACCGCCGAACAGCCAGCCGCAGATGGCACCGTAGCTGTAATGGTTCAGGGATTCGTGCGGCTTGCCGTTTTCGTCAATGCCCGTCCAGGTTTCCCAAACGGTCGTGGCGCCCTTGCCGACCTCATACAGCCAGCCGGGGGCGTCGGGCTGCAAAAGCAGCTTGTAGGCAGTGTCCGCATAGCCGTATTTTGCCAGCACATCGCACAAAAATGGCGTGGACAAAAAGCCTGTGTTCAGGTGGTAGTCGTTCTCGGCAACCATCCGGTTCAGCGTTTCGGCGGCGGCTTTGCTTTCTTCCTCACCCAGCAGGGCAAAGGCAATGGCGCGGACATACTCACACTGGCGGTCAGAGTGGATCACGCCGTTCTCGGTAAATGCTGCACGGTAGGCTTTCACTGCGTTGGCGGCAGTATCGCGGTAGTTGGCAGCATCGTCCGCCTTGCCCAGTTCATCAGCTACTTCTGCCAGCAAGCGCCCAGAGTAGGCCAGATATGCCGTTCCCACGCTCTTGCGCGGGTTCATCATTGCCTGCATGGGGGTGATGCCCGGCTCGCACCATTCGCCGTAGTCCATGCCGTTTAAAACGGTGAACTTGGCGTAGTCACCGCCCTGCTGCTCATCGGTCGTCTGCTGTGCGCGCCCCAGCAAAAAAGCGTACCAGCGCTGCATCATCTCATAGTTGTCCGCCAGAATTTTGCGGTCACCCGTGCGCTTGTACATCGCATACGGCACCAAAATCGCCGCATCGCCCCACCCTGCCGACATGCAGAGCATCGGGGTCATATAGCCGGGACGGGCGTTCGGCGGGGCAATGTTTGCCATGCGACCGTCCGGGTACTGGTTCAGGCGGCACTCCGCCAGCCATTTTTCCGCCACGGGGTAGCAGTCCATCAGGGTCAAGCCGGTTTCAATAAACACGCCCATATCCCCTGTCCAGCCGGCGCGTTCGCGGGTCGGGCAGTCGGTGGGGACATCGCAGAAGTTGCCCTTCTGGCTCCAGACGCTGTTCTTGACAAGCCGGTTCACCGCGTCATTTCCGCAGGTAAACGCGCCCGTCACCGCCATATCGGAGTAGACGGCGTAGGCAGTAAACACGGCATCGGTCAAATCGGCGTCGGTTTCGACCTTAGCGTAGCGGAAGCCCATAATGGTGAAGCTGGGCTTAAAGTGGTTTTTCCCCTCTTTACAGACAAGCTCCAGCATCTGGGCGGTGCCGCCCTCCTTGTGGCGGTTGCGGTCCTGAAAGTTTTCTTGGGTAAAGTTTCCGTTTTCGTCCAACGCTTCGCCGCAAGTCAGCTTGACCTTCTGTCCGGTGTGGGCGATCAGCGTCATCTCCACATAACCGGCGATATTCTGCCCAAAGTCCAGCACCGTCTCGCCGTTGGGCGTTTGCAGCAGCTTGCCGGGGAATGCTTCGTGTTCCAGAATCGGCACGGTATTCATACCGGTAATGGGCAGATCATCACGGTAGGTGCGCACACCGTGCCAGCCGGTCAGTTCGCCCTCAAGTTGTGCATCGTAGACCTCGCCCTGCTGCATATCGTTCTGACGAATAGGCCCGCATTGCGTTGCCTGCATCGTGTCATCGGAAACGCAGACCGGTTTGCCGTCCACCTCCAGCTGAAACAGCACGCCCAGGGTATCACCGAACAAATCACGGTCGCCATCCACACCGCCCGTGCTGCGGTGCCAGCCATCACCGAGAGCAATTAAAAGCTCATTCTCGCCCTCGTGCAGCAGCGCGGTCACATCGTAGGTCTGCGCACCAAGATGCTTGTTCCCGGTAAAGCTGCCGGGGGCCAAAACCATATCACCAACGCGTACACCGTTCAGCCATGCAACATACAGACCTTTGGCGGTGATGTACAGCCGTGCGTTCCCCTTTGGCACGGTAAGAATTTTGCGCAGGTACGATGCCGGACGATGGGGCTTGTACGACTCGGCTGCACCCTTGCCCGCGGCTTCTTTTTCTGCCTGCTTGCGCTCCCAATTGGGGCGGGCAAAGGCGTTGATGGCATCGTCACCGGGGATGTCGATTGGCTCGGTCTCGGGATCCACCCACTCCCCTACCCAGTCGCACTGTGCAAGGCCGGTCTCAAAGCGTGCCTCACTCCACGTGCCGGGGACATCGTTTTCATCCCACAGACGCACGCGCCAGCACCCGCTCACGCGGGAGCCGACCACCGCCGGAACGTCAGCGTGCATGGCGGCGCCTTCCGTCTTGCCGCTGTGCCAAACCATTTCACCGTTCGCGGTCAGTTGAATTTCATAGGCGGTTTGGCGCACGCCGTCAGCGCACTGCCAAGACAAAAACAGCGGCCCGGCGTCAATACCGACAGGCGCTGTCAGATGGTTGGTTTTAAGGTTTATTGCTCTCATCGTCAAGGGACTCCTTTATATTGTATTACCTATATTATAAAGAAATCGTGCGAAGATGCGAACACAAAAATTGCAGAACAAGGATAATTATTCACAAATTAGCACCTTAATATGCGATGTATATCTTTTGTAGCGCAGACAGGACAAAACCCGGAGCCATTTCTTTGCTTACATCAGCTTGGAAACGGCTCCTGATCATTTTATCATTGAAGGTCGGCAAAATCGGGCAGTCCATCATTGACACGCACAAGAAAATCGAGAGCGCGACCGTCGGCACATATAAAGGTGTCG
>OLXZ01001024.1_pt1 | contig 12899 bp, 11 predicted proteins | sample 1673901 | NCBI WGS metagenome assembly OLXZ01 (sample SAMEA103958131, study PRJEB25191) | human gut metagenome | reverse complement strand
TAATTTTGTCTATCATAGCAAAAAGATACGCAAATTTCAACTGTTTCCGTATTTTTAGCTGACGAAAACTTGGGGGGCAAAGTCTGTTTTTTTAGTGATTCCGTGCATTTTTATGCAGCCATTGTGAAATCTCACTGCCGATCTCACGGATGCAGCCCGGCTCATAGGGCACCTTGATGCCGGAATCATGGCACAGCTCCACGAAGGTCTTGCTGCCGCCGGCGTCCACGAAGCGCATATAGCGTTCCCAGGCGTCCGTCCGGTCGTGCATGGAGGCGATCCAGAACTGGAACGCGACCGTCTGCGCCATACAATAATCAATATAGTACAGCGGATACAGGTAAATGTGGAGCTGCTGCTGCCAGCCGCCGCCGCGGCTGTAGAACGGCAGGTTGTCGAAGTCGATCCACGGGCGGTACTTCTTCTCCAGCCGCAGCCAGGTCTCGTTGCGCTCGTCCGGCGTCAGGTTTTCGTTCTCGTACATGAGATGCTGGAATTCATCGACCATGCATCCATAGGGAATAAACATTAGTGCGTCGTCGCAGTGCCCCTGCTCATATTTCGCGGTCTGCGCGCCGAAGAAATACTTGTGATAGTCCTGCGTCAGGAATTCCATCGACATCGAATGGCACTCGCAGGTCTCCATCGTGGCGTTCATGAGCGCCATCGGATAGTCCTTGCGCATGACGCGGTAGGCGTTGAAGGCGTGGCCGGCCTCATGCGTCAACACGTCCACGTCGCCGGAGGTGCCGTTGAAATTGGAGAAGATGAACGGCATCTTGTACTTCGGCAGATCGGTGCAGTAGCCGCCGGGGGCCTTGCCGGGCTTGGAGAGCACGTCGAACAGCTCCATGTCGAACATGGCGTCGATGAACTCCGCCGTTTCGGGGCTCAGCTCATGATACATCCGCTTTCCGGCGGCGAGGATCTCCTCCGCCGTGCCCTCGGGCTTCGCGTTTCCGTCGGGGAAGAGGAACTTGTCGTCGTACAGGCAGATGCGGTCCACGCCGATGCGTTCCTTCTGTGCCTGCTTGCGCTCGGCAACGATGGGGACCATGTCCCTTGCGATCTGCTCACGGAAGGCCGCGACATCCTCCGGCGTGTAGCAGTTGCGGCCGAGGCGGTCGTAGCCAAGCTGGATGTAGTTCTTGTGGCCGAGACGGCGGCCCTGCTCGTTGCGGCAGCGGATGAGCTTGCCGTAAAGCTCGTCAAGCTCGGCGCGGTTGGCCTCAAAGAAGCTGGCCCGCGCGGCATACGCCTCGCGCCGGGTGGCGCGGTCGGGGCTTTCCATATACGGCCCGAGCTTGGGCAGCGGCAGCTTCTCGCCGCGGAACTCCACCATGCCGGAGGCGTAGAGCTTCTGATACTGGGACGCCAGCTGGTTTTCCTCCTGCATCAGATCGAGGATCTCGGGGCTGAACGCGCGCGCGGAGATCTCCGCCTTTTTGAAGATCAGCGTACCGTAGTGCTTCTCCAGCTCCGGACGGAACTTCGAAGCCAGCAGGGCCTGATTGAACTTCTGGAACATTTCCTCGATCTGCGGGCCGGCCTCGTCGGAGAAATCGTTCTCCGCGTTGTAGAACTCGTCGCGCGTATCGACGGTATGGCGGATGCTGGCGATCGTCAGGTTGGTCATGACGTCCTTGCTCAGCTCTTCAAAATCCTGATAGGCAGCGATCTGCTCCTCCGCGCTGGCGGCGTTTTCAAAGCGCGCGCAGAGCGCGTCGCACTGGGCGCGAAGTTGGTCGAGATCGGGCCGAATATAGGGCAATTCTGAAAATTTCATAATTTTCGTTCCTCCGGGGCATTGCAGTATGGTGATATTGACTATACCATAACATATTTTCCGGCGTTATGCAATTTGATTTACAAGTTTTTTTCATAATTTTTTCCGCGCTGTTCGTCCCCCGGACACAAAAAGCGACCTCCTCCCGCTTTTTGTCTCCCAGTGTGCTACAAAGCGCCCCGCCCGTCCGCGCTGTCCCGAAGCCCCGCCGCGCGCCGCGTGTCCTCCGGAGGCTCCGCTCCAAAAATGCCGCGCCCCCTAATTTCCCGTTTTTATTGTATTGATGCGCGGCATATGCTATAATATTTCTAATTTGCATGTGCTGGAGTGTTGAAGATGCGGCTGGGAGAGCTGGAGATCACGGGGCGGACCGTCCTTGCGCCGATGGCAGGCGTGACGGACTGGGCGTTCCGCACGGTCTGCGCGGAGCTTGGCGCGGCGGTGACGGTAACGGAAATGGTCTCATCGCGGGCGCTGGTATATCAGGATAAAAAGAGCCGGGGCCTTCTGAGAAAGACGCCGTCCGGCGTCTGCGGCGCGCAGATCTTCGGGAACGACCCGGCGATCATGGCTGAGGCTGCGGGCATTGCGCTTGAGCTGTCCGGCTGCGACTTCATCGACATCAACATGGGCTGCCCGATGCCGAAGATCGCCGGAAATGGCGACGGCTGCGCACTGATGCAGAACGTGGAGCTGGCTGCGCGGATCGTGGAGGCAGTCGCGGCGGCGGTGCCGGTGCCGGTGACGGTGAAGATGCGCAAGGGCTGGGACAAGGGAAGCGTCAACTGCGCAGAGCTTGCGCAGGCGGTCGAGGCCGCCGGCGCGGCGGCAGTCTGCGTCCACGGACGGACGAAAACGATGCTCTATTCCGGCACAGCAGACTGGGACTGCATCCGCGCCGTGCGTGAGGCGGTGAAGATCCCGGTCGTGGCCAACGGCGATATTTTTGATGCGGAGGCGGCGCTCCGGTGCGAAAAGCGCACGGGCGCGGAGCTTTTGATGATCGGGCGCAGCGCGTTCGGGAACCCGTGGGTCTTTGCGCAGGTGCAGGCCGCGCTGGACGGGCGGGAGATCCCGGCGCTTCCGCCGCTCAGCGAGCGGATGGATACGGCCATGCGGCAGTTCGAGCTGGCGCGTGAGGACAAGGGCGAGCACATCGCCTGCCTTGAGGCGCGCAAGCACCTCGCGTGGTATCTGCGCGGTGTGCCCTACAGCGGATATTATAAAGAGAAGATCTCCTCCATCTCCACGGTGGAGGATGTGCAGAGACTCGCGGCGGGCATCCGGCGCGACCTGCGCTGAGAGCATGGGGAGAGAAGATGGACATTCATCAGGAGAGACTGATCCGGCGCGCAGCGTCGGGCGACGACGGCGCGTTTGAGCAGCTGATGCTGGCGCAGCAGAAGCAGGTATATAACCTCTGCCTGCGCATGAGCGGCAATCCGGAGGATGCGTTCGACCTGTCGCAGGAGGCTTTTTTACGCGCGTGGCGCGCGCTGGCGCAGTATCAGTTCGAGGCGGAGTTTTCGACGTGGCTCTTCCGGCTGACGCGGAACGTCTGCATCGATTTTCTGCGGAAGCAGAAGCGCCAGCCGACCGTGCCGCTCGAAACGGAGCAGGACGGCGAGACGCTGGAACTGCCGCTGCCGGACAGCGCGCCCGGGCCGGAGGAACTGGTGCTGCACGACGAAAAGCGGCGCGTGCTGGCGGAGGCCATGCAGGCCCTTCCGGAGGAGCAGCGGGAAATTTTAATTCTGCGGGTGGTCAACGACCTGCCGTATGAGCGCATCGCGGAGATCTTGGATCTGCAGCTCGGAACGGTCAAGTCGCGTCTGGCACGCGCAAGAATGCAGCTGAAAAAAATTCTTGCGGACGGGAACCATTCCAATTTGTTTTCGTCTAAGTAGTGGATACCAGAAAGAGCGAAAGCCGGGTGAAATGATGATGAACTGTGAACAGGCGCTGGAGGCGATCAGCGCAAGACTGGACGGAGCCTTGAGCGAGGAGGAAAACCGGGAGCTGGAGACGCATCTGGCGTCCTGCGCTTCCTGCCGGGCGCTGCTCAAGGAGCTGACGGAGCTGGAGGAAGGATTGGAGACGCTTCCGGTCGAGGCCCCGGAGACGCTGGCTCCGAGCGTGATGCGCACCATCCGCGCGGAAAAGGCCGCGCAGGCCGCTCCGGCGGCGAAAAAAAGCCAGCGGCGCGGGCCACATATCACGGCATGGCTGATCGCGGCGGCGGCCGCGCTGGCGCTGCTGCTGGGCGCGGCGGGTGTGATCGATCTGCCGGGCTTCGGCGAAAAGAAGCATGCCTCCGTTTCCGTTGGGGATGCGTTCTCGGGAACGCATGAAACGCCGGAGCAGGAAAGTGAGCTTGCCGCGAGGATCGCGCAGGAGCGCGGCTGCGCGGTGCTGGCCGTGCAGGGCTGCACCGATGGGATCGAAGCGCTCAGCGGGCTGGATTATGAGCCGCTGGACGGCGGCGCAAGGCTGTATGAGGTCCCGGCGGAGGTCATGAGCGGCATTATGGACGCATGGCAGACGGCCTATCCGATGCAGGTCTATGCACCGCAGGAGGCTTCCGCCGCAGACAGCGGAAACGCCTGCATCCTGCTGCTTCCGTAAAAGCGGAAAATGCGCGGCCGGTTGCAGCAAAAGCAAAAATTGGCGCGCATAGACGGGCCTTTTCCTTAGAAAACTACGCTGAGAGGCATAGCTCTGCCAATGAGGTGGTTTTATGAGGAAAAGGCTCGTTTGTTTTTTGCTGGCGGCGGCGATGCTGCTGGCCGCGCCTCCGGCGCAGGCAGCGGAGGGCGATTTTATCCGCTGGGTGGACTTCAACCTGACGGCGGAGGCCATGGAGCGCGCCATTGCGCTCGAACAGCGGCTGCGCGAAAAGGAGATCCCGGTCTCATGGCTGGACATTCTGGCGCTCGGGTCGGCGCGCTCCGGCGGAAAGCGCTTTTCCGCGAAGGACGCGGAAAAAGCGGCGGCGGAGCTGTCGAAGGGCGTCTCGCCGGAGGAGCTGCTCGGCGCGCAGTACCGCTATTTTGACTATTATAAAAAGACGTATGAGGCCGCGCTTGGCGGCCTTGTGGGCTGCTATGCCGTGGAGACGACGGACGCGGAAACGGGCGAAAAAAGCTGGAAGCCGGTCTATGGCGTCAAGGCGTTCAGCCCGATCGCGGAGGGCTATCGGTACGCGCATTACCGCGATTTCGGCAGCAGCCGCTCCTTCGGCTTTCAGCGCCGCCATCTCGGAAACGATCTGCTGGGCAGTCTCGGCACGCCGATCGTCGCCGTCGAGGGCGGCACGGTGGAGGCGCTGGGCTGGAACCGCTACGGCGGCTGGCGCGTCGGCATCCGCAGCCACGACCGTAAACGATACTATTATTATGCGCACCTGCGCAAGGACCGGCCGTATGCGCCGGGACTCCGGGAGGGCGACACGGTGCAGGCGGGCGACGTGATCGGCTTCATGGGCCGGACAGGCTATTCCGACACGGAAAACGTCAACAACATCGAGGACGTGCATCTGCATTTCGGCCTTCAGCTGATTTTCGACGAGAGCCAGAAGGACTGCGACAACGAGATCTGGATCGACGTCTACGACATCGTGGAGCTTCTGAGCCGCCACCGCAGCTCCGTACGCTATGACCGCGAACGCAGCGCATGGACGCGGGTCTACCCGTACCGGGATCTGGACGGTTAAAGGGAAACGCGAAGCGGCCCATCCGCAGTGAAAACGGAAACTTTCTGTGCGGCGGTTGACAGCGCGCGCTTTTTGTGGAAAAATAAGCATAACAAGAACAGAAAGCGGGAGCTGCCATGAGCAAAAAGAGCTATTTGACCGGAAACTGCCCGAAATGCGGCGCGGAGCTGCAAATTCCGGCGGAATTGCAGGAATTTTCCTGCATGTACTGCGGAGCGCGTCTGAACCGGGACGCACTTGCGGCGCAGCCTGCGGAAACGCCGCAGTGCGATGCCGCAGAGGCGGAGGCGGCGTGGCGCGCGGCCTCGGGAAAGCTGGCGGGCTGCATCCGCAATTATCCGGGCTACAACCGGAAGATCCTCCGGGACGAGTTTGAAAACGCCTTCGCCGAATATGAGGCCGGGTCAAGGCCGGTATTTGAGGAGCTGAACGCGGCGGTCTGCGCGATGGAGGCTGGACGCGCGGAGCTTCTGGAGCAGTCGGCGGAGAAAATGCTCGACGATCTCGAAGCAGCGTGGCAGGCCGACCCGAAGTGGAAGGGCAAGAGCAGCCGCGGCGTTATCCGCGATGACGACAAGATCATTCTGGCCATCTTTTTCGTTCCTGCGCTGCGGAAGCAGAAGCTTCCGATCAGCGAGGAGCTGAGCAGCCGCATTCAGGAAAAATGGATGCAGCGGCACCCGGACTCGCCATTCTATCTGGGCGACTATGAGAGCATCTCCGGCGGCTTCCGGAAAAAATTCCTCGGCCTGTGCTTCATCACGACGGCGGTCTGCGAGGCAGCGGGCCTGCCGGATGACTGCGCGGAGCTGACGGCCTTCCGGGCCTTCCGCGATGGCTATCTGCGCGCCTGCCCGGACGGCGAAGCGCTGATCGACGAATATTACAGCATCGCGCCCGGGATCGTCTCCTGCATCAACGTGTGCGAGAACCGCGCGGAAAAATACGCCGCGATCCGTGAGAAATGGCTCGAGCCGTGCTATCAGGACCTTCTGGCCGGACGGCAGGCAAGCTGCAAGGCGCGGTATGTGGAGATGGTGCGCAGTCTGGAACGGGAATACCTGTCCTGACGAAGCCCCTGCAAAATATGAAAGGCAGCGGCCCGGAGCAGATGCTCCGGGCCGCTGAGAATATCAAAAGCGCTTTGTCTATTCCGTATGAAGTCGCTCAGAAGATGGCGACGACAGCGCCGTTGTAGGTATCGGCGATGTACTGCTTGACCGCGTCGGACTGGAGCGCGGAAATGAGCGCCTGGATCTTTTCGCTGTTCTCGTCGCCCTTTCGGCAGGCTACGATGTTGGCGTAGGTCTGCGCGGCGTCGCCGTCAGCGCTTTCGAGCGCCAGCGCGTCGGAGGAGTGCAGACCGGCCTGAAGCGCATAGTTGCCGTTGATCACGGCGATGTCGACATCGGCAAGCGTGCGCGGGATCTGCGCGGCTTCGATCTCCTGAATCTGGAAGTTGTGCGGATTGTCCTTGACGTCAAGAACGGTCGCGGTGAAGTCGGCGTCCTCCTTCAGGGTGATCAGGCCCTCGGCCTCGAGCAGCTTCAGCGCGCGGGCTTCGTTGGTCGTGTCGTTGGGGACGGCGATCTGGATGGTGGTGGCACCGTCGGAGTCATCGCTCTTGGAGCCGCAGCCGGTCAGGGCCAGAGCGGCAGTGAGGACCAGTGCAAGGACAAGGGCGGTCAGCTTAATAGAATGCTTTTTCATCGTTTTGTTCTCCTTACTTATTTTATAAATAGCTTCTTTTTGGAACGGACAGACCGCGGAGAGTGTATGCTGTTCGAGCAGTAAAAAACAGCGGGAGGTCATTGACCTTCCGCTGCCGATTCGCTGTTTTTCTCAGACAGTTTCTGAAAGGAAATGACCATTTTCTCCATGACAAAGCATGCACATGCTGAACATGCGCATCATCGGCATCATCATGCAGTTGGCAGAGTACGAAGTCTTCATGCCAATGGATCCTTTCCTTCGAGCATTCCCCACGGGATGGGTTCCGTTTCAATGTGCGTATCGTAGCACCGACGATTCCGCTTGTCAACACCAAATGCGCACTTTTGTATGATTTTCCACTTTTTTGGCGTTTTCTGCGGGATTTTTTATTTATTGCTCCCGTTTTTCAAGCACACGGACGAGGTGAATGAGAAAATCGGTGTCCTCCATGTCGCCCAGCGCTTCGACCGCGCTCTCGCTGTGCGCCTCGATGACGCGCTGGCAGCCGTTGAGACCTAAAATGTCGACAAACGTCGTCTTCCCCTCTTCCCTGTCCGAGCCGATGGGTTTGCCGAACGTCTTTTCATCGCCGATGACATCGAGCATGTCGTCGCGCAGCTGGAACGCGAAGCCGAAGTTGTCGGCGTAGCTGGCCGCGGCCTCCTCCTGCTCCTTCGTGCCGCCCGCCGCGGCCACGCCCATCAGGCACGCCGCGCGGATAAGCGCGCTCGTCTTGCGCAGATAAATTTCCTCGAGCTCCGGCGCGCTCAGGATCTTGCCCTCCCACTCAAGGTCGAGCTGCTGGCCGCCGCAGATGCCCTCGTGTCCCGCGGCATTTGCCAGAACCTGCGCGCATTTGAGCACGCGCAGCGCGGGGAGGTCGGCCTTCAGGACTGTTTCAAATGCCAGCGCCTGCAGCGCGTCGCCCGCGAGCGTCGCCGTGCATTCGCCGAAGACCTTGTGGTTCGACGGCTTACCGCGGCGCAGATCGTCGTCGTCCATGCACGGCAGATCGTCGTGAATGAGCGAATAGGTATGCAGCAGCTCCACGCCGCAGGCGGCGGGAAGCGCGGCGTGAACATCGCCGCCGCAAAGGCGGCAGAATTCCAGCGTCAGGATCGGCCGCAGGCGCTTGCCGCCCGCGGTGAGACTGTAGCGCATGGCGTCGAGCAGCCGCGCGTAGGGCTCGTCCGCAGCGACGCATTGTGCATCGAGAAAGTCCTCGACCATCGTGCGGTATTCCTCCATGCGGAGGGCAAACAGTTCTCGTTCCATGTATTATTCCTCCGCAGCAAAGGGGGCTTCGACCGGCGCGCCGTCCGCGCCCTTAGAGAGCTTTGCGACCTTCTGCTCGGCCTTGTCGAGCATCGCGCCGCAGTCGTGCACGAGCTTCGTCCCCTCTTCAAAGAGCTTGAGGGAATCGGCGAGCTTTGCGTCGCCTTTTTCAAGCGCCGTCACGATCTCTTCGAGACGCGCGATATTGTCTTCAAACGTTTTTGCCATCGTCATTTCCTCCCATATTGCACGCGTTCACCGTGCAGTTGAGACTTCCCTGCCCGAGCAGTACCTCGATTTTTTCGCCGGCTGCGGCCTCCTGCGCCGCACGCAGAATTTGTCCCTGTTCATTTCGCGCCACGGCGTAGCCGCGGCCGAGAACCTTGAGCGGACTCAGCGCGTCGAGCTTGGCCGCAAGCGCTGTAAACTGCTGTGTGCGCTGCGCCATCTGATGCTGCGCGAGTGCGGCAAGGTTTTTCTGCGTGTAGTCGAGCAGCATCCGCTTGTCGTCGATAAATGCCATGGGGTCTTGCAGCGCACGGCTGCGGGACGTCTTTTCAAACTGCTCGCGCAGGGCTTTCACGCGCTTTTGCTCGCTCTGCACCATGCGCGTTTGCAGCGCGTCGAGCCGGCGGTAGATTTCGCGCTGGTCCGGCACGGCGATCTCCGCCGCGTTCGACGGCGTCGACGCCCGTGCATCGGCAACAAAATCGGCGATCGTCACGTCGGGCTCATGCCCGACGGCGGAGATGACCGGAATGTCGGAGGCATAAATCGCGCGCGCCACGCGCTCATCGTTGAACGCCCACAGATCTTCGATCGACCCGCCGCCGCGCCCCGTGATGATGAGGTCGGCGACCTGCCATTTGTTTGCGTAGCGCAGCGCGCCTGCGATCTCCGGCGGCGCCTCTGCTCCCTGCACGCGCACAGGCAGGAGCACGACTTCGCTCATCGGCCAGCGCGCATTCAAAATGCGCAGCATATCATGCACCGCTGCGCCCGCGGATGAGGTGATGATGGCAATGCGCTTGGGATATTTTGGCAAGGGCTTTTTATGTTCTGGGGCAAAAAGCCCCTCCTTGAAGAGCTTTTCCTTGAGCTGCTCGAAAGCGACGTGCAGGTCACCCACGCCCTCGACGCTGAGCTCAGAACAGTAGAGCTGGTACGCGCCGTCGCGCGGGAACACGCCGATGCGGCCAAAGGCGATGACCTTCATGCCGTTTTCCGGGCGGAAGCGGAGCTTCCCCGCCATGCCGCGGAACATCACGCATTTGAGCGCGCTCCCCTCGTCCTTGAGCGTGAAGTAATGGTGCCCGGAGGGATAGAGCTTGTAGTTCGAGATCTCGCCACGCACGAAAATGGTCTGGAGCTGCGGCACGGCGTCGAGCAGCGCCTTGATGAAATTGTTGGCTTCCGATACGCTGAAGATCATCTGCTCCTGCGCCACGCCGCGTCACCCCTCTCTCAAAACAAAATGAAAAACGGAAGAAAAGCAGAGCGCCTGTCGGTACTCTGCTTTTTGTGGCAATGCCTTATTCCGCGCTGATCTCGCCGCGAACGAAGCTGCCGAGGATGCCGTTGATGAACTTCACTGTTTCAGGCGTTTCATACTTCTTAGCGATCTCCACGGCCTCGTTGACGGCCACGCGCGTCGGAATGTCGCTGCGGTAGAGCGATTCGTACATCGCAACGCGCATGATCGCTGAGGCGACGAGTGGGATGCGGTCAAAGCTCCAGCCCTTGGCGTACTTGGAGATGTAGCCGTCCAACTCCGGCGCGTGCTCGGCAACACCGGAAACGATGGAGCGGATGTATTCCGTCTGCGCGGCGCCGGGGGCCTTTTCGTAGATGTCGTCCTCATCCTTGAGCGTGTCGAAGTATTCCTTCGTCAGCCGCTCGTCGAGAAGCTCTTTCACCGTCTTATCCGTAAAGCTCAGTTCATATGCAAGATGCACTGCGATCTCTCGCGCTGTATTGCGAATCATTCTCGTCTGTTCCTTTATCTGTTGATCTTATCTTTCTTTAGTTGAAGCTGATCCCGCCGACGTGGACATTGACCGCGTGGACGTTGTAGCCCGTCATGCCGCTCACGGCGGCGGACACGCTGTCCTGCACCTTGCGCGCGGTCTCGGGGATGGCGTAGCCATAGCGCACCATCAGGTAGACGTCGACGATGATCTCGCCGTCCTTGACGACGTAGTCAATGTCGCGCTTCATGATGCCGTGGGCGCGGATGGCCTGATCGATGTGGTGCACGAGCGTGGCGTTTTCGATATCCGCGAGGTTTTCGAGGCCGAAGGCCGTCTCGGCCTTGGCGATGCCGCGAGCGGTGAGCGTCGCGGTGCGGGCCTTTTCGTCGACAACGTAGTCGGCGTCGAGGTCCTCGTCCTCCTCTTCCTTATCGTCGATGGAGGCGTAGGACTTGCACGTCAGGCGGGCGGCAAAATTCTCCGCCTGACGGTAGAGGTCGGTGCTCTCGTCGCCCTGGCCGGAGATGATGAGCGGGGTGCGCGCCTCATCGATGAGGATGGAGTCCACCTCGTCGACGATGGCAAAGGCGTGGCCGCGCTGCACCATCTGGGATTTATAGATGGCCATGTTGTCACGCAGGTAGTCAAAGCCCATCTCGTTGTTCGTGCCGTAGGTGATGTCGGCCGCGTAGGCCTGCTGGCGCTCGGCGCTCGACATGTCGTGCACGATCAGGCCGACGCTCAGGCCGAGGAAGCGGTAGACCTTGCCCATCCACTCACTGTCGCGGCGGGCGAGATAATCGTTGACGGTGACGATGTGCACGCCCTCGCCGGTGAGCGCGTTGAGGTACGCCGGCAGGACGGCGACGAGGGTCTTGCCTTCGCCGGTCTTCATCTCGGCGATGCGGCCCTGATGCAGCACGATGCCGCCGATGAGCTGCACACGGAACGGCTTCATGCCCAGCACGCGCCACGCGGCCTCGCGCGCCGTGGCGAACGCCTCCGGCAGCAGGTCGTCGAGCGACTCGCCGTCGGCGTAGCGCTGCTTGAACTCGTCGGTCTTGGCGCGCAGCTGCTCGTCCGTGAGCGCGGCATATTCGTCCGACATGGCTTCGATTTTATCAGCGATCGGATAGAGCCGCTTGAGCTCATGGTCGCTGTGAGAACCAAATATTTTTTTGAGAAAACCCATTTGTTGACACTCCTTGTCCAGTGTAATTTAGGATTATACCATACATTTATGAATAAAAAAAGAGCGAATCGGCCCCGCAATAAATTTTTACCGGATTGGGCATTTTCCCATTGCCGGAACGGATCGAATGCTGTAAAATATGTGTTTGTTTGATAGCTTGAAACAGAGGAGAGGAAAATCTATGCAGGCGATCGGCTTTGACAACGACAAATACCTCCGGATGCAGTCGGAAAAGATCCGCGAGCGCATCAGTCAATTCGGCGGCAAGCTGTATCTGGAGTTCGGCGGCAAACTCTTTGACGACTACCACGCATCGCGCGTGCTGCCGGGCTTTGCTCCCGACAGCAAGGTGCGCATGCTCATGGAGATGAAGGACGACGCGGAGATCATCATCGCCATCTCGGCCGACGATATCGAGCGCAACAAGCGCCGCGGCGATCTCGGCATCACCTATGACGACGACACCCTGCGCCTGATTGACGCGTTCCAGGGCTGCGGACTGTATGTCGGCAGCGTCGTCATCACGCACCACCGCGGCCAGCCCGCGGCCGAAAAGTTCCAGCGCCGGCTCGAGGCGCTCGGCATCCGCGTGTACCGGCACTACATCATCCCGGACTACCCGTCCGACATCGCGCGCATCGTCAGTGACGACGGCTTCGGCCGCAACGACTACATCGAGACGACGCGCAGCCTCATCGTCGTGACCGCGCCCGGCCCCGGCAGCGGCAAGATGGCCACGTGCCTGAGCCAGCTCTATCACGAGCACAAGCGCGGCGTGTGCGCGGGCTACGCCAAGTTTGAGACGTTCCCGATCTGGAACCTGCCGCTGCGCCACCCCGTGAACCTCGCCTACGAGGCCGCGACCGTCGACCTCGACGACGTGAACATGATCGACCCCTTCCACCTCGAGGCCTACGGCGTGACGACCGTCAACTACAACCGCGACGTGGAGATCTTCCCCGTGCTCAACGCCATGTTCCAGCGCATCTACGGCAGCTCGCCGTACAAGAGCCCCACGGATATGGGCGTGAACATGGCGGGCTACTGCATCAGCGACGACGCCGTGTGCTGCGCCGCCGCCAGGCAGGAGATCCTCCGCCGCTACTACGCCACCGCCTGCGCGCAGCTGCGCGGCCTGTGCGCCCCGGTCGAGACGCAGCGGCAGGAGCTGCTGCTCAACCAGCTCGGCCTGACGGCGGCCGACCGCCCGGTCGTGGGCGCGGCACTCCGGCGCGCCGAGGAGACCGGCGC
>OLXZ01001014.1_pt1 | contig 12979 bp, 9 predicted proteins | sample 1673901 | NCBI WGS metagenome assembly OLXZ01 (sample SAMEA103958131, study PRJEB25191) | human gut metagenome | reverse complement strand
TGAGAAGGAGGCGGCTGAAAAATGGAACAGCTTCTGCGCGGAAAAGCGCTTGTATTGGGAAACAACATCGACACCGATCAGATCTACCCCGGCCGTTTTCTGGAGCTGACCGATCATAAGCAGATCGGGAGCCACTGCTTCGCGGGCATCGACGAGGCCATCGCGCCGGGCTTCCCGAAGGGCGGCATCGTGGTCGCGGGCCGGAATTTCGGCTGCGGCTCGTCAAGAGAGCATGCGCCGATCGCGCTTCTGAACATGGGCGCGGCGGCGGTCGTGGCCGACAGCTTCGCCCGCATCTTCTACCGCAACAGCATCAACCTCGGCCTGCCGCTGCTCGTTTGCAAGGGTGCGGCGGAGCATGTGAAAAACGGCGAGACGGTGGAGCTGGATCTGAAGAACGGCACGCTCACCTGCGTGGAGAGCGGCGAGGTATTGCAGGGCGAGGTTTTTGGTGATTTCGTCCTGTCCATTCTGGAGGCGGGCGGCATCAAGCCCCTCTTCCGGAAAAAATTCAGCGCGGAGGAGTGACCTCCGGCGCACGGCTGCGGAAAATGCGGACGATATACGGGCGGAAACGCCTGTATATAGTCCGCTTTTCTTTTTGTACGGAATTGTGAGATTTGCATACGGCATTATGCAATGTGACGGTTTTTCTATGAAAAGCCAATACCGGTTTGAACATTATAAGCAGAGGTATTGAAAAAAATATGTACGAATTTTGAAGGAATTGTTATCATGGAACAAACATTGGAGCATCCGCACGCAGCGCACTGCGCGGGATGCCGGTGCAGCTGCGGCGATGGACTCCGGTCGCGCGGCGGAAAGGTGGGTATTTTCACGAATGAAACTCAAAAGCAACACATTGACCAATCGGACGTATACCTATTGGCTGATGACGCCGGGACTGCTGATCTACTGCATCATTTTTGCGATCCCGACGCTGGCCTCGTTCTACTTCTCCCTGACGCGCTGGGATCTGATCAACGCCGAGTTCATCGGACTCCAGAACTTCAAGACGTTCTTCAGCCAGCCGAATACGCGCGTCGCCATCGGCCATTCCTTCATCTACGCCTTCGGGACCTGCATCATCAAGGTCGTGCTCGGAATGCTGCTGGCCGTCGCGCTCAGCAGCAAGTATGTGCGTTCGAGAACGTACCTCAAGAGCCTGATCTATTTCCCGACCATGCTCAGCGCCGTCGCCGTCGGCATCACGTTCACGGCTCTGATGCATCCGACAACGGGCCTGTTCAATCAGGTGCTGGCTGTGTTCGGCATTGACAAGGTCAAATGGCTGACGGACAGCAAGCATGCAATGGGCTCGGTCATGTTCGTCGATATCTGGAAGGGCATCGGCGTTTCAACGGTCATTTATCTGGCGGGCCTCGGCGCCATCTCCAAGGATTATTACGAGGCGGCGGATCTTGACGGCGCGAACGGCGTCAAGCGCTTCTTCCACATCACGCTCCCGCTGATGGTCCCGTCCATCAAGTCCGTCCTGACGCTGTCGCTGATCGGCGGCCTGAAGAGCTACGAGCTGCTCTGGACCATGACCGAAGGCGGCCCCGGCTACTCGACCGAGATCCTCGGCACGGTCGTCTACAAGCTCTTTGCCCGCGGCAACTACGGCATCGCAACGGCAGGCAACGTCATTATGTTCGTCCTGATCTGCGCGATCATCTTCCCGATCAACCACTACATCTCCAAGAAAGAGGTGAATCTCTGATGGTGAAAAAAAGATCGCCGCTCGGCGTCGCGGCAGAGGTTCTGGCGCTGATCGTCACAGTGCTCACGCACTGGGTCGTGTTCTACTTCATCTTCATCAACGCCTGCAAACCCCGCGCGGAGGCTGCCAAGCTGTCGCTGGTATTCCCGACGGAGTGGGCGCTGTGGGAAAACCTGGCTTACGTCTGGAACTACAATAACCATGTGTTCCTGCGCTCCTTCCTCAACAGCTGCATCATCACCGTCAGCACCATGCTCGTTCTGATCCTGGTCGCTTCGATGGCGGCGTTCGTGCTGCAAAGACGCGGCGGCCGGCTGACGGCGGCCTCCGACAAGATCATTCTCGCCGGCCTCACCACGCCGCTCTCCGTCATTCCGACCTACTGGGTCCTGACGAAGCTGCATGTGGCCAACACCATCCCCGGCCTCGTGCTGGTCGAGATCGCGCTGCTGTTCCCGTTCTCCACGATGCTCTATAAGAGCTACGCCTCGTCCCTCCCGAAGGAGATCGACGAAGCGGCCATCGTGGACGGCTGCGGCCCGCTGCGCCTGTTCTTCAACATCATCTTCCCGCTGATGAAGCCGATCACGGCTGCGGTCATCATCCTCCGCTCCGTCGTGGTCTACAACGACTTCGTCAACCCCATGTATTTCCTCTCCGGCTCCAAGAGCTCCACGGTGCAGCTTTGCATCTACACCTTCCAGTCGGCGTATTCCACCGATTGGGGCCACCTGTTCGCGGCGATCGTGATCGTCTGCCTGCCGCCTACGGTGCTGTTCCTCGCGCTGAACAAGAAGATCATGGAGGGCGTCACGATGGGCGCCGTCAAGGGCTGATTTTTGAAAGGAGAACATCCCATGTACGAAAAGAGCAAGGAAGCCTTTTCCGAGCAGGAATTCCAGGCCCCCGGCCGGGAATACCGCGGCGCGCCGTTCTGGTCGTGGAACGGCAAGCTGGAGCAGAGCCGCATCGACGAGCAGCTCCGCGTATTTCAGAAGATGGGCTTCGGCGGCTATCACATCCACTCCCGGATCGGTCTGGAGACCGAGTATCTGGGCAAGGAGTTCATGCAGCTGGTGCAGCACTGCTGCCGCTACGGCGACGAGCTTGGCATGGACACCCGCCTGTACGACGAGGACAAGTGGCCCTCTGGCGCGGGCGGCGGCCGTGTGACCTGTGACCGTGCATACGCCAGCCGCTATCTGCTGTTTTCCCCGAAGCACTATCCGGACGGTTTCCTTGACAGAAAGATCGTTGCGACCTCGCGCCTGTCCAAAAACGGCGACATCCGGATCATGATGCGCTTTGAGGTCATTCTCCGCGACGGAAGGCTGGAAAGCTACCGCCTGCTCAAGGATGACGAGGAGAGCGAGCATACCTGGTATGCCTACTGCGTTGTGACGGAGCCGCTGGCCTGGTTCAACAACCAGCCCTATCTCGACACACTGAACGCCGACGCGACGAAGCGGTTCATCGAGGTCACGCACGAGCGCTATTATGAGGCGGTGGGGGAGCAGTTCTCCAAGACCGTCCCCTCCATTTTCACCGACGAGCCGGGCTACCACAAGCAGGAGAGCCTTCCGAGCGGCGCGGCCGCGAAGGATGTCGGCATCGCCTACACGGATAAGATGGAGGAATTCTATCAGGCGCGCTACCACGAGAGCCTGCTGGAGCGGCTGCCGGAGATCTTCTGGACGCTGGCCGACGGCACGGTCTCCCATGTGCGCTGGCAGTATCATGACTGCGTCGCAGAGATGTTCGCCCGGAACTACATCGGCACGATCGCAAGCTGGTGCGAGGCGCATAAGCTGGACATGACCGGCCACGTTCTGTTTGAGGCGGAACTGGAGAGCCAGTCTCAGGTCGTCGGCGAGGTCATGCGGGCGCTTAGCCCGATGACGGTGCCCGGCATCGACATGCTGGCTGACCGCCACGAGTATACGACCGCCAAGCAGGCGCAGAGCGTCTGCCACCAGTATGGCCGCACCGGCGTGATGAGCGAGCTGTACGGCGTCACGAACTGGAACTACGATTTCCGCGGCCACAAGCATCAGGGCGACTGGCAGGCGGCACTCGGCGTGACGCTGCGCGTGCCGCATCTGGCGTGGATGTATATGGGCGGCGAGTCCAAGCGCGACTATCCCTCGCCCATCGACGAGCATACGACGTGGTATGAGAAATACCCGATCATTGAAAACTATTTTGCGCGGGTCAACACCGCGATGACGAGAGGCAGAGCCGTCATCCGCATCGGTCTGGTGCATCCGATCGAGAGCATGTGGCTGGCGCTCGGGCCGGACGACGAGACGGCGCAGCTGCGCCGGAGGCTCGATCAGCAGTTCTCCGACGTGACGCAGTGGCTCCTGTTCGGCTTCCTCGATTTTGACTATCTGTCCGAGGCGCTGCTGCCGGAGCTGTATGAAAAGTCGGACGACGCGCAGCTGCATGTGGGCAAAATGGCCTACGACGCGGTCGTCGTGCCGGGAATGCTGACCATCCGATCCTCGACGCTGTCCTACCTCCGCGCGTTCGCGGAAAACGGCGGCAAGGTCATTTTCATGGGCCAGATCCCGCAGTATGTCGATGGACGCATCTCGGACGAGGCACAGATATTTGCCGCGCAGTGCGAGCACATCGGCTTTGACCAGAATTCCCTGATGGATGCGCTGGACGCCTGGCGCGAGGTAGACGTGATCGACGTCAACAGCCATCTGCGTGCCGACCGCCTGCTCGGGCAGCTCCGTCAGGACGGCGAAGAGCGCTGGCTCTTCGTGGCACAGGGCAAGCACGACACCCGCCTCCAGCTCAACCACTGGTATACCATGACCGGACGCGAGGATATGTCCGTGCGTGTGCGCGGCACCTACCGCGTGCGGCTCTACGACGCAATGAACGGAACGGTCGCGGAGCTTCCGGCGGAGTATCATGACGGCTGGACATGGATCCGGCACGGCTTCTATGCGCAGGATTCCCTGCTGCTGCGGCTGACGCCGACTGCGGAGGCGGTCTCGCAGCCGTATGCGGAGGAAGCGCGCACCGTGTTTTCCGAGCAGTATCTGCCCGGCGTTGTGAACTACCGGCTGAGCGAGCCGAACGTCTGTGTGCTCGATCAGGCAGAATACCGTGTGGACGGCGGTGCATGGCACGAAAAGGAAGAGATCCTGCGTCTGGACGACGCCATCCGCAGAGAATACGGCTATCCGCTGCGCACCGAGAGCTTCCCGCAGCCGTGGCTGGAGCCGAAGAAGCCCGCCGAGCATACGCTGGAGCTGCGTTTCCGCATCGTCTCGGAGACGGAAGGCGAGGAGGTCCGCTTCGGCTTTGAGAGCAAGGACGGCGCGGAGCTGTTCTGGAACGGCGAAGGCGTCCGTATGGAGGGCCACGACTGGTATGTGGATCGGGATATCCATGTAGAGACGCTGGGCAGGCTCCGGAAGGGCGAGAACGAGGTCGTGCTCCGGATGCCGTTCGGGCCGGGCTCCAATGTGGAGGCATGCTATCTGCTGGGCGAATTCGGCGCTGCGGTCTCCGGCGATACGGCCCGCATCACGAAGAAGCCGGAAATGCTCGGCTTCGGAGATATGGCCCCGCAGGGCTTCCCGTTCTACGGCGGCTGCGTGGAATACTGCACGGAGGTGGAGACGAAGGCCGGTACGGTCGAGATCGAGATCCCGGAATACTATGCGGCGCTGCTGCATGTGGAGCTGGACGAGAAGCAGGCGGATGTGTTCGCCGAGCCGTATACCGTCCGGTTCGAGAAGGTCGCCGCAGGCGTCCACAGCCTGAGGCTCACGGCCTACGGCACGCGCATCAACACCTTCGGCCAGCTGCATAACTGCAACCGTAAGGAGGAATACTACGGCCCGAAGTCCTACCGCACGAGCGGAAAGAACTGGAGCTATGTCTATCAGCTCCACCAGACCGGCGTGACCGTTGCGCCGATCGTGCGGGTGCTGGAAGAAAAATGACGCGATAACAGAAATTGAATGATTCGAGCAAAGCGTGCCAGTTTCTGTCACGCTTTGCTTGGTATATCCTGATAAATTCTATAAAAATCTAATTTTTTGTTGAATCTTTGCGAGAAATTCTGCATAATGGAGAACATACATGCAAACCGGGAGGGCGTCATGAAAAAGAGCAACAGCATGTTTTCCAGAATACTGATCCCGTTTCTGTCACTTTCGCTTGCGATCGTGATGATCTTTCTGATCTGCTATGCAGTCGTATTCACGCGCTATTCGCAGGAGAGCATCCTCAAGGAATTCTCCTCCGAAACGGAGCGCCTGTCTGCGCAGGTCTCGCAGCAGCATTCGACCATGACCTTTGCCGCAATGAGCATTCTGACGCGGAATGATTTTTTCAACGGCCTGAAGAAGCTCTACTATAACTCCGAGGATCCCGGCGAGCTGACGGAGAACTATCAGACGATGGCGAACACCATGGCGAGCTACAGCTACATCCTGCCGGACTATGATCTGATCTATCTCGACGCGCACGGCTATTATTACAACACCCGTTCTGCATATGAGCACTCCTCGCCGCTGCAGAAGATCTCGCAGGAGGAGCTGGCGTCGTATGCATGGACGGGAGAACTTGAAGAAAGCACGGCGATGCTCAATCTTGGAGAAAACAGCATGTCGGCGCGGCCAGATCAGGCGCTGACCATCGCCATGCGCCTCAAGGTGCCGTCGGAGACGATCGGCTATCTGATCGTGCAGACGGATCTGCTGGAGAATGGAGACGTGTTTGAAAATCTGCTGCGCAATCAAGGACGGTTCGCGCTGTTTTCGGAGAACGGAACGTGCCTGTACGCACAGGAGGGCTGCCCGGAGACGCTGAGCTTTGACGAGCTCATGCGCGCGGCAAATACGAAGAACCGGGTCTGCCGGACCGCAGACGGCGAAAAATACGTCGTGACCCACAAGCAGACGAAGGAGGGTGCCATCCATGTCGTGACGCTTTATCCGGCCTATCTGCTGCGGCAGGAGCTGGGCAGCAGCATTTTCCCGGCGGTGGCCATCGTGCTGCTGATGCTGCTGTTGATCGTCGTGCTTTCGATCGCACTGTCCAATTACCTTTCCAGGCCGCTGAGTCTGCTGACGAAGAAGATCGGCGAGACGACGCTGGACAATCTGGAGGAGCCGTTTGTGCCGGTGGAGGGGAACGTTTCGAACGAGGTCATGTGCCTCCAGAATGAGTATATCAAGATGCGCGACCGCCTCTTCGAGACGATGCAGGACAAGATGGAGCTGATGAAGCTCCAGGAGGAGCAGCGCTATGCGGTCATGCAGTACCAGATCAATCCTCATTTCCTGTATAATACCCTGAACGTCATCGGCATCATGGGCGCGGAGCGCGACTGCCAGGAGATCGAGCGCTCCTGCTTCCTGCTGGCAAAGCTCCTGCGCTACTCGCTTCAGGACTACCGCGACAGCGCGACGATCGAGGAGGAATTTGAAAGCCTCCAGTCCTATCTGAATCTGATGAAGCTGCGCTTTGAGCACAAGATACAGTACGCCGTCGATCTCGACCCGGAGCTGCGCGGGCTGCGCCTGCCGCGGCTGACGCTCCAGCCGCTGGTGGAGAACGTGTTCGAGCATGCCTTTGGCGAGCATCACAAGACCGTCTTCGTCTGTGTGCGCGCGGTGTGCTGCGCAGGCGGCTGGTCGATCCTAATCCGCGACAACGGACAGGGGATCGTGCCGGAGGAGTGCGAACGCCTCAACGGCTACATGGAGCAGCTGCGCAAAAAGAAGGCCCCGGCGGCAGGCGTGGATATCGCCGGCGGCATCGGTGTGAAAAACACCCTCTGGCGGCTCAATGCGTTTTTTGAAGGCAATTTTGACTGCCGGATCGCAAACAGTGAAGCGGGCGGCTTTGAGATCGAGCTGCGCGGCGGAATGACGGGAGGAACGTGAAATGAGACAGTATCAACTGGCAATCGTCGAGGATGAGCCGCATACCGCGCGGTATATCCAGGGCATTGTAGAGGCGACGAACCTGTTCCACATCGCCGCCGTCTGCGAAAGCGCGGAGGAGCTGCTGACGCTGGAGCCGTTCCCGGATCTGGACGTACTGGTGACGGACGTCAAAATGAGCGGGCTGACGGGTCTCGAGCTGCTGCGGGAGCTTCAGACGCGCCTGCCGCAGCTGTGCTCTATCATTATCAGCGGCTACGATTCGTTTGAATACGCGCGCGATGCCATCCGGCTGAACGTGTCGAACTATATCCTCAAGCCCATCAGCAAGGACGAGCTGACCGTGGCGCTGCTGCATCTGTACGACCAGCTCTCCAACCTCCGCCAGAAAAGCGGCGAGGAATATCTCAACAGCCTCTACCAGGAGGGTGAGCAGCCGCTGGAGCAGGCGTTGTCGCTGCCCGCGCCGTATTATCATGTGCTGATGGCCGCGGGCATGAACGATCAGAACCAGCTGATCCTCCGCTGCAGGACGCTTCTGGCGCTGGAAAAGCACCCGGAGCTGCAAATGTGCATTTATCAGTACGGCTTTCTGATCCTGCTCGGCGTCGGGCAGGCCGACGCGCCGAACCGGCTCGAGCAGAGCGCGGCGACGATCGCGGCCTGGGAACGCGACAGCGGCGCGACGGCGCTCCTGCTGCTGACCGACCGGGCCGTTGCCCGGGAGGAGCTCAAGCGCGAGGTGCGGCACCTGTTCCATGCACACCAGAAGAATCTGGTGCTGGGCAAGAGCGTCGTGATGCGGCTCTCTGCCGCACGGACGCCGGAGGCGAACACGAAGGAGGAGCAGGCGCTCACGGAGCGGCTCCAGCAGAGCCTGACGGCGCAGAATGCCGAGCATTTCCATATGGCGCTGTGTCAGCTCTTTTCCAGCTGGGAGAGCCGGTCGGCGGATATCTATACCATTAAGCAGCTGCTGTTCGCGCTGGTCTCGCGGGTTTCGCAGAAGCGCGAGAACAGCGACGACCCGATCACGCTCATGAATACGCTCATGGACACACTCTACCGCGCGACCGGCTATGAGGCGGCGTGCAGCGCGGTCTGGGCCGTGCTGGAGCCGGAGCTGTTCCCGGTCAGCGGACTGGAAAACGAAAGCCCGAAGCAGTCGCAGCGAATGTTCCATAAGATCGTGCAGTTCCTCAATCACCACATCGATCAGAATTATTCTCTTCAGGAGATCAGCGATACCTTCGGCATCAGTCAGCCCTATGTCAGCAAGCTTTTCCGCGCCAATGCCGGGACCTCCTACAAGGACTATGTGACGAAGCAGAAGATCCAGACGGCCATCGAGATCATGACCAGCAACCCCGCCGTCCTGATCAAGGACATCGCCGAGCAGCTGGGCTACGACCAGCTGTATTTCAGCACGGTCTTTCACCGCATCACCGGCGAGTATCCCAAGCACTACCGCGAGCAGCTGGAGCAGAGGGCGAAGGACGGGCAGGCGTGAGCTGTGATTTTCGATACTCGCGTGCGTTTGGTTTTTACAAATCGAAGTAGCGACAATAATATGTACAAAAAATCAGCAGAATGATACCATCTATTTAGCGCAAACAATAATAACTGCATTAGGAGGCACAAAAATGAAAAAGCTGATCGCACTTCTTTTGGCGGTATTGATGGTACTCGGCATGGCCGCGTGCGCATCCACTCCGAAGGAAGATACCCCTGCGGAAAAGCCCGCAGAAAACAACAACCAGACCGAAGAGCCCGCACAGGATGCTGAGCAGACTGCCGAGCCCGAGGGAAAGAAGTTTGAAGGCAAGACCCTGACCATGATGATGAGCATGTCCGAGTCCAACGCGACGGATGCTTATTATGCTCAGATCGCGGCCTTCGAAGAGAAGTACGGCTGCAAGGTCGATGTCGAAGCCATCCCGCACGGCGATGAGGGCGAAAACCTGAAGCTCGTCCGTCTGGCGACCGGCACGCTGGCCGACATCTATCAGAGCAGTGTCGGCGCGAAGTTCGACGAGTTCAGCCCCACCGAAAACTGCGTGGACATTTCCGGCGAAGCATGGGCCAACAACATCTCCGACGGCTACCGCTCCGTTGTCACCTATGACGGCGGCGTCTACGCCACGCCCGCCGATACCTCCAACGCTGCCGGCGTTATCTACAACACCAAGGTGTTTGCAGACCTCGGCATCGAGATCCCGGAGACATGGGACGAGTTCCTCACCGTCTGCGAGACCATCAAGGCTGCCGGCATCACCCCGATCGCCGCGCCCTATGCCAAGCAGACCAACTCCCAGATCCCCTTCCTGATGAACTATTACTACGTTGCGCAGGAGAACCCCGACTTCGCGGAGCAGTACACCAACCGTGAGATCGATCTTGACAGCTCCGCTGCCTTTGTCCGCGGCCTTCAGAAGCTGAACGATATGGCCCAGTACATCAACGAGGACGCACTGTCCACCGGTATGGATGAATGCGCGATGATGCTCGGCGACGGCACGGCGGCCATGATGGTCATCCGTACCAACATCCTGGTCACCATGGCGGCTGACTGCCCCGACAAGATCGCGGACATGGACTTCTTCCCGCTGCCCGACGTCGATGCCAACAGCCGCGGCGTCAGCTACTGGCTGCCGATGGGCTGGGTCATCAACAAGAACGCGGCTGAGCCTGAGCTTGCCAAGGCATGGTGCGAATTCGTCACCTCTCAGGAAGGTGTTGACGCCTACTCCGCTGCCGTTGCTCCTACCGGCACGTTCTGCCTCAATGAGGTCGACCTGAGCGGCGTCGAGATGCCGCAGGCGCTCATTACCGCGCAGGAGTGGGTCTCCACCAGCTCCACGCCGGTCATGGAGTACTTCTGCCGCATCAAGGGCTCCAACCAGGCAACGATCTGCAGCATGTGCGCGACCGGCGAGATCACTGCAGAGGATGCCTGCCAGCAGATCATGGCCGACAACGTCGTTGACGCACAGCAGAAGGGCTTTGTAGGCTGGTAATTAACCGGATATTCCGGCGGATATTCCCGCTTGAGGACAATGGGCTGTGCATACGCACAGCCCATTGCGTCTGAATGGGGTCATAGCGCCTCGAGCTGGGCGCCGGAGAGAGGAAACGATTTTGGATACATTACAATATGCGCTCCGGGCCATCCTGCCGCTCATTCTGGAGATCGCGCTCGGATGCTTTCTGAGAAGGATCGGGTTTCTGGACGCCGCATTTTTCCAGAAGGGACGCAGGCTCGTATACTACACAGCATTGCCCGCGTCGATTTTCTATGGCATCTATACGACGCAGACCATCCGGGAGATCAACCCCGGACTGCTGGTGTTCTGTTTTCTCATGGTGCTCGTGCTGTTCGGCATCGGCACGCTGATGGCGGTGACACTGTTTCCCGACCACCGCAAGCGCGGCGTCGTGATCCAGAGCGCCTACCGCTCCAATTTCAGCATCATCGCCATCTCCCTTTCCGAGGCGCTGGGCGGGAGCGGCGCGCTGAGCGCAGCGGCGGTCCTGTCGGCGACAACGATCCCGGAGTTCAACGTGCTGGCGGTGCTGTCCATGACGATGTTCGTGCATCCGGAGGGCGGCAAATCCCCGCTGCGGCAGTCGCTGCGCGGGATCGTGACCAATCCGCTGATCATCGGCTCGCTGACGGGCCTCGGGTGCTTGCTCGTGCGGCAGGCGCTGCCGTGCGATGCGGACGGGAACGCGGTGTTCCTGCTGTCGGAGAAGCTTCCGTGGCTCTTTTCCTTCATCCGTGCGCTCGGACAGATGTCCACGCCGCTGGCGCTGATCTGCCTCGGCGGGCTGTTTGATTTCTCCAAGCTGCGCGGCGCGGGAAGGGATATCCTCATCGGCTGCGCGCTGCGTGTGCTGATCGCGCCGACCGTCAGCCTCGGAGCGGCGATCGCGCTGAACGCCTCCGGGCTCATGCATTTCAGCACGGCGGAATTTGCCTGCATGGTCTCGGTGTTTGCCTCGCCGCTTGCGACTGTGACCGGCGTTATGGCGGCGCAGATGGGCAGCGACGATGTTTACGGAGACCAGCTCGTTGTGCTTACCACCCTGATCGGCGCGTTCACGCTCTTCATCACGGTCTGCGTGATGCGCGCCAACGGCTTCTTATAAGGACTTTACATGAAAATTGAATTCGGATACGGCTGCGGGAGCCAGACGCTCTGCGTCCCGGACGAAAACGTCCTCGGCGTCCTGCAGCAAAACGAGCTTGCGCTGCCGGAGAAAACGGCGCGGGAGCTGGTGGCGGAGGCCATCGCGCACCCCATCGGCTGTCCGCCGCTGCGCGGGATCGTACACAGGGGCGAGAAGATCGCCATCGTCACGAGCGACATCACGCGGCCGCTGCCGTCGTATGAGATCCTGCCGGAGCTGCTGCGGGCACTCTTTGCCTGCGGCGTGGAGGCGGCGGATGTGACGGTCGTATTTGCGATCGGCAGCCACCGGAGGCATACGCCGGAGGAGATGCGGCAGCTTGCCGGGGACTACGCCTTTGAGACGGTCCGCTGCGTGGACAGCGACCCGGACGACTGCGTCCGCCTCGGCGTGACCGACCGCGGTACGCCGGTGGATATCACGCGCGCCGTTGCGGAGGCCGACCGGCGGATCTGCCTCGGAAATGTGGAATTTCACTGGTTCGCGGGCTACAGCGGCGGCGCCAAGGCCATGGCCATGGCGTTGACCGACGGCGGCGTTTCTCCGGAGCAGGTGGGCTACATCAACGCCCACGGCACCTCTACCCACCTCAACGATGCCGGGGAGACCGCCGCGGTGAAAACCGTGTTCGGTCCCCACGCCTATCAGCTGGCTATGAGCTCCACCAAGTCCATGACCGGACATATGCTGGGAGCCGCCGGCGCCGTGGAAGCCATCTTCACCGCCCTGAGCCTGCGGGACGGCTTCCTCCCCGCCACCATCCACTATCAGACCCCGGACCCGGACTGCGATCTGGATGTGGTGCCCAACGAGGGCCGTCCGGCGGACATCCGGTACGCCCTGAGCAACTCTCTGGGCTTCGGCGGACACAACGGCAGCCTGCTGCTGAAGAAATGGGAGGACTGACATGGGCTTGCAGTTGAATTCCAATGAGATCGCCGAGATCCTGCCCCACCGCTACCCCTTCGCGCTGGTGGACCGCATCACCGACGGGGAATCCGGCGTGTGGGCCAAGGGCATCAAGTGCGTCAGCGTGGGCGAGCCGTTTTTCTGCGGCCACTTCCCCCAAAAGCACGTCATGCCCGGCGTGCTGATCATCGAGGCGCTGGCACAGGTAGGCGCCATTGCCATCCTGTCGCTGGAGGAG
>OLXZ01001011.1_pt1 | contig 13041 bp, 8 predicted proteins | sample 1673901 | NCBI WGS metagenome assembly OLXZ01 (sample SAMEA103958131, study PRJEB25191) | human gut metagenome | reverse complement strand
CGCCGGGGTCCGCGGCGGTTCGTCGTCGTATTCCTCGTCATCGCCGCCGCCCGTGTGGCCGCGGCCGATCAGGAAGCCCAGCAGGAACAGCACCACCACCAGCAGCACCGCCGCCGCGATGGCCACATACACGGTCTTGACCTCGCCGATCAGCGGCATCGCAATGGTCCCAGGGATCTCCAGCGGCGGTACCTCGGGGATGGTGGCCGGGTCGATGACCTCCACCGTGGGGACAATACCGGTATAGGCCGGCATCCGCAGCACATGGATGGTATAGTTCTGCTTGGTCTTGCCGTCCTCGGCGGTGCCGGTAACCGTGAGCACCGTCTCCGCCTCGGTGGCGGACAGCCGCACCTCGCCGGTGCCGGTGATGCCCTGGGCCTTTTCGTCCTTTGCCGTGGCGGCGATGGTCACCTGCTTCGTCTCATAGGGGACGTAGGCGATGTAATCCGTCACCGTGGGCGTGAACGCCGGGGACAGCGTGGCCCCCTCCAGCGTCAGGGCGGCGATGGACGCGTCGGTGGAGGGCTTGTAGTTGGGGTCCTGCTGGCGTGTGGCATCGATGGTATAGCTCTTGGTGGCGCCGTTGGCCGCCGTGACCTTGATGGTCACAGTGTTGACGCCCACCGCCAGCTCATTGCCGCTGACAGACACCGTGGCGCTGTTGTCGGCCTTTTTGTAGTTCAGGTCCAGTTTTTCCACCGCGAAAGGCACCGTGCAGGTGTAGTACGTGGTGCTGCTGGAGAAGGACGGGCTCAGCGTGGCGTTGGAGCAGCTCAGCGAACTGAGGTTGCAGTTGCCGCTGGGTGCCGCGCCCACCTTGCCGGACCAGCTGGCGCTGTCCAGACTGGTGTCGCTGTTGCCGTCGGACACCACGATGTTGGAGAACGTGGCGGTCAGGGCGTCGCCCTCCTTGGCGCTGCCGGATACCTTCATCTTGATGGTGACCAGTCCGCCGCTGGAGCTGGACGTGCCGTAAACACTGAACTTGTTGTTGTTGACCACGATGCTCCATCCGCTGACAGAGCAGTTGTAGTTGGTAAAGGACAAATTGCCGCTGTAGCTCAGGTCGGCGGTCAGACCGTAGACCTTGTTGGGCACGGACAGCGTCAGTGTGACGGTGTCGCCTGCCTGCGGGGCGGCGGTGCCGGTCAGCGTCGCTCCGGCGGCGTGGGCCTGCACGGGCAGCAGTGTGACCACCAGCAGCAGCGTCAGCAGCGCGGAGGCCGCGGCGCGGAACAGTTTGTTTTTCATAGGATGTTTCCTCCTCAGCCGATGGTGCGCTGGCCCACGGTGACCTGGGCGGCCTGCACCACGTCGGTGATGGTGACCTTGCCGTCGCCGTTGATATCGGCTGCCTTGGCATAGGCGCCGGACAGGCTGCCGGAGCCCACCACGGACTTCTGCAGCTTGACCACGTCGGTGATGGTGATCTTGCCGTCGCCGCTGACGTCGCCGGTGACCACGATGGTCACGGTGGCGGAGCTGCTGACAGCGGTCATGCCGGTACCCACGAGGCCGGAGGTCACCTTGGTGCTGCCGTTATAGATGGTGTAGCCCGCGCTGTTCATTGCGGAGACAGACGTGCTGGGCGATACGCCGGTCAGATAGTTGCCGGAGGGCTTGGGCGTCTCGCCGCCGGTACTCCCGCCGGTGCTCCCGCCGGTGCCGCCGCTGTTGGCCGTCTTGGTAAACACGGCGGTGTAGGTGACGTTGCCCGCGGGCATATACGTCATGTTCTCCACGAACCGGTTGCCGCTGCCGTCCACCCAGTGGCTGAAGCTGTACACATAGTTCTTGTCCGCCGCCTTGACGGGGTTGGAGGGTGCGACGATCAGGTCGTTGGCGGAGAGCTGGCGGCTTCTGATCACCTCGCCGTCCACCTTAAAGCTGACGGTATACAGCGTTCCGAACTGGGCGGAAAGCGTGTGGTTCTCCGCTGCCACCATGGAGTTCTCATAGACCTGTCTGCCGTCCTTGGTGAACCAGCCGACAAAGCCCGCACCGGAGACCTCGGGCAGCTTGCCGTAGACGTCGCCCAGCGAATAGGTCTTCGTAGCCACCTGCGTATTGCCGTTCATGAAGGTAACCGTGTACGCTTCCTTGTCAAGGCCGCTGGGCGTGTTGCTGTCCTTGGCGCCTACCGTAAATCCGGTGGACAGCAGCTCCTCTTCCTTGCCGTCACTGCCGGTGCCGCTGATGGTCATCGTGTAGCTGCCCTGTGTCAGTTTGCTGAATGTCGCCTGACTGTCCAGCTCCCACAGATCGAACCAAGTCTTCCCGCTGCCGCTGCCGGTGGCCGTAAAGCCGTCGGAGCTGCCCTGCTTTCTCACCTCTACCACTACGGTACTGATACCCTGCGTGCAGGAGATCACGCCGCGAAGGGGGAAGGAGGAGTTGCCCTCGGTCAGAACATGGGAGATCGTCCCGCCGATACCGTCGCTATCCTTGTAGCCGGGATAGAACAGGCCGGTCAGCGTCCACGCATCTTTACCGGTGGCCTTGTTCAGCGCCCACCGCGCCGCCTTGTCGCTGGCGTCCGTCATCCCCACCGTGTAGGTGGTGACGGTGGTGGTGGGATTGTTTTTCAGGTCCTCGTCGACCATCTCCCCCACGACTTCCACCGTAATATCCTCAAGTGACTTGCCGGTAAGCACCTCCACAAGAAGCAGGATTTCCTCCTCTGTAAAGGATACGTTTTCGTCATCACTGCTTAGCTTTTTGATAAGGGCATTTATATCCTCGTCCTTCATGCCCTCGCTGGCAAGCTTATCCTTTATCTCCTCGGTATAGTCCTCCTCCGACTTGCCTTCGATGCTCGCCTCGAACAGATCATTCAGTTTTGTCTCCAGCCGAGTACCAAAGTCGTTCGCCAACTCGCTGGTATACTGACCATCCTCGGTAATGCCCTTACTGATCTCGACCAGCTTCGCGGCAATCAGGTCATCCCTGTTCTGGCCGTCCGCTGTGACATCCGCACTGGTCACCGTCACGGTCACATACTGCTTGGTGCCCACATTCTGCAGGGTGTAGCCGCTGCCGCCGCCAAGGATCCAGAACTGATTATTGCTGGTGGAGGCCGCCTCCAGCACCAGCTTGCCGCCGGAGACGGACAGCCGCTGGCCATCGTCGTTGGTCAGTATGTAGTACCCATTGTTGTAATAGGTCAGCCGCAGCATCATGGCGTCAGCCGCCGCCGTCAGCGTGGAGACGCTCTTTCCGAGGCCGTGGTTCTGTTCGCCGTTGTTATTGTAGAGCAGGGTGTACTTTCCCTCGGGGATGTCCGGGTCGGAATGGGTATAGCGCATCACCAGCGCGTCCGCCGGCTCGTTCACGTGCAGGCGGCTATACACCGAGGTCTGCACGCCGCCGCTGTTGATGTTGAAATATGCCATGGAGCGCCCATAAATGCCGTACTTCTTGGCGGTCAGCGTCTCCATGTTGTCCTCGTCCCACTTGCCGTTAGTGTCCAGCTTGCTGCACTCGGCGTAGATGGCGGCGATCAGCTCCGCCTCGCTCTGGTTCTTGAAACCGCCCAGCGCCTTGAAGGCGCGGCAGATGACGCCGGTGGCGCCGCTCATGCCGTCGGTGTTTTTGGTGGAACCATAGGTGGCGCCCACGCCGTGATGGACGCTGCGGCTCCAGAACACGTTTTTCAGCGCGTTGGAGTAGTTGTCAATGTCGAAGCCCTTGTACTGCCCTTCCACATTGGCCACAAGCTGGGTGTACTGGGTATCTCTCCAGAAATCCGTCTGCGCCTGAGCAAACTCGGTGCGGTTGTTCCGACCGATCTCCTGCCATGTGTTCTTGAAGTTGGAGCCGAAGCCGGGGTAGTACTGGCCGCTGGTGTTGTAGGCGTAGGCGTTGTACAGCCTGTCGCCGAACCCGCGGTAGACGGCGCTGTCGGACTTCTTCAGCCAGTCCATAAAGCTGGTCACCGTCTTCTCCACGAACATATACAGGCCGTAGGACGTGCCGCCGCTGTCGCCGTCCACGTTGGAAATGCGGCCCGGATCCGCGTTGGTGCCCGTCTCGTAATACTGGCTCAGCGAACCGAGATCGATTTCCGTCCACGGTTTGCTGGCAGCCAGCAGTATGGTGGTCAAACAGCTCACCGCCATCACCGCCGCCAGGATCAATGCCATTCCCCGTTTCGTCCTTTTCATGTCGATACACCCTGCCTTATCTCTAAGTTGTATGGGAAACGCCGGCGGTGGGAAAGCCCCTCCACCGATTTACATAACAATAGTCATGTGTAGTATACCATCGGTCTGCGTCGTTGTCTACCAAAAAAACGAGAAAAACACAAAAAATATGAAAATTTTGTCACCGGCGCCACAAGATTTGGGTGGATTTATGGCGCGAAATGGCGTATAATGGCCGCAGGCTGACAAAAATACGCAAGGAGAAATCAATTTATGTCAACGAATACGAAAAAGAAACACGGCACCGGCGCGGCGGTGGTACTCATCGTGCTGTGCCTGCTGGCGCTGGGCACGCTGGGATATATTATCTGGCGGCAGTTTAATCCCGTGGTGCCGGAGACGGCGGAGGGCTATGTGGCCGCCGCCGGGACCACCGCCCCTGTGTATGACGAAAACGGGACTCAGCTGGGTTCCCTGGTCCGCGGCGCGGAGGTACAGTACGTTGCTGAGGACGCCGAGGGCGGCGCGGACCGCGTCCGCGTGGTCAACGGCGAGGGCTACGCCTATCTGGACGCGGCCAACCTGACCGCAGACTACAACGGCGCGGTGCTGACGGAGACGGTGTACGCCCTGCGGGGCATGAGCCTGACGGATGAGACGGGCGCGGTCCCCGGCTGCGCGGTGGAAAAGGGCATGGCGCTGACCGTCACCGGCTTTGACGGCCTGGACGAGAACGGCGAGGTCCTGCGCTGGGCCGTCAGCTGTGACCGGGGCGAGGGGTACATCGACAACGCCAACGTCCGCCTGACGGCGGAGGAAGCGCTGGCGCAGTATGACGACGCGCTCTACCAGCGCCACGCCGCGCGGGGCGACGCCTGGGGCGGCGGCGACGCGGCCGGCCTGGACTACTACCCCACGGAGAAGCCGGCCTTCACGGACAATGTGATGCCCGACGAAGTGCGGGCCCTGTACCTGAATGGCAGCGCCATACAGTATGCGGACAGCTATATCCGGCTGGCCCAGGGTACCGGCATCAACGCCTTTGTGGTGGACATCGTGGACGGCACGGCGGTATCCTACGCCTCCCCGGTCATGCAGCAGTACAGCCCGTCCGCCTACGCCGCGGCTCAGGACACTATGGAGGGCTTCAAGGCCAACGTGCAGAAGCTCCGCGACGCCGGCTACTACGTCATCGGCCGCATCACGGTGTTCAATGACGCCCACCTGGCCGCCGACCACCCGGAGTACGTCATCTCCGACCTGAACGGCACGCCCCTGAAGATCAGCTCCATGTACTGGCCCAGCGCCTACAACCGCACCGTGTGGCAGTACAAGGTGGATCTGGCTCTGGAGGCCGCCGCTCTGGGCTTCAACGAGATCCAGTTTGACTACATCCGCTTCCCCGACGGCGCGTATAAGTATGAGCAGGCGGGTACCATCGACTACAAGAACACCTATGGTGAGAGTAAGGCCCAGGCGGTCCAGCGGTTTCTGATCTACGCCGCGCAGCGGCTGCATGACGCCGGGTACTACATCTCCGGCGATGTGTTCGGCGAGTGCGCCAACGCCTATGTGACGGCCTGCGGTCAGTACTGGCCGGCCATCAGCTCCGTGGTGGACGCCATCTCCGGTATGCCCTACCCCGACCATTACAGCGCGCAGGGGGACTATAAGCCCTGGGAGCACCCCTACACCACTGTGTACAACTTCGGTGAGAGCGCCATGGCCCGCCAGAGCGAGACGGCCTCTCCCGGCGCGGTACGCACATGGATACAGTGCTACAACGCCATACGGGAGCCGTACAACCACTACGGCGCGGCGGAGCTGGCCGATGAGGTGCGGGCCCTCCGCGACGCTGGGTGCACCGGCGGCTTTATGACCTGGAACGGCGCGTCCGACATCGACAAATACGCCGAGGTCATCTCCGCCCTGAGCTGATATGAACGCAAAAAAGAAAGCCCGCATGGGCTTTCTTTTTTGCTTATTGCGTCTCCATGGCCTTCTGGGCAAAGCTGTTGTCCACCAGCTTGTCGAAGTCCACCCACTGGTCCTTCTCCAGCTCGCCGGCCTCGGTCATCACCGTCTCCAGCCGTTCCAGCGCCGACCGCGCCATCATGGGCCCCGCGTTCCATGCATCGATCTGCCGGTGCCGGGAGGTAACGGCCTCCAGCGTGTCGATGTCCGTATCCGGGAACTGGTCGATGATGGCCTCTGCCACCTCCCGGTCTGTGTGGTCCACGATCCACTGTTGTGCCCGCGCGATGGCGTTGGCAAAGCCCTGAATGACCTCCGGATGCGCCGTCATATAGCTCTGGCTGGCGAAATAGGCGGTGTAGGGGATCTCCCCGGACTCCTCGCCGATGGAGCAGAGGATATACCCGTGTCCGGCGCGCTCCACCTCCGTGGCGGTGGGCTCAAACAGCGTCACATAGTCCCCCTGTCCGCCGGTGAAGGCCCCGGCCATCATGTTGAACTGCACGGTCGTGTCCACAGCGGCATCCGTGCCGGGGACAACGCCGTTTTGCCGCATGACGTATTCGAGCGTCATCTCCGGCACGCCGCCCGCGCGGCCGCCGATAACAGTCTTGCCGCGCAGCAGCTCCCAGCTGAAGGGCACATCCGCGCGCCCGACGAGGAACGACCCGTCGCGCTTCGTGAGCTGGCCGAACACGACCGGGTAATCGTCCTTGCCCTGATTGTACACATAGATGCACGCCTCCGGCCCGGCGAGCCCGATGTCTGCCTGCCCGGTGAGCACCGCCGTCATGACCTTGTCGGCGCCGCCGCCGTTGGTCAGCTCGATATTGAGCCCCTCATCGGCGAAAAAGCCCTGCTCCAGCGCCACATACTGCGGCGCGTAGAACACCGAATGCGTCACTTCACTCAGGCGGACGGTGGCCGTCTCCTGCTTGCCGCAGGCGCACAAGACCACCAGCATCAGCGCCGCCAGAACCCCACAAAGAAACCGTTTCATTGCGTCACTCCCAACCGATTTTTGAAAAATTTCTCCAGCCACAGCACCAGCTGATACATCACGGCCGCCACCGCAAGCACGAGGACGGTCGCCATCACGAGGTCCATGTTGAACACCTGCGACCCGTAGACGATCAGATAGCCGAGACCGGCTTTGGAGACCAGAAATTCGCCCATGATGACGCCGACCCACGACAGGCCGACGTTCACGCGCAGCGTATTGAAGAGCGTGGCATAGTTGGCCGGGATGACCAGCCGCCACAGGATCTGATGCCGGGTCGCGCCGAGCGTCTGCATCAGGCGGATCTTCTCCCGGTCCGTGGACAGGAAGCCGACATGCATATTCAGGATCGTGACAAAGATCGAGATCGCGATCGTCATGGCGATGATCGACTCTGTGCCCGCGCCAATCCAGACGATGAACACCGGGCCGAGCGCCGTTTTCGGCAGCGCGTTGAGCACGACCAGATACGGGTCGAGCACGCGCGAGAGCAGCTCGCTCCACCACAGGCCGATGGCGATGAGCGTGCCGAGCAGCGTCCCGAGCACGAAGCCAACCACAACCTCGAGGCACGACGTGCCGATGTGCAGCCACAGCTCCCCGGAAGCCTGCAGGCCCACGAGCGTGTGCACCACGCGCGACGGGCTGCTGACGATGAAGGCATCCACCCAGCCGAGCCGGGCTGAGAGCTCCCACCAGCCGAGAAACACGACCAGCAGCAGGATCTGCAGCGCCAGCACGAGCCGACGGCGGCGGCGCTGCGCGCGCAGATAGGCCGCGCGCTGCGGGGAGGGCGATCGTTCAGACATTGACATCCAGCTCCTCCCATATTTGATTGAACAGCGCCTGAAATTCCGGCCGGCTGCGCCGCTCGAGCGGCGGCACAGTGCGCAGCGCGCCGAGGTCGTGGATGGCCTTGACGGTCGCGGGCCGGTGCGACAGGACGACGATGCGGTCCGAGAGGCTGATGGCCTCGGAAATATCGTGCGTGACGAGCAGGGCCGTCTTATGCTCGCGGCGGATGATCTGCGAAATGTCGCCCGAGACGGCCAGCCGCGTCTGATAATCCAGCGCGGAAAACGGCTCGTCGAGCAGCAGCACATTCGGCGATGTGGCCAGCGTGCGGATGAGCGCACAGCGCTGGCGCATGCCGCCGGAGAGCTGATTGGGCAGCTTGCGCGCAAAACCCGCGAGCTGATACTGCTCGAGCAGATCGTGCACGCCGCCGCGGTGCTCCGGCGTGTTCTCGTGCCGGACCTCCAGCCCGAGTGTCACGTTGCCCCAGATCGTGCGCCAGTCAAAGAGCTGGTCGCGCTGGGGCATAAGCCCTGCCTTGCCCGTCGGGGCGCGCACAGGCTCGCCATCGACGAGCACCTCCCCGCCCGACGGATGCTCGATGCCGGCGATGAGCGCCAGCAGCGTGGATTTTCCGCAGCCGGACGGCCCGACGATGCTCACGAACTCCCCGTCGGCCACGCCGAAGGTCACATCCTGCAGCGCCGCCACTTCCCCGTCCGGCGCCTGATAGGTCATGGCGGCCCGGCGCAGCTCGATTTTCATGGCGTCTCCCCCCTTTGCTTGCGCCAAATCGCTTTCTCCTCAGTGTATGCCCAAGGCGCATGGTGCGTGCAAAGCACGAAAAAGCACGCATCCGCAAGATGCGTGCCCTTTCTGTCTTCTGTTTTCATCCGCTCACGCCGTCGCCTTCAGCGCGCGCCGGAGCACGGACTGCAGCGACTGATTGTGCGACCGGCAGATGCGTCCGAGCCGGTAGAGGCAGTCCGGATCGCGCGTGATGTGGTTCACGCCCCAGTCGCACGTCAGCGTCGCCTGAAAGCCCATGTCGCGCAGGACGGTGTCCGTCAGGTCGCCGTACTTGCCGTAGGGATAGGCAAACGTGTCCGGCGTGCGGCCGGTGTGCTCGGCGAGTTCATCCTGCAGGCGCTGGAGGTCTGCGCGCAGCAGCTCCGCGTAGGCCGCGTCCGACTCGCCCCGGTTCTGCATGCAGCCGTGCCGCTCGGATGTGTAAGCGTGCAGATTATACGAGTGGTTCTGCACCTCAACGAGGCCGGTATCGAGCATTTCGTTGAGCTGATCCCACGTGACGTGCGCGTAGTCGATGCTCTCACTTGGCCACTCGGTGAAATCGTCCGTGTTGCGCCCGAGGAGCGAGAGGACGATGCGCGCCGAATACTGCTGCAGCAGCGGCAGGACATAGACGTAATTATTATAGTATCCGTCGTCGAAGCTGAGGATGATGGGCTTTTCCGGCAGCGGCGTGCCGTCGCGGACATAGGCGATGAGGTCGGCCATGACGATCGTCGTGTAGCCGTTGTCGGCCAGCCATTTCAGGTCCGCCTCAAACTCCCACGGCTGGATGGCATCCTTGCCGGATTTGTTGGGCTTCACCTCGTGATACATGATGATCGGCAGCAGCACGGGATCGGCCGCAGTGTCGCTCTCCCCGGCGGCATGGGCCGCGAACGGGCAGAACACGAACAGCACGGACAGCACCACGGCCATCACGCGCTGGGGAACCGGCAGCGCCTGGCGCACAGCACCCATCTCCTCTCGTTGAAATCGGGGTTAGTGTGCGCCGGCGCGGCGGATATCATGCGTGCGCCGCGCGTTTTTCCACCGCGCGCTGCACACATTTGACGAGTTCGACGACCGGGATGACCAAAACCGCAAGCCCCATGGCCACGGCGTACTCGGCGGCGGAGATGGCCGTGAAATCAAACGCATCGGCCAGAAACGGCACATAGATGCACAGCGTCGTGAGCGCAAGGCTCGCCGCGGCCGCGCCGACGAGCGTCCAGTTGGGCGTGCGCAGCGTGAAGATGCTCGCCCGGTGTGCGCGCATATTGAAGCTGTGGAAAATTTCCGCCATGCTCAGGGTCAGAAATGCCATGGTCGTGCCGTCGGGCGAGTTCGTGAGCGTCCAGGCGCCATACTCCATGTGGTGGCCGATGAAAAACGCCGCCAGTGTCAGCACCGCGCACATCACGCCCTGATACACACAGTCGAAACCGACGCCATGGGCAAAAATACTCGCGCGCGCGCTGCGCGGCGGGCGGGACATGACGTTCGGCTCCGCGCGCTCCATGCCGAGCGCGAGCGCCGGGAAGCAGTCGGTCAGGAGATTGATCCACAGCAGGTGCACCGGCTCAAGGATCGTGAAGCCGAGCATCGTCGCGGTGAAAATGCTCAGCACCTCGCTCATGTTCGAGCCGAGCAGGAACTTGATCGCACGCTGGATGTTGTCGTAAATGCGGCGGCCCTCTTCGACCGCGCCGACGATGCAAGCACCATGTCGGCCACGTTTTTCGTCACGTCCGTGCCGGTAATGCCCATGCCGATGCCGATGTCCGCCGCGCGGATGCTCGGCGCGTCGTTGACGCCGTCGCCGGTCATGGCGGTGACGAAGCCGGCATCCCGCCAGGCCCGGACGATGTGGGTCTTGTGCTCGGGCTGCACGCGGGCGTAGACGCTGATGTGCCCCAGGCGGCTGGAAAATGTCTCATCGTCCATGGCACTCAGCTCCGTGCCGGTGACGGCCTCGTCGCCCGGGCCGAGCAGGCCGAGCTCCCTGGCGATCGCCTTGGCGGTGTCCACGTGGTCACCGGTGATCATGACGGGCCGGATGCCGGCGCTGCGGCAGGCGCGGATGGCGTCCACGACCTCGGGGCGCACCGGGTCGATCATGCCCGTGAGGCCGAGAAAGCACAGGTGCTGCTCGAGCGCCGCGGGCGACGTGTCGCCCGGCAGCGCGTCATACGTGCGCATGGCCGCCGCCAGCACGCGCAGGGCACTGCCGGTCATGGCGTGATTGCGCGCCGCGATCTCGGCGCGGTGCGCGTCCGTCATGGGCTCGGCGCGGCCGTCGATCCAGATCCGGTCGCACAGCGGCAGCAGCACGTCGGGCGCGCCCTTGGTATACTGCACGACGGAACTGCCATTGGCGTGCAGGGTGCTCATCCGCTTGCGCTCGCTGTCAAACGGCGCCTCGGCCACGCGCGGATACTGCGCGCGCAGCGCACTCGGCGACAGGCCCTGCGTGACCGCCCAGCGCACGAGCGCGGCCTCGGTCGGCTCACCGGTCACGGTGTCCGTCTCCGGGTCATGCACCGCGTCCACGCACAGGGCCATGGCCGTGGCGAGCAGGTGTTCGTCGCTGCCCGCGCACTCCGTCACAGTCATGCGGTTTTGCGTGAGCGTGCCGGTCTTATCCGAACAGATGACCTGCGCACAGCCGAGCGTCTCCACGGCCGTGAGCCGGCGGATGACCGCGCCACGGCGGCTCATGTTCGTCACGCCGATGGACAGCACGATCGTCACGACCGCGGCCAGCCCCTCCGGAATGGCCGCGACCGCGAGACTGACGGCGATCAGGAACGTGTCGAGCACGACGCGGCCGTTGATGGTCCCGGCGCGCAGCACGCCGACCGCGAACACGACCGCGCAGATGCCCAGCACGAGCCATGTCAGGATGCGGCTCAGCTGCGTCAGGCGCAGCTGCAGGGGCGTCTTATTCTCCTTTGTCTGCGTGAGCGCGTCGGCGATGTGGCCCATCTGCGTCTGCATGCCGGTCTCTGTGACGACGGCGCGGCCGCGTCCGTAGACGATGCTGCTGCCGAGATAGAGCATGTTGCTGCGGTCGCCGGGACCGATGTCACCGGCGGCCGTGAGCGCGTCGGGCGATTTTGTCACCGGCACGCTCTCGCCGGTCAGGGCGGCCTCCTCGGCGCGCAGGCTCGCGCTCTCGAGCACACGCGCATCGGCCGGAACGGCGTCGCCCGCCTCAAGCACGAGCACGTCGCCGACGACCAGTTTCTCGCTGGGGACGGTGACGAGCTTCCCGCCGCGCAGGACGCGGCTGTGCGCGGCGCTCAGTTCCTTCAGGGCGGCAATGGCCTGCTCGGCCTTGCTCTCCTGGTACACGCCGAGCACCGCGTTGATGATGACGACGATGAGAATGATGATCACATCGGCAAAGCTCTCGTGCGCATACGCGCTCGTGATGGCCGAGATCAGCGCCGCCGCAAGCAGCACGAGGATCATGGGGTCGGCCAGCTGCTGGAAAAAGCGCTTCACGAGCGATGGTTTCGGCGGTTCGGTGAGCACATTGCGCCCGTCGCGCGCAAGGCGCGCGGCGGCTTGCGCCGGTGTGAGACCGTCGGGCGTGCTGTCGAGTGCGTGCAGGGTGTCCGACGGCGGCTGCCGGTAGTATTCCATGGCTTTGTCCTCCTTCAGATTCCGATATAGTTTCCCCGGAAATGAAAAAAAGACTTATCTGCCTCTCGGCAGATAAGTCTCATCATTTCAGACCGGGCCAGATCCTACGGATCGGTTGTTGGCTGGGCCGCGCGAAGGTTCGCGCCAATTACTCCCTTATCGGTCTCCATTGTATGCGATGGCGCGCGGGAAAACAAGTGAAATCTGTATCCGGCGCCGGATTTTAGCGCGCGCTTAGCGTTTCGCGCTCCGCCGCCAGATCTTCTGCGACTCGGCAGCCGCAATGAGCTGCTCGCGGAAATCCGGATGCGCGATGGACACGAGCGCCTCGGCGCGCTCCCACGTGCTGCGCCCGGCGAGGTTGACCACGCCGTACTCCGTGGCCAGATAATACGCCTGCGAGCGCGGAGACGTGACGATATCGCCGCCGAAGTGCGGCAGGATGCGCGAGTGGCGCACGCCCTGCTTGTCCGTGAATGTGGACGTCATGCAGATGAACGCCTTGCCGCCGCGGGCCATGGCCGCGCCCGTGAGAAAGTCGAGCTGGCCGCCCGTGCCGCTGATCTGGCGCAGGCCGGAGCTTTCGGACGCGACCTGCCCGTAGAGATCGGCCGCGATGCAGCTGTTGATGGACACCATGTTGTCCAGCTGCGCGATGGTCTCCGGCGCGTTGACATACGACAGCGG
>OLXZ01001005.1_pt1 | contig 13071 bp, 9 predicted proteins | sample 1673901 | NCBI WGS metagenome assembly OLXZ01 (sample SAMEA103958131, study PRJEB25191) | human gut metagenome | reverse complement strand
ATCGACAACGTGATTGATCTGTTCGTAACGGAAAATCTCAGCGGCGAATAACCAACAATCATCCTCCATACACCAACCCCAAGCCGCCGGCTCTGCAAGGACCGGCGGCTTGGGGCATTTTTTACGTCTGCGCAGCGCCGTCAACGCTGATGACCGCGCCGGTCACATAGCTTGCGAGGTCACTTGCAAGGAAGAGGAACACGTTTGCGATCTCCTCCGGCTCTCCGATGCGCCGAAGCGGGATAGGGGCGGAAATGCGCGCGGCCAACTCCTCCGGCAGCGCGGCGACCATATCCGTCCGGGTCACACCCGGCGCGACGGCATTGACCCGGATCCCCGCCGGACCAAGTTCCCGCGCAAGGCTTTTCGTCAAACCGTTGACGGCGAATTTACTTGCCGGATACCCAACGCCGCTGGGCTGTCCGTACAGACTGACCATCGAGCTTGTGTTGATGATGCAGCCGTGCCCGGCTTTGCGCATCAGCGGCTCGACAGCCTTGCAGCCGTTAAAGACGGCGGTGACGTTCAAGTCCATGATTTTCTTGAAATCCTCCGGCTTGTAAGCGGCCAGCGGCTCCCGCGCCGAGATGCCCGCGTTGTTGACCAGAATATCAACGCCGCCGAACGTCTCGCATGCCGTCTGGATCGCGGCCTGTACTGCGTTAAAGTCCGTCAGATCCGGCGCAAGGCCAATGACGGGCCAGTCTGCGTTTTCTGCTTTCAGCGCAGTCACAGCCTTTTCTGCTGTCTCCATCCGGCTGCCGCACAGTGCGACCTTCGCGCCGTTCTGTAGAAATACCCGGACGATTGCCAGCCCGATCCCGCGTGTACCGCCGGTCACGACGGCGGTTTTTCCGTTCAGAAGTTCCATAAATCCATACCTCCCAATAGCCGTTTTTATGTTTCTATTCTATCGCATACGAAAGCAAGAATGCCAATCCGTATCCCGGAACGGCAATATGTAGAAAGATTGATATATCAAATTTCATATATTGTTGCTGCCTGCTTGCCGGAAGTTGACAAGCAGATGCAAAAAAGGGCAAGCGCAGTAAATGACCAAATGCGAATCGACTGGTAGAATAGAATAAGAAAATACGAAGGAGCTGCGTCCGGTTTGTGCAGCTTTCCATATCAGCAAGACAGGAGGCATTCTCATGCAGCAAACCCGGAAACCAAAGCGTGTGCCAGATCTGCGCGCCAGCGGACGGTTCAGCAAGGCGAAGAAGACGCTGATGCTCCTGAGCATGGTAGCCCCCGGCGCGATCTGGCTGCTGCTGCTGCGTTACCTGCCCATGGGCGGTATCGTGCTGGCGTTCAAGAATTACAAGGTCAACCCCCGCAATCCCTCCTTTATCAGCAATCTGATCAACAGTAAATGGGTGGGATTCAAGAATTTCGAGTTCCTGTTCAAGACCGACTCCGCGTGGGTCATGATCCGCAATACGCTGGCCTACAACATCGTGTTCATCGTTCTGGGTGTCATCATTCCCGTGGCCTTCGCCATCATGATGAACGAGATTACCAGAAAGTTCTTCAAGAAGGCTTACCAGACCATGATGTTCTTCCCCTACTTCCTGAGTTGGGTCGTGGTCAGCTACTTCCTCAACGCATTTCTGGACGCCCAGTACGGCATGATCCCCGCCATGCAGGAAGCCGCGGGACATGCCCGCACCTCGTGGTATACGACCCCCGGCCCCTGGCCGTTCATCCTGACGTTCGCAAACCTCTGGAAGAATGTGGGCTACTCCACAGTCCTTTACCTCGCGGCCATCACCGGCATCGACACCAACCAGTATGAAGCTGCCGCCATCGACGGCGCCACCAAATGGCAGCAGGTGCTGCACGTGACCATTCCTCATCTGCGCACGATGATCGCCATTCTGTTCATCATGAACGTTGGTAAGATATTCGCTTCTGACTTTGGCCTGTTCTACAATGTTCCCATGCAGAACGGCGCGCTGTTCTCCGTGACCCAGACCATTGATACCTACGTCTACCGCGCCTACATGGCGACCGGTGACCCGGGACAGTCTTCCGCGGCCGGATTGCTGCAAAATGTGCTTGGCTTCGTCTGCATCCTGACGGCCAACGGAATCGTAAAGAAGATCGATTCCGAAAGCAGCCTGTTCTAAGGGGGTATTCAAAATGGCTGAAAAGAAGAAAAACCTCCGTCTGAATTGCGTCAGCGTGGGAACCGAAGCGGTCTTTCATGTGCTGATCGGTCTGTTCTCCGTCTGCTGCATCATCCCCTTCCTCTTCGTTATCATTATTTCCTTCTCGTCGAAGGAATCCATCACCACTATCGGCTATTCCTTCATCCCCACCAGCTGGAGCATGGACGCTTACCAGTATGCGTTCAATAAGCTGCCCCAGATCTGGCGCTCCTACTTTAACTCCATCTACATCACGGTCATCGGCACGGTGCTGAGCACTACCATGTGCGCCATGTACGCCTACGTTCTGTACCGTCCGGACTTCAAATTCCGCAGCTTCTTCAATTTCCTCAGCTTCTTCACCATGATCTTTGGCGGCGGTCTGGTGCCGACCTACATCGTCAGCAAGCAGCTGCTGGGACTGAGCGAGAACTATGCGGCTCTGATCGTCCCCCTGCTGGTCAGCCCCTTCAACATCATCGTGATGCGCTCCTTCTTTAAGAGCAGCGTCCCTCTGGAGCTGATCGAAGCAGCCACCATTGACGGCAGCGGCGAATATTCCACATTGTTCCGTGTGGTCGTCCCCATTGCCAAGCCCGGCATTGCCACCATCGCTCTGCTGAACGCTCTGGCTTACTGGAACGACTGGTTCAACTCCCTGCTGTACATTCAGCAGAAGAAGGTCCTGCAGCCCCTGCAGGCGCTGCTGATGGAGCTGCAGAACAACACGGAATACTTAAACCGTATGGCCGGTATGCTCGGCCCGGACGCCATCGCCGAGGCGGCGAAGATGCCGTCCCAGGCTCTGCGGATGGTTCTGGTGGTGTTCATCGTCGTTCCCATTGCCTGCGCCTACCCCTTCTTCCAGCGCTACATCGTTTCCGGCCTGACGGTCGGCTCCGTGAAGGGCTGATTCCAAAGAAGGCAGTACCCAAGTCCGCCGATATCACGTATCGGCGCAATCCATGGCTAATGCAGCCACGTCTGGCTGTTTAGTGAAAACAAATTTTATTTGGAGGAAGACACATGAAAAAGTTACTGGCCCTGTTGCTGGCTCTGGTAATGGTACTTGGTCTGGCCGCTTGCGGCACCAGCACTACCACTCCCACCGCCGCCCCCGACAATGCTCCCGCTACTGACAACGCCGAGACTGTTGCTCCTACCGCAGCTGAGCTGGAGCCCGTCACCCTGAAGATCTGGTTCCACGGCAGCACCGTCACTCCTGACGCTTCCGAGAAGGTCATGGAGTCCGTCAACGCTTATCTGAAGGATAAGATCAATGCCACCATCGAGCCCATCTGGGGCACTTGGGGCGACTTCGATCAGGCCACCGTTACCGCTCTGGCTGGCGGCGACAAGGTCGATATGTACTTCACCTGCAACTGGTCCGCTGACGAGTACAACAAGTACGCCAAGGACGGCTACTGGGTCAAGCTGGACGACATGCTGGACACCTACGCTCCCGAGCTGAAGGCCGCCATTCCTCAGGGCATCTGGGACTGCGCCGAGACCAACGGCTACGACGGCCTGGGCATCTATGCCGTTCCCGGCCTGAAGGACACCGCTACTCAGAACTGCTGGGATGTCAACGGCACCCTGCTGGCTGAGCTGGGCTACGACGTTGACGCTGTCTGCGCCGGCCACCTGGACTACTACTCCCCCGAGTTCGAGGAAATGCTGCAGAAGGCTAAGGATCTGAAGGGCAAGGATTTCTACCCCCTGCTGATCGAGCCTGTCGTTCTTGAGAGAATGGTCACGCATTCCTCCATCATCACTGGCGACCTGTCCTCCGGCAGTGTCCTGTCCTACTACTACGACGCCGAGCATCCCTCCAAGGACATCGGCAGCACCATCGTGAACAAGTTTGCTACCGATGCGTTTGCCAAGTTCGCTGCGAAGACCTATGAGTACGCTCAGAAGGGCTTCATCTCCCCCAGCTGCCAGTCCACCGCTACCGCTAACGACTACCGTACCGCTACCCAGTCCACTGGCGACTACCTGTTCGGCACCCAGTCCTACGCCTTTGGCTGCGAACTGGACTTCTCCAACGCCCGTGGTATCGACGTCCGCATGGTTCCCGAGACTGCTGCCTACATGGACTGCACCTCCGGCCAGGGCGCTATGATCGCCATCTCCGCTACCTCCGCTAACCCCGAGCGGGCTCTGATGTTCCTGAACCTGCTGAACACCGATCCCGAGCTGATGACCATGATGAACTATGGTACTGAGGGCTTCACCTACAACAAGAACAGCGACGGCACCATCACCTTCATCGCTGAGAACCGCGCTAACTACTCCCCCTGGACCAATGGTATGGGCAACGTCCGTATCCTGCCGCCCACCGATGCGCAGGGTGTTGACTTCTGGGATCGCTTCTCCGCTTACTACGACGCGGCTGAGGCTCTGCCCATGGGCGGCTTCATCTTCGACTCCTCCGAGCTGAGCACCGAAGCTGCTGCTCTGTCCAACGTCTACGCCGAGTACGCTTTCAACCTGATGTCCGGTGCTGTCAACCCCGATGATGTTCTGCCCACCTTCCTGTCCAAGCTGGAAGACGCTGGCATCAACGACTTTGTCGGTGCTGCTCAGGAGCAGCTGGCTGCTTACATGGGCTAATCCCCCTGTATAGGCTGACTAAGGAACAATCCCCTTGCCCCGCGCCATTCAGGCGCGGGGCGTTTCCTTTTTCCGACAGAAATTCCCATCCTCCCTTAATGAATCCTTAATGGCAAGATAGTTGATTTCCGCGGGCATTTTCGCTATAATATGGTTTACAAAATGAAACATTTACATGTGGAGGACAGAATTATGAAAGTTCGAGCATGGTTGGCTCTGGCGCTGATCCTGTGTCTGACCGTTTCTCTGGCGGCCTGCGGCAGCAACGATACGGCAGTGTATGTGCAGTCGGTTTCCAATCTGACGGGAATGGGCGGCATTGCGGCCGGCGATCGGTTCCCCGGCCTGGTCGTTTCCGAAAACGTGACGGAGATCAAGAAGGATTCGGAAAAGACCGTCAAGGAAGTGCTGGTCAAGGAAGGCGACGACGTCAACAAGGGCGACAAGCTGTTCGAGTACGACACCGATGAGCTGCAGCTGAGTCTGGAAAAGAAGCAGCTGGAGCTGGAGCAGCTGAACGCTTCCATCGAAAATTACCAGCAGCAGATCAAGGAGCTGGAAAAGGAGCGCGGCTGGGCGTCCGGTTCGGACAAGCTGCAATATACCATCCAGATCCAGACCGCTCAGGTGGACATGAAGGAAGCGGAGCTGAACGCCAAGGCGAAGCAGACCGAGGTCACCCAGGCGGAGAATCTGCTGAAAAACGCCACCGTGGTGTCGCCCATCAAGGGTCGCATTCAGTCCATCAACGAAAGCGGCACCGACAGAAACGGCAATCCCGCGGCGTACATCACCATTCAGGAGGTCGGCTCCTACCGCGTCAAGGGTACCATCGGCGAATTGCAGCGGGGCAGCATTATTGAAGGCACCCGCATCAAGATCACCTCCCGGACGGATCCGTCCGCTGCCTGGACGGGCACGGTCAAGCTGGTGGATTATGAAAGCCCCTCTCAGGGGAGCGACACCGACCGGTATTACGGTATGTCGACCGATTCCATGTCCGCGTCCAGCAAGTACCCGTTCTATGTGGAGCTGGACAGCACCGACGGCCTGATTCTGGGACAGCATGTTTACCTGGAAATGCTGACGGAAGGCGACGGCACGTCCTCCGGTCTGCCCCTCAGCAGCGCCTTCATCTGCTTTGAAGACGACGGCTCTGCCTACGTGTGGGCGGAGAAGAAGGGCAAGCTGGAAAAACGCAGCATCACGCTGGGCGAGCACGATGAGACGACGGACACCTACGACGTGCTGGACGGCCTGACGCTGGAGGATTACATCGCCTTCCCCGACGAGCAGCTGTGCCACAACGGCGCGCCGACCACCCATGAAATGACGACGTCGGAGAATGCGGACACGCCCATGGACAACATGGGCGAGGGCGGCATGGATATGCCCATGGAGGACATGCCCATGGAAGACATGCCCATGGAGGACATGCCCGCTGAGGGCATGGATATGATGCCCGAGGAAAGCATCTCCGGGGAAACCGGGGAGATGCCCGGTGAGGATGCGGCGGCAGCCGAGACCGTATCCACGGAAGGCGGGGTGGGCTAAGTGGCCATCCTGAAACTGACGGACATCTGCAAGGACTATGTGCAGGGCAAGGAGCCTGTGCGGGTGCTGAAAAATGTCAACCTGACCATGGAGCGGGGCGACTACCTCGCCATCATGGGGCCTTCCGGCTCCGGCAAGACCACCCTGATGAATATTATCGGCTGTCTGGACGTTCCCACTTCCGGTACCTATGAGCTGGACGGGCAGAACCTGAAGGACATGGACGACGATGAACTGGCGGATATCCGGAACAAGCACCTGGGCTTCGTGTTCCAGAGCTTTTACCTGATGCCCAAGCTCACCGCGCTGGACAACGTGGCGCTGCCCTTGCTGTACGCCGGGGTGAGCCTGAAGGAACGGCGGGAGCGGGCTGCGGAAGCGCTGAAGGCCGTGGGACTGGAAGAGCGGATGGACTTTTTCCCCAACCAGCTGTCCGGCGGCCAGTGTCAGCGTGTTGCCATCGCCCGGGCGATGGTGGGAAAGCCGGATCTTTTGCTGGCAGACGAGCCGACCGGCGCGTTGGATACCAAGGCGGGCAACCAGATCATGGATATTTTCCGGCGGCTCAGTGACGAGGGCATGACCATCCTCATGATCACCCACGAGCTTGCCATTGCCCAGTGTGCCGACAAGATCTACCACATTCTGGACGGGCAGCTCCGTACTTACGACGAGCAGCAGGAGGGAGGTGCCGGGAATGAAGAAGCAGAATAAGAAAAAGATCATTATAACGGTGACCGCCGTGGTGCTGGTCGTGGCCATCGGCCTTGGCGTGTGGTTCGGCGTGAGCCGGGGCAGATCGGAGCCGGTGAAGGTGTTTGCCTTTAACAGCGTAGGCATGACGGAATATTGGGGCGATTCTCAGGAGAGCTACGGCCCCGTCTCCACGGATAAAATCCAGACCGTATTTCTTTCCTCCACCCAGACGGTGACGGAAATGAAAGTCGCTCAGGGTGACGAGGTGAAAAAGGGCGACGTGTTGATGACCTTCGACACCACCCTGTCCGACCTCCAGCTGGAGCGCAAGCGGCTGGAAGTGGAAAAGCTGAAGCTGGACTTGGAAACTGCCCAGAAGAAGCTGAAGGACATTCGGAACATGAAGCCCATGTCCATCGTGAGTTCTGACGATTTTAATTACGGCGGAGAAAATGGGGGAGCAAACAGACCGCTGGAAGGTAATTATGAGTTATCCGACAAACAGTTCTACGACGGCAAGGATGAAGAAACGGCGCTGATCTGCTGGCTCAGAAATGGGTACACCGTTAACGACAGTATCTTGGAAAAGGCGCGCCAACTGGCGGAAGATCTCCAGACTAAGAACCAGCCCGACCCAACGGAACCGGATACGGAACCAACCACAGAGCCAACTACGGAACCGACTACGGAGCCTCCTACGCAACCAAGTACAGAGCCGCCTACGCAGCCGAGTACGGAACCGCCTACACAACCAAGTACGGAAGCGTCTACACCTTCCACGGAGGAAACCTCCGAGGGCGAAGGCGGTGAGCATTCCAGCGCATCGGCTGCGGAAAACCCCGGTGAGAAGCCTACTGTTTCCGTGGAAGATTACTACATTGTGTTTAAGGTCACCGAAGATGACATGTCCATGGGCAACCGGCTGGCATGGGAGGGGCTGCATGTTTTCAAGCAGGGCAGTGGCTTTGCGTTCAATTTCTTTGACGCATCGGGAGTTCCTGACCACACCATTACAACGGATGACCCGGACAATACCGATCCCACTGACCCGGATATGCCCGACCCCGGCAGCGGCTATACCGCCGCGCAGCTGGCACAGATGCGCGCCGAGCAGGAGAAGACCATCAAGGAAACGAAATTCAAGATCAAGATGGCCGAGGCGGACTACAAGATCATGCAGACCGAAATGAGCGACGGAAACGTCTACGCCGAGTTTGACGGCAAGGTGGTCTCCGTTCTGTCGGAGGACGAGGCCAAAACCCAGAATCAGCCTGTCATCAAGGTCTCCGGCGGCGGCGGATTCTACATCCAGGGCAGCGTCAGCGAGCTGGAAAAGGACAAGATGCAGATCGGCCAGGAGGTCACGGTCAACGACTGGAACACCGGCATGACCTATACCGGCAAGATCATCTCCATGGGCGATTTTCCCACCAACAGCGACGGCTGGAACGGTTCTGGCAACCCCAATGTATCCTACTATCCCTTCACGGTCTTCGTGGACGAAACTGCGGACTTGCAGGCGGGAATGTACGTCAATATCCAGTATTCCTCCGCGGAAAGCGAGAACGGCATTTACCTGGAGAACCCCTTCATCCGCACCGAGAACGGACAGTCCTACGTCTACGTTCAGGGCGCGAACGGTAAGCTGGAGAAGCGGTTCGTGACCACGGGCAAGGCGCTTTGGGGCAGCTATACCGAAATCCGCAGCGGCCTGACGGTGGACGATCTCATCGCATTCCCCTACGGCAAGAACCTGAAAGAGGGCGCGCCCACGGTGGAGAGCGACGTGAGCGACCTGTACAGTTACTAAGGAGGGCAAATTTATGATAGAAAATATCCGGCTTGCCTTTCAGGGTATCTGGGGACACAAGATGCGGAGCGTGCTGACCATGCTGGGCATTATCATCGGCATCGCGGCCATCATCACCATCGTTTCCACTATTCAGGGTACCAACGAGCAGATCAAGGAAAACCTCATCGGCGCGGGCAACAACGTGGTCACCGTCAATCTGAATCAGTCGGGGTATTCCTATGACATGAGTTGGAATTCCATCCCCGACGGCGTGCGGGTCATCACCGAGGAGACCCGGCAGGAGTTAAAGAACATCTCCGGCGTGGAGGAAGTATCGCTGTACAACTCCCGGAACAATTCCGATTTTGTGTACTACCAGAACACGAGCTTCAACGGCGAGACCTACGGCATTGATATGCACTATCTGTCGGTTTACGGCTATCAGGTCAAGTCCGGCAGGGGCTTCACCCAGGCGGATTACGACAATTTCCGCAAGGTGGCGCTGGTAGACGCCAACACGGTCTCCACCCTGTTCGGCGGGGAAGACCCCGTGGGCAAGTCGCTGGAGGTCAAGGGCGACGTGTTCACCGTGGTGGGCGTGGTTGCCCTTTCCAAGGAGTTCACCCCCACCATTGAGACATTGCAGGACTACCTCCTCTATGCGGATACGTCCTCCGGCTGCCTGTACATCCCCAGCACGGTCTGGCCGACGGCGTTCCAGTTTGACGAACCTCAGAACGTGGCCATCAAGGTGAAAAACACCGACACCATGGCCACAGCAGGCAAGGAAGCGGCTGACCTGCTGACCCAGAAGCAAATCGTGGATTCGGAAAACTCCGACTTCGACTACCGCAGTCAGGACATGCTGGAACAGGCACAGCAGCTGCAGAAGATGTCCCAGTCCACCAACACCCAGCTGATCTGGATTGCCAGCATCTCCCTGCTGGTGGGCGGCATCGGCGTTATGAACATCATGCTGGTGTCCGTGACGGAGCGGACTGCCGAGATCGGTCTGAAAAAGGCCATCGGTGCGAGAAAGAAGCGCATTCTGCTCCAGTTCCTGACGGAGTCGGCGGTGCTGACCAGTCTGGGCGGCATCATCGGCGTCATCAGCGGCGTGATCCTTGCGGAGCTGATCTCCAACATGATGCAGATCCCGGTGTCCATCAGCGCGCCGGCCATCATCGTGGCGGTGGTGTTCTCCACCTTCATCGGCGTGGTGTTCGGTATGCTCCCGGCCTACAAGGCGGCAAACCTGAACCCCATCGAGGCACTGCGCAGAGACTAAAAGTGAACGCCGCCGGTTCCCGAAAAGTGAACGCCGCCGGTTCCCGAAAAGGGAACCGGCGGCGTAATGCTGCTTTGAAGCTATGTGGCAGGTCGCTTAACTGCGAATAAAGCCATGATCTGCCTCCGGTACATCATCTGAAAGAAAGCGAAGAACCTTCATGTGCAAATCATACTTGTCCCGAAGTGCAATGATTGTTTGCATCATTGGGGTATGGTGGTGTTCGTCAATAGCGGCCTGACTTTCCCAACTGTCAATCAACAGGACTGTTTCAGGATCCTCCGCAGGATAGAAATACGCATATTGGAGATTCCCTTTTTCGCTTCGAATGGCAGCTACAGTGCCGGTTGCCATCATTTCTTCCGCAAATTTCCGGGCGGAACCGTTTGTCCCTGAATAGTATATGTTAACCGTTATGCTCATATTGTACCTCGAAAAATCCTAATTTGTACTTATGTGTTCCATTTTCAACGTCTATGCCGCACCCAGGTATTCCTCCAGACACAGCCCGGAGTCCTTCATGTCCATGGAAATTTCCCTGCCTACGTACCGGAAATGCCACGGCTCGTTGGTGATGCCGGTGATCTCCGCTTTTTCCTCGGTGTAGCGGAGAATGAAGCCGTACTCCCAGCAATGCTCCGCCAGCCAGATATTGGCGGCCTCCCCCGAGATGTCCACGGCCAGACCAATCTGATGCTCACTGGTGCCGGGGACGGCTACAGTTTCCAGCGCCTTTTTCCGGGCTTCGTCGAAGTCCAGGTCAAATTCCTTCATGTGTTCCTGCGTCCGCTTTTCCAGAATGTCCGTCTGCTCCTGCATGGTGCGGTAGCCGCAGTTGAAGATGTACTCGATCCCCGCGCCTGAGCAATCGGAGAGCATCTGCATCAGCGGCTCGTAGCAACGTTGATCGACCCGGTGCCAGTCCACCACGATCACGGGGTTGACGGTATAGTAGCTTGGAATCGGGTGGGCGGCGTTGACGAGGATGACCTCCATGCCCTTGGGGGTAAAAAAGTGGGTCTCCCCATCGATCTCCGTGGGGCCGACGGCGGCAGAGCCGTCGGACAGGAAGTAATAGTTGTACTCGCCCTCCTGATACCAGCCGATGGTGGCTGCACCGTTTTCGCCGAAATAATACCGCTTTCCGCCGATCTCCTGCCACGCTGTCACCATGGTGCCGTCGGCCTGATAGTAGCGCAGTCCGTCCTCGGAGGTGAGCCAGCCGGTGTGCATGACGCCCTCATCGGAAAAATGGTAGCGGTTTTCACCAATAAATACGTCGCCGGTCAGGGGCTGACCGCCTTCGTCAAGATAGTAAATGTCCCCGCCGATGTTTGTGAAGCCGGTCCGCATTTTGCCGTCGTCGCCGAAATAGTACCGCTTTCCATCGATCTCCTGCCAGCCCGTGGCGAGAACGCCATCGGGGAGGTAGCAGGGCACGCCGTCCAGCTGCTGCCAGCCGGTGAGCATGCCGCCGTCATCGCCAAAGCAGTAGGTTTTGTCGTCAATGGCCTGCCAGCCGGTCAGCATGACACCGTCGCTGCCAAAGTACCGGGTAACGCCGTCCTGTTCCAGCCAGCCGGTGGCGGGAATGCCGCCCTCAAGGAAAAAATATCGCTGCCCGTCTATATCCAGCCAGCCGGTAACGGGTTTGGCGTGAAAGTCCCGATAAAAGCGCACGCCGTCCTTTTCTGCCCAGCCGCTGCGATCGACCTTGGCGTCGTATATCAGCCATCCGGCGCAGGCCGAAAAGGCGAGCAGCTGGAAAATCAGCACAACCGCCAGAATGCGGCTGGTTTTCGTCTTCATATTGCTTCCTCCGCGAAAAGTAACCGAAGGGGAATGCACGCCTTTTCGGCGGAATTCCCCCGTATAACTCAGTATATCATCGGACAGGACAAAATGCAACCCGCTTAATAGAACCTTCATAATCTTCCAGCCACATTTCGGCCTGTAAGTGTTGCTTTTTTGGGCGAAATATGGTATTATAAATTGCAATTTGAAGACAGGGGGCCGCTTTGGTCGCAGACCCCGAACAGGAGGTAAGAAGCTTGGCAAAAAAAGTATTGTGGATTCTGTTTGCCGTGGTTTTGGTTCTGGCGCTGGCGGTGGCCGGTGTCACGGGGTATTTCTGGTATCAGAACAACCACATTTTCGTCGAGGACGCGGTCTACCCCATCAACGCGAAGACCCTGGATCTGCGGGGGCAGGACATTTCTTTTGAGCATTATGACGCCGTCCATTCCCAGCTGCCGAACTGCGAAATTTACTGGGACGTACCCTTCCAGGTCGGCAAATATCCCAATGATACCACGAAGCTGACGGTTGCGGATTTGACCGAGAAGGATATCCGGATTCTTGTGAACTATTTCCCCAAGCTGAAAACCCTGGACGCCACCGCTTGCAGCGATTACGCGGTTCTGGAATCCGCCAAGCAGCAGCTGCCCGGGTGCGAGATTCTTTACGAAGTCAATCTGGGAGGCAAGTCCTTCGCGCCGGAGGTCACCGAGCTGACGCTGGAGGTTGGGGACTATGACTACGATACGCTGATGGAGAATCTCCAATATCTGCCCGACGTGCAGCAAATCACGCTGAAAAAGCCGGAGCTGTCCCTGGAACAGATCGACGAGCTGAAAACGACCTTTGGGAACATCACCATCGACTGCACGGTGGACATCGGCGGCACGGAGTACACCATGGACACCACCGAGCTGAACCTGTCCGGAATCAGTTCCGGGGATGTGGCAGGCGTGAGCGAAAAGCTGGGTATGCTTTCCGGGCTGACCAGCGTGGAGCTGATGAAATCCGACGGCACCACGGGCCTGACAAAAGAGGACGTCAAGACCCTGAAAGAAGCAGCTCCGGCGGCATCCTTCCACTATGTCTTCGACTTCTACGGCGAGACCCTTTCCACCACCGAAACCACGGAGGTTCACATCAAGAACGTGAACATTGGCGAGGAGGGACTGCCG
>OLXZ01001002.1_pt1 | contig 13097 bp, 15 predicted proteins | sample 1673901 | NCBI WGS metagenome assembly OLXZ01 (sample SAMEA103958131, study PRJEB25191) | human gut metagenome | reverse complement strand
TCCGTGCCGCTCGGCACGGAGGTTTTTGACTGTGTAAGGGTCGATTACTTGAGTTCGACAGAAGCGCCGACTTCCTCGAGCTTCTTCTTGAGCTCCTCGGCCTCGTCCTTGGAGACCTGCTCCTTGATGGCGCAGGGGACACCCTCGACCTTCGCCTTGGCTTCCGCCAGGCCCAGGTTGGTGATCTCACGGACGGCCTTGATGACCTTGATCTTCTGATCGCCGAAGCCGGTCAGAACGACGTCAAACTCGGTCTTCTCCTCGGCGGCAGCAGCAGCGCCGGCCACCGGAGCGGCGGCAACAGCAGCAGCGGCGGAAACGCCGAACACATCTTCGATCTCGTGCACGAGCTCGGACAGCTCGAGGACGGACATAGCCTTGATCTCTTCGATCATAGCAGTGACTTTTTCGCTAGCCATGGTAATTTTCCTCCTAAATAGTTAAGTGAAGTGGTCGCCTTATTCGGCGGCGGGAGCTTCGGCCTCGGCAGGTGCGGCGGCGCCGCCCATCTGCTCGACGACCTGATTCAGGCAGACGGCCAGACCCGTGATGGGGGCCAGCATCGTGCCCAGGACCTTGGAGTACAGCGCATCCTTGTTCTGGAGCTGCGCGATCTCCGCGATCTCAGCGTCACTGAGGACCTTGCCCTCGAGGAACGCGCCCTTGACGATGAACTTCTCGTCCTTCGCCATCTTTTCGCTCATGTCGTGGATCATGCGGATCGGGACGATCGGATCGGCCGTGCTGGTTGCGAGCGAAGTCGTACCATTGAGCAGATCACTCATTGCCTCGAGACCGACGTCCTTGAGCGCAAAGCGGGTCAGGGTGTTTTTGACGACGGAATACTCCACGTCATTCTGACGCAGCTCGGTACGCAGCTTGGTGTCTTCATCGACGGTGATGCCCTTGTAATCGACGAACACGCCGGCACTGGCGCCCTTGAGCCGCTCGGCCAGAGCAGCGACGATCGCCTGCTTCTCGCTGAGAACTTTTGCGTTCGGCATAGTGTGATTTCACCTCCGTGTGAAAGATACACGCCCAAAAAAAATTCCGCGGCCAAAGCCCCGGAAACAGAAAAAGAAACATCATAATGGATGCATCCTCGGCAGGATTTCCGCGGTCAAGCCACCTGCTGTCTTTGGAGCGCTACAATAGAATACCAGATGCGCCCGCGCGTGTCAAGCATTTTTCTCGCGGCGGCGCGGTTTTTTTAAAAGGAGATAGCCCCCGGAGGAGTACCGGAGGCCATCGCAAAAAAATCCCACAAAAAAACTTTTACCCTAAACTGCTGCGATCAGTCTAGCATAATTTTACACGTGTGTCAAGCCTTTTCGCGGCGATCCGCGCCCCGGCGGATGCGGCCGTCGCGCCGCTCACCAGTCCATGCTCCCGAGCCCCTTGCCGAGCGACATACCGCAGCGGCCGTGGCCGGGATAGAGCGTGAGCTCCGGCGGCAGCGCGCGCAAAAACGGCACGGTCCTGTCCATGAGCACGGCGGCGTCGCCCCCGCGCAGGCGCGTGATGACGGCAAAGCCCGGCACGAGCGAGTCGCCGCTGAAAAAGGCGTCCGGCCCGATGCGGTAGCACGCGCTGCCGCGCGAATGGCCGGGCGTGGCGTAGCCCTCGAGGTGCAGCGCGCCCCAGTCGAGCGCGATGTGATCGCCGAAGGTCATGTCCGGGGCATACGTCTCGGTCTTGAGGTGCAGGCCGCGCAGAAAGTCACGTGCCTCCGCCCCGCGCGACACGCTCAGCGCCGCGAGCAGCACAGGCGTCGTGTTGCCGGGGTTGCGCAGCCAGGGGGTGCAGTTTTCCTGCCAGAGGGTGCGCGCCGAGAGCGCGCGCTGCATCCGGCCGAGGCCGGAGATGTGGTCGATGTGCTCATGCGTGAGCACGATCAGCGCGTGATACCCCTGCAGGCGCTGCATGGTCGCCTCGTCCGGCCAGGGGTCGAGGACGATCGCGTCGCGCCCCTGCGTGACGACGTACATATTTGAACCGATGGGCGGAAAGGGAATGCGTTCGATCTGCATAGGCCGTCAGTCCTCCCGGGGCAGGGCGAGCAGCCGGCGGCTGAGCGGCAGCTCGGACGGGAGGCTGTTTTCCAGCGTGACGACGCCGTGGCTACCGCCGCGGACCCAGCCGCGGCGCACGAGCTGGCGCAGCGTTTCGCGGGCGGTGCCGTCGCTGCCGTCGTAGAGCGTAACATTGCCGCCGAGGGCGGCGCGGATGGCCCGGCGGGCGAACGGGAAGTGCGTGCAGCCGAGCACGGCCGCATCCACGCGGCCGGCATACGGGCCGAGCTGCCGCGCGAGGTAGGCTGTGAGCGCGGGGGAATCGAGCTCGCCCCGCTCGACGAACTCCACCAGCTCCGGGCACGGCAGCGGCACGATCTCGGCGCAGCCGGCGCACTGGTGCATGAGCGCGACGAACTTCTCCTCGCGCAGCGTCAGCGGCGTGGCCAGCACGAGCACGCGCCGGTGGTGCGCCACGGCGGGCTTGAGCGCCGGCTCGATGCCGATGACGGGGATGTCCGGAAAGGCGGCGCGCAGCGGGCCGATGGCCGCGCTCGTGGCCGTGTTGCATGCGATGACGGCGGCCTTGATGCCGCGGTCATACAGCCGGCCGATGACATCCTGCGTCAGGCGGCGGACCTCCGCGACCGGGCGCACGCCGTAGGGGGCGTTGGCCGAGTCGCCGAAATAGAGAAAGTCCTCCCCCGGCAGGCGCTGCACGAGCGCGCGCAGGACACTGATGCCGCCGAGGCCGGAATCAAACACCGCGATCGGAAGCTCCGTCCGCTCCATGGTACGCCCTCCTTCCCGAATTTCGTACAGAATGCATCTATTGTACCACATTCGGCGCAGTTTTCAAGTCAGGCGATGGCGCGCCGCCGGGCACGTCCGTGCACAGCTGGTGCGTGAGCAGGATGGAAAGCGTCTGGTTGCAGGCGATCATGGACGCGGTGACGGCCGTGCAGAGCATGGCGCCGAAGGGGGTGATGCGCCGGCTCATGCGCGCGATGCGGCGCACGGCCGGCTGGAGATGCTGCGCATGCCGGACACGATGGCCTACCCCATCAGCTTCGGCGACGCAAAGCGCGCCTACCCGTGGAGCGTGCTGGCGGACTTCATCCGCATCGCCCGCGCGCAATATCCGCAGCCGGTATGAAAACATCCCCCAGAGCAGACGCTCCGAGGGATGCGTTTTTGTACGGCTTACTTGTTCCAGGGGTTGGCCGGGTCGGGATCCGTCGGGTCCCAGCCGCGGTTCGGGCTGGAGATGTCCAGCCACGGGGCGGACGGCTTCGGCACGGGGAGAGACGAGGCGTTGTAGATCGACACCGTCGTACCGAGCGGGCAGTTGTCATAGATCCACTTCGCGTCCGCCACCGTCAGGCGCACGCAGCCGTGCGAGCAGACTGTGCCGAGCTGGTTATACAGCCGGTAGGACAGGTCGTTTTTATTCGGGCTGTTGTACGGCGAGGAGTGGAAGAGATAGTTTCCGGTGATCTGCGTGCAGTACTGCCCCCAGCAGCCCTGCAGCGGATGCCAGGCTGCCTTGAACGGCGTGCGGAACGTGCCGATCGGCGTGGTCCGGCCGGGGCCGCAGACGAAGGCGTGGTGGAGGATGGAGTAATCGCCGCTCTTGTCCAGGCCGTACACGAGCACCGTGCACTGGTTGCGCACGACCTCGAGCTTGTAGGGGTACTGCGCGCTCTGGAGCTGCGCATACTCCGCGTCCGTATAGTTGTTGACCGGGACGATGAACGTGGTGCGGATCACGTCCGTGCCGCATATAAGCAGGATCTCCACGGTGTGCTGCGCGGGCATATTGCGCTTCCAGACGGACTCTTCCACGTGGAAGCCCGGCGTGATGGACTTGCCGTCGAGCGTGTAGTGGCGCGTGCGCTGCTGCACACCGTCCACATACCAGATGAGGGTCGCCTCGCCCGGTGTGGTCTGATATTCCGACGGGAAATAACGGTATGTCACGTACAGGTCGACGGCTCGGCACTCCGGAGAGAGCGCAGGCACGGGGTCGGTCGTGAGTGTGTCAACGCCACGGAGCATGGGGTCATACTCCACATTCGTCTTGTCGGCCGCGAGCGTGACGGTGCAGCCGCGCGCGAGCAGACGCACAAGGCCGGCATGGCCGGTGCCTGCGACCGTCGTGTCCTCAGCCGCGACGGCGAGCGTGTCGACCGTGCCGCCGACGGTAACGGTGCCGTTCGGGTCGGTGCGCACGACGAGCGTGCCGGTGATGTTCATGCCGCCGAGGTCACGCCCGGCAGGGCCGCCGAGGTAGAGCGTGCCGGTGAAAGCGTCCGCCGTCAGGGGCGCGGCGCCGGTATAAATGACGCGGCCGGAGGCCGGGAGCGCAGCGGCATCGGAGCAAAACTGCAGGCCGAGATTATAGAGCATCTGCGCGATCTCGGCACGGGTGATGCTGGCCGTGGGGTGCAGGCTGCCGTTATCGCCGTTGACGATGCCGGCCTTGACCAGGCCGCCCACCTTGGCGACCGCCCAGCTGCCGACGGACGAAGCGTCCCGAAACGCCTGAATGTCGGCGGCCGTACCGTCGGGCACGGCGAAGGCGCGGGCGATGACGATCATCGCCTCCTGGCGCGTGATGCTGCGGTTCGGCCCCATCGTGCCGTCACCGTAGCCGTTGAAGATGTTCATCTGCGCGGCGGTGCTCAGCTCCGAATAGTACCAGGCGGTGGTGCTGACATCGGTAAAATGCGCAATGTCCTTGCCCGCCGTGCAGCCAAAGACACGCACGAGCATGGCGGCCATCTGGGCGCGCGTGGCGTTGTCATTCGGCATCATGTTGCCGCTGGGATCGCCGAGCAGGATACGGTGATCGCAGGCAAAATCCAGCGCCGCCTGATACCACGGGCCGGACGGCGTCGGTACGGGCGAAGGTTCGGGCGAGGGCTCGGGCGTGGGCTCGGACGTCGGCTCGGACGTCGGCTCGGACGTCGGCTCGGGCGAAGGCTCAGAGCTGGGTTCCGGGCTGGATTCGGGATCGGTCGTGGGCGTCGGCTCCGTTACGGAGGCGGTGGACTGCACGGGGTCAGGCTCTGCGGCGACGACCGGCACGACGGCCAGCGTCAGCACGCACGCAAGCACGAGCAGCAGAGACAAAAGGCGTTTGCGCATGGTTTTCTCCTCCCTGTTTTCCTGTGGGGTGTGCGATAATCTCATTATACCGGACGGCGGTGATTTTTCAACATATTTCCCGGCGATTTCAACTTTTTTAAGTTTTTATGACATACAAAAAGCAGCGCGCCGGGCGGCACGCTGCAAGTTGACATAATTCAGTTTACATAATTACAAGTTTAGCAGCTCCGCCACGTCGTCCTCCCCGTAGACGCGGATGCCGTGCGCGGACAAAAGCGCCGCGGTGACGCCGTCGCCGGACACACGTGTGCCGGTGAACGTGCCGTCGTAGATCTCCCCTTTGCCGCACGAGGGGCTGCGCTGCTTGAGCAGGGCGGCCGTGCAGCCGAAGCACTGCGCGAGGGCGAGCGTCTGCTGCGCGCCGCGGGTGTAGGCGTCCGTGACGTCGGCGCCGGTGCGCGCAACGACGCGGCTGCCCAGCCGCTCGGACGGGGCGCGCGGCGTCGGCAGACCGCCGAGCTGCTCCGGGCAGGCGGGCACGAGTGTATGCCGGGCCATCAGTTCGCGCAAAACGCTGTCAGGAAGGCCCTTGGACGCGCCGTCATACCGGCAGGCGACGCCGAGCAGGCAGGCACTGACGAGAACAGTCATCGCGCGCCCCGCTTTCCGCGGCTCCACGTGAAGCCGAAGATCATGCCGAGCACGCCGCCTGCGATGTGCGTGAGCTGGGCGAGGCCGGCCGTTCCGGTGACGGCCTGAAAGATCTCGCTGCCGAGGTAGAGGATGAGCACAAGGATGAGCGTGAGCGGGATCGTGCCGGTGCGCATGCCGGCGAACGACGCGAGCACGATGAGCATGAACACGACGCCGGACGCGCCCATGAGCGCGCTGTTCGGGAAGAAGAACCACAGCACCAGCCCCGTGACGAGCGCCGTGAGCGCGATGGCGAGCAGGATGCGCTTGCCGCCGAAACGCTCCTCCGCCGTCGGGCCGACGACGAGCAGCATGACGATGTTGCTGCAGTAGGCGGCAAAATCCGGGTGGCCAAGCACGTGCAGGAAAAAGCGCGGATAGGTCAGCCAGTCCGTCAGCGGCGAGCGGTAGACGCAAAAGAGGTTCTGCGTCGTCCAGCCGTCGGTGAGCTTGCCGAGGCCGAGCGCGAGCAGGCTCAGCAGCGCGAACGTGAGGATGACGGGCGAATTATACAGGATCGTGATGGAGCGTTTCTTCATAAGTACCTCTCAAAACCAAACACGCGCAGGTCGTCCGGGACCGGCGCGGTGATGTGCAGGAGCTGCCCGGTGACGGGCTGCGTGAGATCGGCCGCGGCCGAATGCAGCGCGGGGCGCGCGAGCAGGGACGCATTGCCGCCGTAGAGTGCATCGCCGAGCAGCGGATGGCCGAGCGCGGCGAAGTGGACGCGGATCTGGTGCGTGCGGCCGGTGCGCGGCGTGACACGCAGAAGCGTGTACCCGTCCCGCTCGGCGAGCACGGTGTAGTCCGTGACGGACGGCTGGCCGTCCGGTGATATGGCGCGGCGGGTCGTGCCGTCGTCCGCGCGGGCGATGGGCAGGTCGATCGTGCCGCTTACCGGCAGGCCAACACCGCAGGCGACGGCGAGATACGTGCGCCGGAAGCCGTCGGTGTGCAGCACGCGGCGCAGCCGGTCGTGCACATAGCCGCTGCGGGCGACGAGCATGACGCCGGACGTGCCGCGGTCGAGCCGGTTGACAGGGTGAAAAACGGCGTCCGGGCCGAGATAGGCGGCCAGCGCGTTGGCGACCGTGGGGTCGCCGCGGTCGTACCCGCCGTGCACGGCCATGCCGGCGGGCTTATTGAGCGCGAGCAGGTCGGCGTCTTCATACAAAATGTCCAGCGGCACGGCCACGGGCGTGAAGCGGCCGCCGGAGCGCTTGTCGTCGATGCGCACGGTGAGGGTGTCCCCCGCCGCGACGCGGTCGACGGTGCGGGCGTGCGCGCCGTTGAGGCAGATGCCGTCCGGCACGGTCTTGACGCGGGCGATCGCCCCGTCGGCCATGCGCAGTTCACGCCGGAGCAGGCTCCTGACCGTGCGGCCTGCCTGCTCCGGCGTGACGGTGAGCGTCAGCCGGCGCATTCCTGCGCGGCCAGCGCGGCGGCGTATGCGGCGCGGGTGCGGCTGTCAAAGCAGACCATGCGCACGCGCGTGATCTCGGGATGGTCGGCAAGGTAGGCCGTAATCTCGCGCACGGCGATCTGCGCCGCCTGATCCAGCGGGAAATGGTAGATACCCGTGCTGATGGACGGGAAATCGACCGTATGGCAGTCGTTCTCGCTCGCAAGGCGCAGGCTGTTGCGGTAGCAATTGGCCAGCAGCTCGGGCTCGCCGTGCTGCCCGTCGGGCCAGGCGTGTGGATGACGTGGCGCGCCGGCAGGCGGTAGCCGCGGGTGATCTTCGCCTCGCCGGTGCGGCAGCCGTTGAGGCCGCGGCACTCATTGAGCAGGCCGGTGCCGGCGGCCATGTGGATGACACCATCCACCCCGCCGCCGCCGAGCAGCGAGCAGTTGGCGGCGTTGACGATGGCGTCGACATCCGACTTCGTGATGTCGCCCTGGATAATTTCCAAACGGTTCATGCGTTGACCTCCCTGTCGTTGATGGTGACGGTGATGTGATCGTCCTGCGCGTCGATGCCGATGTCTCCGGCGGCCTTGCGCCGGGCGACGATGGCGGAAGCGATGGCGTCCTCCACGTCGCGCTGGATGGTGCGGCGCAGGTTGCGCGCGCCGTAGGTCTCGCTGTAGCCCTTACGGACGAGGTAGTCGATGACGGCGGGCGTCCAGTGCAGGGTCATGCCGCGCTCGGCCATGGCGGCGCGCACTTCGTCGAGCATGAGGGCGGCGATGGCGCGGAAGTTTTCCTCCGTGAGGTGGTTAAAGTAGACGATCTCGTCGATGCGGTTGAGAAACTCCGGACGCAGGAACTCATTGAGGGCGCGCTGCGCGCGCTCGCGGCTCTGATCGTCCGTGCTCAGGCCGAAGCCGAGCGCGCCGGTGCGCGTGTTGCTGCCGGCGTTCGTGGTCATGATGATGACCGTGTTTTCAAAATTCACGGTGCGGCCCTGCGCGTCCGTGATGCGGCCGTCGTCGAGGATCTGCAGCAGCAGGTTCATGACGTCCGGGTGCGCCTTTTCGATCTCGTCGAAGAGGACGACGGAGTACGGGCGGCGGCGGATCTTCTCCGTGAGCTGGCCGGCCTCGTCATATCCGACGTAGCCCGGGGGCGAGCCGATCATGCGCGAGACGGAAAACTTCTCCATATACTCCGACATATCCAGCCGGATGAGCGACTCGGGCGCGTGGAAGAGCTCGTCGGCGAGGCGCTTGACCAGCTCCGTTTTGCCGACGCCGGTGCCGCCGACGAACAGAAAGCTCACGGGCTTGCGCTTGGCCTGCAGGCCGACGCGGTTGCGCCGGATGGCGGCGCAGACGGTGTCGATGGCCTGATCCTGGCCGACGATGTGCGCGCGCAGCCGGTCGCCGAGACCGGCGAGCTGCTCGAACTCATCGGCGCGGATGCTCGCGGCCGGGATCTTCGTCCAGAGCTCGATGATGCGCGCGAGGTTATCCGCCGTGAGCTCCGGGCGGCCCTTGGCGCGCAGGGCGTCGAGCTCGGTCTGCAGCTGCATCTCGCGGCTGCGCAGCTCGGCGATGCGCTCGTAGCGGCGGTCGAGCTCCTGCTCGTCATACTCGTCGCCGGTCTTCGGCGGCGCGGAGGCAAGCAGCTCGCGCTCGCGCGCGTAGTCACCGATCTCCTTTTCGACCTCGTCCGCGCGGATGAGGTCGGGGTTTTTCAGGTTCACGTCCGAGCAGGCCTCGTCGATGAGGTCGATGGCCTTGTCAGGCAGGAAGCGGTCGGTGATATAGCGCTCGCTGAGCACGACGGCGAGGCGGCACATGTCGTCCGGGATGACGACGCCGTGGAAGTCCTCGTAATAGCGGCGCACGCCCTTGAGGATCTCGACGCTGTCGTCGATGCTCGGCTCGGCCACCGTGACGGGCTGGAAGCGGCGCTCGAGGGCCGCGTCTTTTTCAATGTGCTTGCGGTACTCGGCGAACGTCGTCGCGCCGATGACCTGGATCTCGCCGCGCGAGAGCGCCGGCTTGAGGATGTTGGCAGCGTTCATGCTGCCCTCGGCGTCGCCCGCGCCGACGATGTTGTGCACCTCGTCGATGACGAGGATGATGTTGCCGACGCGGCGGATCTCCTCGATGAGGCCCTTCATGCGGCTCTCGAACTGGCCGCGAAACTGCGTGCCCGCCACGAGCGCCGTGAGGTCGAGCAGGTAGACCTGCTTGTCGCGCAGCTTATAGGGCACGTTGCCCTCCGCGATGCGCTGGGCGAGGCCCTCGGCGATGGCCGTCTTGCCGACGCCGGGCTCACCGATGAGGCAGGGGTTGTTCTTCTGGCGGCGGTTGAGGATCTGGATGACGCGCTCGAGCTCCTCGGCGCGGCCGACCATGGCGTCGAGCTTGCCGTCGCGCGCGCGCTGCGTGAGGTCGATGCAGTAATTATTCAGGAACTTGAGCTTGCGCGGGGCAGCGCCGCGCTTATCGGCCGCGGTGCCGTCGGCGTGCGGCAGCTCGGACGCGGCGGCGGCAGCGTCCTGCGCCGGGGGCGGGTTCTGGTTGAAGAGGCGGTTGAGAAACGGGAAGGTCGCGGTCTTGCCGTCATCCTCGTCGGTGTCGGCATCGGAAGCGTCGGCATCCGCATCGGCCGCACCGTCGCCGCCGAGCATGCCCATGCTGCCGAGCATTTCCGCCACGTCGCCGGTGAGATTGTCGAGATCGGCGTCCGAGATGCCGAGCTTTTCCATCATCTCATCGACGGGCTTGATGTGCAGCTCGCGCGCGCAGCGCAGGCACAGGCCCTCATTGTGGGACTCTCCGTTTTCGATTCGTGTGATAAAGATCACCGCTACGTTTTTCTTGCAGCGGGAGCAGAGTGTAGGCTGCATAGACTGGTTCTCCTGTTCGATAGATTCCGTACGCGCCGGTCACACGCCCACGCCGAGCGTGAGCACGTCGATGGCCTGCAGCGCTTTTGCCAGGGCGGTGTGCGCGAGCGTGTCGCGGCCGATGACGGGCCCGGCAAACTGCAATGCCCAGCACAGCAGGATGCCGAAGCACACGCCGTTGACCGCGCCGAAGGCGGCGCCGCCAATGTCGTTGAGTTTCTCCCGGTTCGGGAGCTGAAAGGCCAGGTTCGGCAGGTTGCCGATCGCGGCCAGAATGAGCAGAATGAGCAAAAAGCCGACGGACGTGACGAGCACGTAGCACAGCCGCGCGCAGTAGACCTGCGTCATGGCGGCGCGCAGCGTGATGTCCTGCTCGTCGCGCATGGCGAGCGCGGCGCTGGCCATGCGCCGCGCCGGCCGGCCGGTGACACCGGAGGCGGCAAAGCACTGCTCGGCGTATTCCTGCGCGGTGTCGGGGTGCGCGGCGACCCAGTCCTCGCCCGAGAGGCCGGCGTCGTTATCCGGCAGCTCCGTGGCGACCACGTCGAGCTGGCCCTCAAAGTACCCGCCGGCAAACGGCTCCGCCACCGGCAGGAGCCGGTCGGAAAACAGGCCCGCGAGCAGCGCCGCGCCGTAGAGCGCGACGACGATGGCGGCCAGCTGCGCGGCGCTGAGGATCAGCCCGCGGCGGTAGCCGCTCCAAACGGCGGCCAGAAAAATGGCGGCAAGCACCACTGTCAATACGATCTTCATGGGTGTATCCCTGTTCTTTCTCTCTAGACTGCGGGGGTCAGAAGGCGAGCACCTCGGCGCTCGAGCCGCTCAGGAGCAGCGCCGCGCCCCGGCGCAGCAGCACCGAGCGGCGGACGCCGAGCAGGTTCTGCTCGACGGACTTGATCTCATCGAGCTGCTGGTTATAGAGCGTGAGCCGGTCGCTGTACTGCACGAGCACCTGCTTGCCGTTAACCGACAGGCTCGTGACGGCACCGGTGGTCTCGCACTTACCGAGTTCGCTGCCGGAGGCATTGACCGTGACGAGCTGCTCGGCGCTGCCGGAGCGGTAGCGGCTGAGCGCGAGGGTGACAAAGCCGTCGCCCTCAGCGGCGTAGTCATACAGGTACAGGTCGCCAAAGGGGTACTCGGCGGTGAGCTTTGCGTTATCGTCAAAAAAGGCCAGGCGCGTCTGCGACACGCAGCAGACCTTGCCGCCGCGCCAGAAGAGGTCGGCAAAGAGTTCATCGGCGCACGCGGCGCTGCCGCGCTCGTCTTCGCTCGTGAGCGCGAACGTGTGCACGACACTGCCGGAATCCTGCAGGCAGAGCGCGGCGAGATACTTCCCGTCCGGGCTCACGGCGGCGCGCACAAGGTAGCCCGTGCCGGAATACCAGACATAGACGGCCTTGCCGGAGGTGTCATACACCGTGACGGCGCCCTTATAGCCCGCGGCGTCCGAGCAGACGGCGAGATAGCCGCTGTCGCTCAGGTCGGCGCTGATGATCTCGCCGGCGGGCTCGATATCGGTCTTATTGCCCTTGAAATCCGCCACGCACAGCGTCGTGCCGCCGATGTCATAGGCGCACACGCGCTCGCCGCCGACGGAGATGCCCGGCTGCGAGAGCGTGAAGATCTCGTGCAGGACGGTCTTGCCGTTTTCATCGAGCAGCTGCAGGCCGCTCGAGGACACGACCGCGAGGCGGCTGTCCACCGTGCGGAAGGTGCGGCTGGCGCTGGAGTCGAACGTGTAGGGCGCGCTGTCGTCCAGATAGTCGCTCGCCGAGCCGGGCCGGTCGCGCAGCAGCAGATACAAAAACAGCAGCACGGCCAGCACGCACACCGCCACGATGACGGTCTGCCGCAGCCTGAGATTGTGTTTTGGGTGGTCGTTCATGGACATTCCTCCCCTATCCGCCGGGCGAACGCGGCGTCAGGCCTGATTCATCATATCGCCGACGGTGCCGTCGTACCACACGCGGTTGAGATACAGCCCCTGCGGGGGCATAGTCGGTCCTGTGAGCCGCCGGTCGCGCGTGGCCAGCAGCGCCGGGATGGCCTCCGGCTCGATCTTGCCGTAGGACGCATAGACCATGGTGCCGACGATGGCACGCACCATATTATACAGGAAGCCGTCGGCGCAGACGGCGATGGAGATGAGCGGGCCGTCGCGCTCGGCGCGGCACCAGTGCACCGTGCGCACGGTCGTGCGCGTCTCGGTGCCGACGGAGCGCACGGCGGCAAAGTCGTGCGTACCCTCAAAGGCGCGGCCGGCGCGCGCGAGGCGCGCAAAATCCAGCAGCTGCGGATAAAAGCAGACGCGGTGCTCCAAAAACGCATCGCGGATGCGGGAATTGTAGATCTGATAGACGTATTCCTTCTGGATGCACGAGCCGATGGCATTGAAGTCCTCCGGCGCGGCAACGGCGTCGACCACGGCAATGTCCGCCGGCGTCATGTCCGCCGCCTGCGGCAGAAGGGGCGCGCCGATGTTGCCGCCGACCCAGACGCGGTGGCCCGCGTGCTCCAGAATTTTTGCGATCAGGGTCGTGGTGGTCGTTTTGCCGTCGGAGCCGGTCACGGCGATGATGCGGCAGGGGCAGACCTCGAAGAACGCTTCCATTTCACTGGTAAGCTCCGCGCCCTTTTCGCGCAGCCGGCGCAGCGCCGGGATATCCGGGTGCATACCGGGCGTGCGGAAGACGATATCAGCCTGCACATCGTCAAGATAATGCTCTCCGACGTGGAGCACAGCACCCGCCCGCTCCAGCTCCAGAACCTCCGCGTCGAGCTTTTCCCGCGGCGTTTTGTCGCAGGCCAGCACGTGCAGTCCGCGCGCAAGGAGCATCCGGATGAGCGGTCGGTTGCTCACGCCGATGCCGAGCACGGCGATTTTTTTATCAATCAGGGAATCAAAATACTGGTCGACAAGATGATTCATATCCAAAAGCCTCTTTTAAAATTTCCTGCCTGTATTATATCCGCGC
>OLXZ01000980.1_pt1 | contig 13312 bp, 10 predicted proteins | sample 1673901 | NCBI WGS metagenome assembly OLXZ01 (sample SAMEA103958131, study PRJEB25191) | human gut metagenome | reverse complement strand
TCATGGCCGGTGGCAGGATTTCTCAGCCCCACGGGCTTCATGGGGCCGTAGCGCAGGGTATCCACGCCTCGCCGCGCCATGACCTCCACGGGCATACAGCCCTCAAAGACGTTCTTGTCCTCAAAGCCATGCACCGGGGCTTCCTCGGCGTTTACCAACTCCCGGACGAAGGCTTCGTACTGCTCTTTGTTCATGGCGCAGTTGATGTAATCGGGCGTCCCCCGGTCGTACCGGGACTGCCACCACGCGAGATTCATGTCGATGGACTCCGCCGAAACCAGCGGTGCCGCTGCGTCAAAAAAGTGCAGATACCCGGTCTCCCCGAAGTAATGCCCGACGGCCTCGCTCAAAGCATCGGAAGTCAGCGGCCCTGTAGCCACGATCACCGGCCCCTCGGGGACTTCGGTGATTTCTTCGGAAATCACCGTGATATTGGGGTGATTCCGGATTTTCTCCGTAACCATCCGGGAAAAGCCGCCCCGGTCTACAGCCAGACAGCCGCCCGCCTCCACCCGGGTAGCATCGGCGCAGGCGAGGATCAGGCTGCCGCAGCGGCGCAGCTCCTCCTTGAGAAGCCCCACGGCGTTTTCCAGCCGGTCGCCCCGCAGGGAATTGGAGCAGACAAGCTCGGCAAAATCCTCGCTGTGGTGGGCGGGGGTCATCTTTTTGGGCTTCATTTCGTAAAGCGCCACTTCGATGCCCCGGTTTGCCAGCTGCCATGCCGCTTCGCTTCCGGCCAGCCCCGCGCCGATGACTTTTACCTTCATGCCTTGCTCTCCTTCTTAGAGGATGTTTTCGTCGTCTTCTTCGTTGTGGCCTTGGCGGCAGTCTTCTTCACCGCAGTCTTTTTCGCCGCGGTTTTCTTTGCTGCCGTCTTCTTTGCCGGAGCCTTTGCCGCTGTCTTCTTGACCGCAGGCTTTTCCTCCGGGGTGGCCTCCCCGTCCTCGGCGGTCTTCTTTTTATAGTAGCCCCGCTGGTCTTCCGGGAGGAAGCGGGAGCAATTTTCGTTGATGCAGAAGGGCTTCATGCGTCCCTTGCCGGATTTCTTGAACAGGGTCTGACCGCACTCCGGGCAATCCTCAGCGGTGGGAACGTCCCATGTCATGAAGCCGCACTCCGCGCCCCGCTCGCAGGCGTAGTAGGCGTAGCCCTTCTTGGACTTGCGCTTGAGCAAGCCGCTGCCGCACTTGGGGCAGCGCCCCGGCATCCGCTCCACCAGAGGCTTGGTATTCTTACACTCCGGGTAGCCCGGGCAGGCCAGAAATTTACCGAACCGGCCGGTTTTCACCACCATTTTCCGTCCGCACAGCTCGCAGACCTCGTCGGTCTCCTCCTCCGGCACCTTCAGATGAACGCCCTCCAGCGCCGTCTCCGCGTCGGACAGCTCCTTGCTGAAATCCTTGTAGAAATCCGCCAGCAAGTCCTTCCAGTTCTGCTTGCCCGTCTCCACATCGTCCAGACGGGACTCCATATTGGCGGTAAACTCCACATCGATGATATCGGTGAAGCGCTCCACCATCAGCCCGGTGACGATCTCGCCCAGGGGCGTGGGGGCAAGGCGCTTGTCCTGCTTGACCACGTACTCCCGGTCTTCAATGGTGGACACGGTGGCAGCGTAGGTGGAAGGACGTCCGACGCCCTTTTCCTCCATGGCCTTGACCAGGGTCGCCTCGGTATACCGGGCGGGGGGCTGGGTGAAATGCTGCTCCTTCTGGATGTTGGAGGGGAGCGTCTTCTCCCCCACCGCCAGATCCGGCAGCGGAGAGCCGACGGCCTCCTGCTCATCGTCCCGTCCTTCTTCGTAAACGGCAATGAAGCCGGCGAAGCGCAGGCTCTGGTGGCTGGCGCGGAACACATGCCCGGCGCACATCGTGTCGATGGACACGGTGTCATAAACGGCGCAGGCCATCTGCGTCGCGAGGAAGCGGCTCCAGATCAGCTTGTAGAGCTTATACTGATCGGGGGTCAGACTGGTACGCACCCGTTCCGGCTCCAGTTCCACATGGGACGGCCGGATGGCTTCGTGGGCGTCCTGCGCCCCTGCCTTGGTCTTGAACACATGGTGCTGGCCGTAATAATATTCATTTCCGTAGCGGCTGCGGATAAACCCGGCGGCAGCGTCCATGGCCTCGTCGGAAAGCCGCAGAGAGTCGGTACGCATGTAGGTAATTAAACCGGTGGTACCTTCCCCTGCCACGTCTACGCCTTCGTACAGCTGCTGGGCGACCATCATGGTTTTTTTCGGCGTGAAGCCCAGCTTCCGGGACGCCTCCTGCTGCAAGGTGGAGGTGGTGAAGGGTGGGGCGGAATAGCGCTTCTTCTCCGCCTTTTTGACGTTGGTAACGTCGAATTCCTTCCCGTCGATGTCGCCGATCACGGCAAGGGTATCAGCCTCATTCTCCAGCTCCCGCTTCTTTTCCTCGCCCCAGTAGTGGGCGACAAAGGCGCCGGGCTTGCCCATACGGTTCAATGTCACGTCCAGCGTCCAGTATTCCTTGGGCTGGAACGCGCGAATTTCGTTTTCCCGGTCAACCACCAGCCGGGTGGCGACGGACTGAACGCGGCCTGCGGACAGACCCCGCCGTATCTTCTTCCACAGCAGCGGGGAAAGCTCATAGCCCACGATCCTGTCCAGAATACGCCGCGCCTGCTGGGCGTCAACCAGATCATAGTCGATATCCCGGGGGTGGCGGATGGACTCCTTGACCACCTTCTGGGTGATCTCATTAAAGGTCACACGCTGCGCCTTCCCGTCGGGGAGGTTCAGCAGCTCTTTCAAATGCCACGAAATGGCCTCGCCCTCCCGGTCAGGGTCGGTTGCAAGGTACACGGTTTTCGCCTTTTCCGCATCGGTTTTCAGTTCCTTGATCAGGGATTCCTTGCCCCGGACAGGGATATAGTGAGGGGTGAAATCATGCTCCAGATCCACACCCATCGTGCTTTTCGGCAGATCCCGGAGATGCCCCATGCTGGCCTTGACGACATAGTCGTCTCCTAAATATTTGCCAATGGTCTTTGCCTTGGATGGGGACTCCACAATCACCAGATTTTCAGGTTTGCCCATGAATGAAAATTCTCCGTTTCGTTACTTCAGATTCAGCGGTTACGTCTCTCTATTTCCCGCTCAAAACAATGCGCTTGCCCGGCAGGCGCTTGATTATGCCCTTCAGTTCCAGCATGGTCAGGCTGGACAGCAGCTTTCCGGTGGACAGGCCGGTTTCGGCGATCACATCGTCCACCAGCCGCTGCCCGCCGCTTAAGGCGTCCACAATGGTCTGCTCCTCCGGCGACAGCTTCGGCCTGACCGAGCCTACGTCACTATAAGGCGCGCAAGGCGTCTTGTCAATGCCCTGATGGGCTAAATCTTTTTTAAGATTCTCATTTTTCCGGGGAAGACGCAGTTTCTGCGCCACTTTCAGCAGCGGTTTTTCCGCTTCTGCGGCCTTGCGCACCTCGTCCGGATAGGCCGTCTGGTGGGCGGGCGCATCTTCCTTCCGAATCTTATCCGGAAAGAGGGCTTCATATTCGCTCAGAATGTCCCAGCCGGAGGAAACCATGATCGCCCCGTCCCGCAGAAGCCGGTTGCTCCCCACAAAGGACGGCTGGTCGATATTTCCCGGCACCGCGAACACGTCCCGCCCCTGCTCGGCGGCTAAGCGGGCGGTGATCAGCGCGCCGCTTTTCTCCGGCGCTTCCACCACCAGCACACCGCAGCTCAGGCCGCTGATAATCCGGTTCCGCTTGGGAAACGTCCATTTTGCCGGCGGCGTCCCCGGCGCGAACTCGCTGAGGATGCAGCCGTATTCCTCCGTGTCCCGGAACAGCGCCCGGTTGGAAACGGGATAGACGATATCCGCGCCGCACCCCAGCACACCCACCGCAGGCGCGCCTGCGGTCAGCGCTCCGGACATGGCCATGCCGTCGATGCCGTAGGCCATCCCGGATACCACGATGCCGCCGCAGCGGGCAATCTGGTAGCCCATGCGCTTGGCGGTGGTCAGGCCGTAGGCCGACGCCTTCCGGGTGCCGACCACGCCGATCACCGGGCTTCCGTCAAAATCCGGCAGCCGCCCCTTGTAATAGAGAACATTGGGCGGGTCGGCAATGTTTTTGAGCCGTGCGGGATAAGCCGCATCCTGACAGGTCAGGATGTGGAGCTTTTCCCGGTCACAGGCTTCCAGAATTTCCTCCGCGGAGGTCAGATTTTTCTCCCGAAGGGCAGTCTTTGCGTCCTCGCTGAGACCGATGGCGCCAAACGCCCCGTCGTCGGCGAAGTAAATGTCCTCAGGATCCCGAAAATGCTGCAACAGTGCCATTTTGTCCCGGTCGTTCAGCCCGGGGCGATGGGCGAACCATATCCAGTGTACCAGCATTTTCTCACCTGTTTCTCTCTATACAATATATCTACTGTTTCATCTGCCACATGACGATGGCCGCCGCCACCGCCGCGTTCAGGGACTCACAGCGCTTATTCATGGGAATGATAAGCTCCCCGTCGGCGCTTTCCAGAATTTCCCGGCGCACGCCCTGCCCTTCGCTGCCAATGACCACCGCCATGCCGCGAAGGTCAGCATTGCGCAAATCCTTCGCCCGCTGACTCAGTGCCGTCACAGCCACAGGAATTCCGGCAACCCCGCAGGCGGCCTTTACCTCCGCCCAGTCCGCTTTTACCGGCTGGGTGCGGAACACCGCGCCCATGCTGGCGCGTACCGTCTTGGGGCTGTAGGGGTCGGCGCAGCCTTCCAGCAGCGTCACAGGAATGTCCAGCGCGTCCGCCGTGCGCAGAATGGTTCCAAGGTTTCCCGGGTCCTGAATGCCGTCCAGCAGCAGGCAGCCGGGTGTCGGCGCATATGTCTTCTTTTCCGGCAGGCGGCATAGGAACAACGCCCCCTGAGGACTTTCCATGGGGGAGATGGATGCCATCACGTCCTCCGGCACCCGAAAAAGCCGCACCGATTCCGGCACGTCCGCATAAACGCCGTCGGATAAGATCACCGTGTCCAGTCCCGGATACCAGCGGACGGCCTCCGCCAGAAGCTTGACCCCGTCGGCAGCGAACAGCCCCGCTTCCTCCCTGGCCTTCCGGGAAGAAAGCAGCTTTTTCACCTGCTGCAGAAGGGGATTTTTCCGGGAGGTGATTCTCTGCTCCGTCACAGCTTCTGCACCCTGCTGAGGGCGTAATTGTCTCCCAGAACCACCATCACATCCCCCTCCTGAATCCGGTAATCCGCGGCGGGGGAAACGTTGGTCTTGTCCCCGTTTTCCACGGCGATGATGTTCACGCCCAGCTTCGCCCGGACGTTCAGCTCATTGATGCACTTGCCGATCCAGCTCTTGGGGGCGGGAACTTCCAGAATTCCGTAGTCCTCGGAAAGCTCGATATAATCCAGCACATTGTGGGAGTACATGCTTCTCGCCAGCCGCTGGGCGTGCTCCTGCTCCGGAATGACCACCCGGTCGGCACCCAGCTTTTCCAGAACCAGCCGGTGGGTCTCGTCGTGGGCTTTGCAGACGATGTAGGGCGCGCCCAGCTCCTTTAAGTTCATGGTGATCAGCACGGAGGCCGCAAGATCGTCGCCGATGGCAATGACCGCGCAGTCAAAATTCCGCACGCCCAGCGCCCGCAGGACTTCCTTATCCCGGGCGTCGCCCACCACCGCGTGGGTGACGTCGTTGGCAAGCTGCTGCACAAGGTCGTTGTGCACGTCCATGGCCAGCACCTCCGCCCCCAGCGTGCACAGCTGCCGCGCCAGAGAGCCGCCGAAACGGCCGAGACCGATGACAATGTAAGACTTCATAATTCTCTCCTTATCCGATCAGCAAATTGGTTTCCGCATAGCGGAACCGCTCCTCCGCCCGGTTTCCCGCCAGGAAGCCCAGGCTGATGGTCAGTACGCCGACCCGTCCGAAATACATATAAATAATGATCAGAATCTGCGCCGGGATACTTAAGGAAGCCGTACCGCCCGCGCTTAATCCCACGGTCGCCAACGCCGAAACCGCCTCATACACGGCGTCCGTAAAGCCCATGGGCGACGTGGCGCTGATGAAAATGCCGCCGAAAACGGCCAGCGCCAGCACAATAAAGGCAATGATCATGGCGTTCTGGGTCTGCTCGTCGGGGATCGTCCGCTTGAAGGCGCAGACCGTGCTTTTCCCTCTGGCTCTCGCCCAGATGGTCAGCACCAGCACCAGAAACGTCACGGTCTTGATGCCGCCGGCGGTGGAGCCGGAGGAGCCGCCGATGAACATCAGCACGCTGGAAAAGGCCTTGCCGCTTTCCGTAAGCTTTGCCTGATCAATCGCCGCAAACCCCGCGGTGCGCAGTGTCGCGGACTGGAAAAAGCCGTTGAGCAGCTTTTCGCCCACAGTCATGCCGCCCAGCGTCTCCGGGTTGTTCCATTCCAGCAGACAGGTTCCCGCCCAGCCGACGGCAAGCAACGCCGCCGTGATCAGCAGTACCAGCTTGGTGTACACGCTGAACTTGCGCAAGGAGCGCTTCCGGGCAATGTTCTCCCACACCAGAAAGCCCAGGCCGCCGATGATGATCAGCGCCGACAGCGTCAGAAGCACAACGGGGTCTGCGTTAAATTCTATCAGGCTCTGCCCCGGGGCAATGGCGCCGAAAATGTCAAAGCCCGCATTGCAGAACGCGGAAACAGAGTGAAAAATGCCCCAGCGCAGCGCTCTTGTAAACCCATACTCCGGCCAGAACCGAAGGGTCAGAATGATCGCCCCCACGGCTTCCACGGAAAAGCTTCCGGTGAGCACCAGTTTTTGCAGCCGCACCACGCCCTTGATGTCGTTCACGCTCAGGGACTGGGCGATCATCAGCCGCTGCTGGAGGCCGATCTTCCTGCGCAGCAGAAAAATCAGCAGCGTCGCCACGGACATGAAGCCCAATCCGCCGATTTGAATCAGACACAGAATCACAATCTGGCCAAAGCCGCTCCACTGGCTCCAGGTATCGTACAGCACCAGTCCCGTCACGCAGGTGGCGGAGGTGGCCGTAAACAGCGCCGGTCGCAGCCCGCAGGACACCCCGTCCCGGGACGCGGCGGGCAGAGTCAGCAGCAGCGCCCCCAGGAGAATGATCGCGGCAAACATCAATGCAACCATCTGCGTGGTAGCAATGTGCCTGGGTCGGTGCTTCATCCAGAAGACCACCAGCTTTCCCCGCAGAGACATATTTGCGCTCCTTTCCGGCAGGCACACCCCGCCATCATACGTTTTCTCTATTATAGCAACTTTACATTCTTTTGCAAGTCTCAATTCATCCCAACCGCCGCAAAATAGGCAATTTACATTTTCCCCCGGGTGTGCTATACTGGTCAAAAACTTGGAAAGGGGCAGATTTTATGAGTTATACAGAAAGCTGGTCGGGAAAGATCAACCGCAAGCTTCTAAAAAAGCTGCACATCATTGATGTCGCCGCCGGGCGGGAGAAAGCCGATCTGGTTCTGAAAAACGCCACCTATGTCAACGTGTTTTCCGGGGAGCTGGACACCGGCGACATTGCCGTGGCGGAGGGTCTGATCGTGGGCCTCGGCAGCTACGAAGGCCGGGACGAAGTGGACATGACCGGCAAGATCGTCTGCCCCGGCTTCATCGACGCCCACATCCATCTGGAATCCAGTCTGGTTTCCCCCGCGGAATTTGCCCGGGCAGTCATCCCCCACGGCACCACCACCGTCATCACCGACCCCCACGAGATCGCCAACGTCATGGGCACCGATGGCATCGAGTATATGCTCCAGGCCACCGAGGATCTGCCCGTGGACGTGCGCTTTATGCTGCCCTCCTGCGTGCCGGCCACGCCCCTGGACGAGTCCGGCGCCAACCTGGACTACCGGGCCATCGACAGCTTCTATGACCATCCCCGTGTACAGGGTCTGGCCGAGATGATGAACTTCGTGGGCACCATCAACGGCGATCCCCAGGTGGTGGAGAAGATCGTGGCCAGCCAGGCCCATCACAAGAAGATCGACGGCCACGCCCCCGACCTGGTGGGCAACGACCTGAACGCCTACATCGCCGCCGGCGTGTACTCCGACCACGAGTGCCACGACCTGAACGACGCCATCGCAAAGCTCCAGCGCGGCCAGTTCATTATGATCCGCGAGGGCACCGCAGCCCGCAATCTGGAAGCGCTGGTCCCCCTGCTGTGCGACAAGTATGTAGAACGCTGTATGTTCTGCACCGATGACAAGCACCCCAACGACCTGCTGGAAAAGGGTCACATCGACTACATCGTCAAAAAGGCCATCTCCCTGGGCGCCGACCCCATTACCGCCATCAAGGCCGCCTGCCACAACGCTGCCCGCTACTTCCTGCTGAACAACCGCGGCGCCATTGCACCCGGCTATCTGGCGGACTTCGTCATCATCGACGACTTTGACCACTTTAACATCGAAAAGGTCTACAAGCGCGGCGTACTGATGGTAGACCATGGCGTGGTGGCGGACTTCCCCGTCCCGGAGATTGACCCCTATCTGGTCAACCGCGCCCACGACACCTTCCACGTGGCCCCGCTGACCGCCGCCGATTTCACCGACAGCCGCCCCCACGCGGTCATTGGCATGGTCAACGGCGAGATCACCACCACCGACGGCGGCTACACCGACCGTATCGATGTGGACTATGACATTCTGAAGATCGCCGTCATCGAGCGTCATAAGAACACCCACCACATCGGCTTGGGCTACATCAAGGGCTACGGCCTGCAAAAGGGCGCCGTGGCCACCAGCATCAGCCACGACAGCCACAACATCATCGTGGTGGGCACCAACGAGGAGGATATGGCCTTCGCCGCCAACCGCATCGTACAGCAGCACGGCGGCATCACCGTGGTGGAGAACGGTCAGGTGAAGGGTGAGCTGCTGCTGGCCATCGCCGGCATCATGTCTGACGACACGCTGGTGAACGTGAACCGCGACCTGGAGAACGCAAAAAAGGCCGCCTACGACCTGGGCGTGTCCACCGGTATCGACCCATTTATGACCCTGAGCTTCATGGCCCTGCCGGTGATTCCCAGTCTGCGTATCACCACCCGCGGCGTGTTCGACGTCACCACTCAGCGCTACGTCTGATACCTGTTCTCTCTTCGCCGTGGCCTATATCCGCAAAAAAAGAAAGCCCTCACGGGCTTTCTTTTTTTGCTCACAGCTTCAGTTCACAATCCAGGCTCATCACCGCGCTGCCGCCGATACGGACCGTCACGGCGCCGTCCTTTTCATACAGAAGGCTGCGTATCTCGCTGGGCCGACTCATGTGCTCGCCCTGCAAAAACACATTCTCCCGCTCCGGCTTCACATCGCCTCGCAGGTAGAGATAATACGTCAGTGCACCGTTGCTGGTCCCGGTGGCACACTCCTCCGGGATGTCGTACAGGGGCGCGTAGTTGCTGCACCAGGCCGTCACGCCGTCCCGCCCCGGGCAGAACATATGCACGCCGGTCACATCGTACTTCCGTGACAGCTCCGTGACCACCGGTGCGTTCTGCACTGCCCGCATGAGCGTCTCATGGTCCCGGACGGGCATCATAATATCCGCCAGACCGGTGGACACCATCCGTGGGATATATCCCTCCGGGCAGTCCGCCTCCGTCAGGCCATAGGCGGCGTACAGCGCGGCGCGCTCCGCTGCCGGGATGTCGCCGATCAGCTGCGGCGGCGCCATATCCATCCAGACAGTACCGCCCCTGACGGTGATGTTCAGCTCCCCGGCCTTCGTATGGGCCGTGTGGTCGCCGTCGCCGATCTTCTCCAGCTGCCGCAGCAGGGCGAAGGACGCCACCGTGGCGTGGCCGCACAGGTCCACCTCCCCGGCGGGGGTGAAATAGCGCAGGGATACGGAGCCGTCCGGCTCCATATGTATAAAGGCCGTCTCCGAGTGCTTCATCTCCGCAGCGATCTGCCGCATGGTCTCATCAGACAGCTCCCGGTCCGGCAGTGCCACGCCCGCCTGGTTGCCGCCGAAGATCCGATTGGCAAAGGCGTCCATCACATAGAGCTTCATAGGGTATACCTCCCAGTTTTTCTTGTGGTTTTCATTATATACTCTCTTGCTCTTAACGGCAAGTATATTTGACTTCCGATGTATTTTTCGTTAGAATAGAATTGCAGCGGGTGTCTGTGTGAACGCCCGCCGCTAAAAGCGAAGAAAGGAACTTCATCGAAAATGCTCAATGAGCGAAGTCTGTTATCACAATTTCTGCATTTCGTAGCCGCTACGGTGGCATCCCTCATGGTTTTCAGCCTGTACTCCATTGTGGACGGGCTGATGGTGGCCAAGGGCGTCGGTGAGTACGCCATGGCGGCGGTGAATCTGGCAGTGCCGTTCACCAATGTGCTTTTCTCCATCGGCGTCATCTTCGCCGTCGGTACCAGCACCATCATCGCCATCTATCTGGGACAAAACCAAGGCGAGAAGGCCAATAGCCTGTTCTCTCAGAACATCGTGCTGCTGACGTGCGTCGGCCTGACCATCACCGTCCTCGTTTTCGTATTTCTGGAGCCGTTCGCCGTGCTGCTGGGCGCAAAGGGCGTAACGTATCAATATACCATCGATTATCTCCGGGGCCTGGCCCCTTTCGCGCTGTGCTTCATCATCTCCTATAACATGGAGGTGCTGATCAAGACCGACGGCTATCCCCGTCTGGCAATTCTGACGGTCATCACCGGCTGTCTGGCCAACTGCGTGCTGGACTATATCGCCATCTTTGTGCTGAATCTGGGCGTATGGGGCGCGGCCTTCGCCACAGGTCTTTCCCAGCTTCTGACGTGCATCATCTATCTGCGCCACTTCCTGGGCGGACACAACACCTTCCACTTTGTGAAGTTCAGGATGGACTGGGGCATCTACAAGCGGCTGATCCCGTTGGGCTTTGCCGACGGCGTAACGGAGCTGTGCAACGGCGTGATGATCTTCCTGTTCAACCGGGTCATCCTCCGGTGCCTCGGCGACGACGGACTGGTGTGCTACACCATCATCGCCTATGTGAACACCCTCATCATCAACACCATGCTGGGCATCTCGCAGGGCAGCCAGCCGCTGGTCAGCTACCACTACGGCAAGGGGGACGCGGCGGGCTACAAGAAGCTGCTGCGGTATGGCTTTACAGCGGTGGGCATCATGACGGCGGTGATCTTCGCCGGTGTGATGATCTTTGCCCCCCAGATCGCCGGAATCTTCCTCGGCGCGGAGAAGCCGGAGCTGCTGGGCAGCGCGGCCGGCGCGCTGCGGCGGTACGGTCTGTGCTACATACTGCTGGGAAGCAACATCCTCATGGGCGGCTTCCTGACGGCGGTGGAGCAGCCCAAGGCGGCCATCAGTATCTCCGTGGGGCGGGGTCTGGCGTTTCAGGCCGGTGCGCTGCTGCTGTTGGCGGCAGCCGTGGGCGGCACGGGCATTTGGTTTGCGCCGGTGATCTCCGAGGCGCTGTGCGCGGTAATGGCCGTGTGGTTCCTCCGGCGGTTCCTGCGGAAAACCGCAGCATAACCAACATAAAAAGTATCCCGCGGCACAGCCGCGGGATACTTTTTTGCTCTCTTTAAGGCGCCTTACGCCTGCGCGGCCTTTTCCGCCATCATCTGCCGCACCACCTCGTCGATACGGCGGGCAACGCGGCAGAAATCCTCCGCCGTATAGCCCTTGGTGGTCATGGCGGCGGTGCCGATGCGGACGCCGCTGGTCTGGAACGGCGAGCGTTTGTCCCCGGGGACGCAGTTCTTATTCAGCGTAATACCGCAGCGGTCCAATTCCTCCTGTACCTCACGTCCGGTAAGTCCGGTATCCGTCAGATCCAGCAAAAACAGATGGTTGTCCGTGCCGCCGGTAACGACCTTGTAGCCCATGGCCATGAACTCCGCCGCCATCGCCCTGCAGTTGACCACCACACGGTGGATATACGCCCGGTATTCCGGGGTCAGCGCCTCCTCCGCAGCCACCGCCTTGCCGGCGATCACGTGCTGCAAAGGGCCGCCCTGCATACCGGGAAATACGGCGCTGTCCACCTTTTTCGCCAGCTCCGGCCGGCAGAAGATCAGTCCGCCCCGCGGGCCGCGCAGCGTCTTGTGCGTCGTGGTCGTGACCACATCTGCCAGTCCAAAGGGGCTGGGGTGCTCCCCCGCCGCCACCAGCCCGGCAATGTGAGCGATGTCCGCCATGAAATATGCCCCCGTCGCCTGCGCCGCCTGGGCAAAGCGTGCAAAGTCGATGGTCCGGCTGTAGGCCGACGCTCCTGCGATGATCAGCCGCGGCTTCAACTCCCGCGCAAGCCTCTCCATACCGTCATAGTCGATCAGGCCGTTTTCGTCCACATCGTAGGCCGCTATGTCATACAGCCTGCCGGAGGCATTTACCGGCAGTCCGTGGGACAGGTGCCCACCGTTGGCCAGACTCATGGACAGGATCCGGTCTCCCGGCTGCAGCAGCGCCATATACGCCGCCAGATTGGCGGAGGTGCCGCTGTGAGGCTGCACGTTCACATGGTAGTCTGTGTGAAACACCTCCCTCCACTTGGCGATGCAGTACGTCTCCAGCTCGTCCACCACCAGGCAGCCGCCGTAGTAGCGTCCCTGATTTCCCATCTCCCGGTGGGCGGGATACCCCTCGGAATACTTGTTGGTCAGGCAGCTGCCCACAGCGCGGCAGACCGCCTCGCTGGTGAAATTCTCGCTGGCGATCAGTTCCACCGTTGTTTCCTGCCGCCGCTGCTCCATGGTAATATAGTCGAAAACCTTGGATGCCACACCCATCTCTCCCCACGTATTGTATTATTTTGTCAACAATTATACCACATATTGTGCCCCATGCAAGCCCCAATAGTCAAATAACCAAAATACACGAAATCACATACCAGTCCTGTATGTTTTTTGTAAAAAACGCAGAAAGGTGAAAAAAGGGTTGACAACGGCGCGTTAAGGGCGTATTATGCCACCATTCCGACAGGGAAAATCACAGCGAGGAGGAAAGCCGACATGAAGCGTAACGTCACCATGATGATGTGCGAGATGTGCATGGGTATGATGTCCATGTGCATGTTTCGTCGCGCCGAAAAGGTCATCAGCTTTCCGAAAACTGTTTGACGGCTTGAAAAAAAGCCGATGTGTAAGCAGACAGCGGAGGGTCAGTGATGACCAGCCGCTGTTTTTGTTTTGCTTATGTACCGCCGTTCCGGCCGGGCGGCGGTGCTGAGATAAAATCGTAACCAACCAAGTTTAATCATTTCAAAGGAGACTGCGAACATGAAACACAACACTTTGACTAAGATCATCACCCTGGCCCTGGCCGTTGTACTGGCTCTGAGCCT
>OLXZ01000976.1_pt1 | contig 13333 bp, 9 predicted proteins | sample 1673901 | NCBI WGS metagenome assembly OLXZ01 (sample SAMEA103958131, study PRJEB25191) | human gut metagenome | reverse complement strand
TGCAAGGGGCAGACGAAAAGGGACGAAGTCCCCCCTTGACCCCTTTTCGCGATTGAGTTGGTCGCGCTTTCATGCTCCTTCCGCGTGCAGCTTTTGGTGCTTCGCCTAAGCCCTTGTTTGCTTCCCCAACTTTCCGTGAAGAACCAATAAAAAACAGGCTATGACCCATTCGCCATAGCCTGTTTTGCCTGTACCCCTTATTCCGCCGCCAGCTTCATCAGCGCCGCGGCATAAATCTTCATCGCCTTGACCATCTGCGACACGCGGATGTACTCGTTCGCCTGATGCGCCAAGTCCTCATCCTCCGGGAATGCTGCGCCGTACGCAACGCCCTGCTTGAGCACCTTTGCGTACGTTCCGCCGCCAGTGGCGTGCGGCGCGGCGGGTTCGCCCGTCACCTCGGTGTAGGAGTCCAGCAGCGAGCGCACCAGCTTGCTGTCTGCCGGAACGTGATGCGGTTCCTTGATTTCCAGCGAATCGACGTTAAAGCCGGGCAGGTGCGCGCGAATCGCGTTCGTCAGCGCGGACAAATCCGCCGCCACAGGGCAGCGCAGGTCGAGCGACGCCGTCACCTTGCCGTCCTTAACATGCAGGATGCCCATGTTGCACGTCAGCGCGCCGGAAATTTCGTCCGAGCACGCGCAGCCCAGCGACGCGCCGTCGTGCTCCATGCCGACCGCGTCCGCCAGCGTCTTCAGCGCGCCGGTCACGCCCATCTCGCGCAGGAGTACCAGCATCATGCCGATGGCGTTGCGGCGTCCTTCGGGATACGCGCTGTGGCCGGGGATGCCCTCTGCCGTCACCCACACGCCATCCGCGGTCACCTCCGCCGTGTAGGGAAGCCCGGTCTTTTCGGCATAGGCCGCCACCTTATCGGCAACCTCCTGACCGCCCGCGATGAGCGCCTTGGATTCGCCGGGAATGACATTCACGCGCTCACCCGTCCAGAGCTGCTTGACCTGCAGGCCGTCCTCCGCGAGTTTGCTCGTGAAGAAGCCGTGAATCATGCCCTTTTCGGTGTTGATGATAGGGAAGGAAGCGTCCGGGGAGAAGCCGACTTCCGGCATTTCCGTGTGCGCGCAGTAATACGCCATGTCTTCCCAGTCGGATTCCTCGTCGCAGCCAAGAATCAGGCGGATGGACTTCTTCAGCGGAATGCCCGCTGCCTTGATGGCGTTCATCGCATACAGCGCCGCCAGCGCCGGCCCCTTGTCGTCGCTCGTGCCGCGCGCGAAAATCTGGTCGCCCACGCGCGTCGCGGTGAACGGCGGGGTCGCCCAGTTGTCGCCCGCCGGAACGACATCGAGGTGCCCCAGCACGGCAATGGCTTCTTCCGATTCGCCCGGAAGGGTGATGTCGCACGCATAGCCGTCGAAATCACGGGTTTCATAGCCGAACGCCTTTGCGTCCGCCATTGCCATATCCAGCATCCGGCGCACATCCTTGCCAAACGGCGCACCGGGCGCGGCTTCGCCCTTCACCGACGGCACTTCCACCCAGCGGCACAGCTGAGCGGCATAGTCCTCCGCGTGCGCATCCAGATAAGCAAATACTTTTTCGTACATGGGGAAATTCCTCCTTATGCTGAAATCATGGGATCGAGAATGATATTTCGCGGTTGCAGGCGAAAATTCCTGCTTGATGCGGAAGAAAAAAGTTAAGTGAGACTAACTTAACGAAAATTTTCCCAAAACAATCAAAGCCAAGCCGAAGATAACCCCCCAAAAGTGGCGGCGCCGAAGGGGTCAAGGGGGCGACCGCAGACTTCGTCTGTTTCCATTGCCCCCCTGTCGCCTCCGCAGAGGCGAAATCCCCTGCTTGCGGAAAAGACCAGCTATGGTCGGAAATCATGCAGCGTGGTCGCGCCTATTTGGCGCGACAATGTGCAAGCAGCGGGTAGAGCAGCTTGGGGGCGCTCCTGCGGGAGCGCGAAGTTAGTGGCAGGGACGCTTCGCTGCCTGCGCCTTTGTTGGGGGCTTCCTTGGAGTTGGTCGCCCGTGAAACAGTTGGGGCGTTGCCCCAAACCCCACAAGGGAGCTCCGCCCCTTGACCCCGCAAGGGGGAATCCCCCCCTTGACCCCTTCGCGCGATTGAGTTGGTCTCACTCCCATGCTTTGCCCGCGTGTTTATCCTCTTTTTCCCTTCCCTTAATCGTAATCGGGGAGAGGGGGGAAATCCCGCCCAGACAGCTGCATCAATTCACCCACCGTCACCGGGCGCAATCCCTTCACATTGATCCAATTATCCAGCGCCTTATCCAGCACCTCCGCTGTATGATACCCATTGATATGAAACTGCACCACGCACCCGCTCGTCACCCGGTCGCTCGTCACGCGGTACACCATCTGATACACCTTATCCTTATACGCGTCCGACCAGTCGCACGCGTCGATTGCAAACAGGCAGTCCTCTACGCCTTCCGCGCGGGCAATGGCGGTGACGATGCTGTTCGTCGCGCCCAAATGCGCACAGAACAACCGCGGCCGTACGCCGAAAGTCTCTTCGCACAGGTCGTTCAGCTCGCGGATGTTCTCCTGCACACGCGCGTAGGAGACTTCGGTCATGTTGATGAGGTTGTTGCCGTGGCTGCCAAGCTCGTGGCCCGCGTCAATGATGCGCTGGATGCGCTCCGGGTTGCGGCGCACGAAATCGCCCGTGACGTAGAATGTCCCCTTCACGCCGTATTTGTCCAGCGTGTTCAGCATGTCAGTCAGCTGCTTTTCTGATGCGCCGCTGCATACAATCATCACGCCGACAGCAGGCTCAGAGGGGGTCAGGCGGGTGACACGCGGCAGGCTGATGTCCGAGAACGCGGCGAAGGAATCCGTTTCGTTCACTTTCTCGCCGTCCAGCCAGACAGACAGCTTGTTGCCGCCCAGCATGTCCTCCGTCACATAGACCGAGAAGGTCAGGTCGTAGCGCGGATTGCGCCAGAATGCGCGCTCCAGCACTTCGCCGCGGTGGTTGCGCAGCTCCAGATACTTCTCCGGCACAGTTGCGCTGCTTTTGTTCTTGCACGATACGGTGATTTTGATTTCGCGGTCGAGATACCCGACGTAGAATCCGCTCTTGAACGTGACAATCGGCGCAACGACGGGGGTCGTGTCCTCTTCGTTCTCCTCCGCGAACGCAGCGCCGCCCAGCAGCATCAGCACCATCAGCAGCAAACTTAGCAGTTTCTTCATTTTGTTACTCCTTTTTATCCAACTTTCGTCCGTGGAAACTATGTTTGCAAATGGAAAGTTACCTTAAACCTGCGGGCGCACAACCACCTGTGCGCCTTCCGGCACCAGCGTCGGTTCAACCACAAACCCTGCCGGAACGGACAAAATCCGCAGACTGTCCATGTCCTCCAGAATCCGCTGATTGAACTTCGTCACGCGGCAGCCCTCGATGAACGCGGGGATGATGAGTTCCGTATCCGAACCGATGTACTCGATGACCGAGTAGGTGCTGCCCTTCTCTGCCTGTCCCAGATACGAGCCGACGATGAGCGTATCGCCCTCTGTCATCAGCCCCAGCCCGACGCGCAGGTCACGCGCACGGGCGCTGAAGGGGGCGGGGAGGGTCAGCGCGTCCAGCCGGGAACAGCCCGTCAGCGCGTCATGCCCGATTTCGCGCACGGATGCGGGAATGGCGAGTGCCGTTAGGTGTGTGCAGCCGCGCAGGGCTTCGTGGTCGATGCGGGTCAGGGTGTCCGGGAGATTCAAGAATTCCAGCGACGTGCAGTTCATCAGCGCCTGCATGGGCAGGACGGTCAGCGCGTTCGGCAGGTGGACGCTATTCAGCGCGGTGCAGCCCGAAAGGACAGCGCCACCAACGGCTGTCACTGAATCGGGGAACGCGATTTCGCGCAGCGCGGTGCAGGACGCGAACGCGCGGTACTCGATGGTTTCCAGCCCGTCATTCAGCGTGATGCTTGTCAGCGCCGAGCAGCCCTCGAAGGCACTGCCGCCGATGTGGCGGAGCGTTTTAGGGAGCGTGACGACGGTCAGGTCGGTGCGCATGATGAACGCGCACAGCCCGACGCTCACAACGGGAAGGCTGTCGAGCGTTTCCGGAAGGGTGATTTCGCCGCCTTGCCCGTAGTATTCCATGATTTCCGCGCCGGTGTCGATGGCGCGGTAGGTGTAGTCACCGCATTGCATGGTGTGTACTTCCTTCATTATAATAATATAATTGTGGAGCGTGGCTGCCGGAGTTGGCTGCTTTTCCAATATAGGTCTTTTATGCAGCAACCAGAGGGCAATGAAAACAGACGAAGTCTGCGGTCGCCCTCTGGACTCCTTCGGATGCACTCCCATGTTTCTTGACTTTTATCGAAACATTTTTAGTTACTGCGCAGGGACGCTTCGCTGCCTGCGACCAAGGCGTCGGGCTTGACTTTTCCTTTGGAATGGTCACACGCCCAACAGTTGGGGCGTTGCCCCAAGCCCCACCAGAGGCGCTGCCTCTGGACTCCGCAAGGGACATTGTCCCTTGACCCTTTTTTTTGCGCCCCGGCTTGGTCGCGTTTCCCTTATGGTTAATTTTCGCGGCTGAGTGCCGCCAGAACAGCGTTGCGCATCTGTCGAACCACCCGTGTCGTACCGGAATCAACCGTGTTCTGCATCGACAGAATCGTCATCTGCTGCCCGGGGAAGTTCGCGAAGTATGTTCCCAGCCAGCCATCCCAGCCATATTCGCCTGCGCAAGCCAATCCGGCGATGCGCCCCGGTTCAGCGCAAATGCGCATCAAGTGCCCGTAGCTGTACCCGTCCAGCGAATCCCACATGTCGCGGCGAACTGCGTCTTTCAGCTGCGACTGCGTCATGCAGGCGACTGTCGCAGGCGAGAGAATCCGCCGCCCCTCGTAAGTGCCGCCCGCCAGCAGCATATCGGCAAAGTGGCTGTAATCCTCCAGCGTCGAAACAAGCCCCGCGCCGCCAGATTCAAAGGCAGGTTCGCGGTCGTAAACGCCGACGGCAAGGTGGGTGCTTGTCCACGGCACAAGTCCGTTTTCCGTGCGCTTGTAGGCGGTCACAAGGCGATTTCGCTTGCTTTCGGGAACGTAGAAGCCGGTGTCCACCATGTCCAGCGGCTCAAAGAACTCCTTGCGGAGGAACTCGCCGAAGCGCATTCCGCTGACGACCTCCACCACCGCGCCGAGGATGTCCGCGCAGGTGGAGTAGCGCCAGTGCGTGCCCGGCTGGAAGGAAAGCGGCTGCTGCCCCAAGCGGTTGCAGAACTCCACCGTCGGCACGCCGCCGCCCGCAAGGATTTCCTGCGTTGCTTCGTCAAATACCTTTGCGGCATACTGCCCCGCCGGGTCGCTGTCGGGGTAGCAGACGCCCGCCGTCATGCCGAGCAGCTCCATCAGCCACGGCGCGCGGGTCGCGGGGCGAATCGTGCCCTGCTTATCGACGACGCGCGCATTTCGGAAGCCCGGCAGATAACGGTCTACGCCGTCCATCAGGTCAATCTGCCCGCGCTCCGCCAGCAGCATCACGGCGGCGGCCGTAATCGGCTTGGACTGGCTGTACAGGCGGAAGATGCTGTCGCGGTGGATCAGCCGCCCCGACGCAATGTCGGACATGCCCGCCTGCGTATAGAGCATTTCCTCTCCGCAGCGCCGCACCAGTACGCTGATGCCCGCGCATTCCTGCGCTTCGACAGCGGAAGCGAGAATATCGGTGACTTGTTCGTGAAGGGTCATGAGAATAACCTCCTTGCATGTTCTTCAGCAATCATTCGTCGCTTTCGATGAAATCCGGCAGCTGATGCAGCGTCACAAAGCTGCTATCCCGATAAATCGCCCGTAGCGACTCCGGCGTGTTCCCCTTGCTGCTGTCCGTCAGCCAGCTGGTGTGCCACACCATGAAGTACGCCCACGGGGCATTCGTCGCGTCCATTTCCGCGCGGGTCGGAATCTGTCCGCACTCGTGGAACACAATCGGCATCTCTGTCGGGGCAAGCGCGGCACAGCGCCGGTATAAATCCCACTGCGCACCGCTCTTGTAGCTGTCGCCGCCGAGAATGTCCACCACGTCGTCCCCCGGATACCACGGGCGCAAATCCTCCGTCGCGTCAGAGAAGCCCAGCACCCAAATTAGATTCCGCAGACCGTGAACATGCGTGTAGCGGTCGTACATCAGCCGCCACAGGCGCACGAAATTCTCCGCGCCGCCGCGTCCCCACCAGAACCAGCCGCCGTCCATCTCGTGGAAAGGCCGCCAAAGAATCGGAACGCTGTCTGACTGCAAGCGCTTGAGGTAGGGGACAGCGTGGTCAAGCCCATCCAGCAGACGGCGGTTCGCTTCCGTGCCGTCCACAAAAGCGGAAGCCCAGTCCAGTTCGCTTTCGCGGCATTCGGGGTAACCGGAGAAGAAATCCGCGCCCGTGTGCCAGCAGATGGTGGGAATGCCGCCGCGCGCCCACCAGTCCTTCGCGCGCTGCGTCACGCCCAGATAGTCGTTATCCATGAAATCCAGCCCTCGAATGGCAGGCTGACGACCGGTGACATCGGTCAGATAGCTGATTTCATGCTCAGTCGAGCGGCACCATTGGCTTTCCATCTGCCCGGTCAGGCAATTGCCGGAAAGCGATTGCAGGTATTCATAGACGCGCCGAGCGGCGGGCAGCGGATTTTCCGCGCAGAGGGGACGGAACATAATGCTTCTCCTTTGCTTTGCAGGAATCTGCTTGCAGTATAGCAGGAAATGCCCGCCTTTGCAACGGGTAGAAGGGAAAAAGGGAGGGGAAAAAGCATGGAAAATCAGGCGGCGGCAGTTGTCCAAGAAGAGGGTTTGTGCTATACTTATTATGGGTGTTTATTGGAATGCCCATGAACCAGCGGGCATCCCCCGCTATGGGAGTTAATAAATGAAGCTGAAAAAATTGGAGCTGTATGGCTTCAAATCCTTTGCCCAGCGGACGGAAATCGTCTTTGATGAGGGCATAACGGGCATCGTCGGGCCGAACGGGTCGGGCAAGAGCAACATCGGCGACGCGGTGCGCTGGGTGCTGGGCGAGCAGAGCGCGAAAACCCTGCGCGGCGCGAGCATGTCCGACGTGATTTTCAACGGCACGCAGAAACGCAAGCCGCTGTCCTACTGCGAAGTATCGCTGGTGTTTGACAACGATGACCATGCGCTGGCGATGGAAGCTGCCGAGGTTATGGTCACGCGCCGCGTCTACCGCAATGGCGAATCCGAATACTACTTAAACCGCACCGCCTGCCGCTTGAAGGACGTGGTCGACCTCTTCCGCGATACGGGCATCGGCAAAGAGGGATACTCCATCATCGGGCAGGGGCGCATTGACGAAATCCTCTCCCGCAAGAGCGAGGATCGCCGGCAGGTGTTCGAGGAAGCAGCGGGCATCGTCAAGTTCAAGGCGCGCAAGGAAGAAGCGGACAAGAAATTGCAGCGGACGCTGGAAAATCTGGAGCGCGTCGATGATATTCTGGATGAGCTGACGAAGCGCCTGAAGCCGCTGGAAGAGCAGAGCCGCAACGCCCGCGTGTATCTGGAGCTGTCCACCGAACTGAAGGATTTGGACTTGAACCTCTTCCTGATTCGCTCCGACCGGGCGCGGGCGCGCTTGTCCGAACTGGAGAGCGAACTGCTGACCGTCCAGACGATTTTGGCGGACACGGAAAGCAACCTGACCGACAAGACCACCCGCCGCGACGAGACGCAGAACCGCATCGATCAGCTGGAAGAAGCCATCACGAAGGCGCGCACCGAACTGATGGAATGCGCCGAGCATGTGCACGAATCGCAGAAGAAGCTCTCCGCCCTGCAAAGCCGCCGCGAGACGCGCAGCGAGAACCGCCAGCGCATCGTCCGCGAGCAGGAGGAAGCCCAGGAGCGGCTGGCGGAAATCGAGAAGGATCATGCACGGATTCAGGCGGACGTGGAGAAGCAGCACAGCCTGATTGCCGACGCGGAGCAAATCCTCCGGGCGACGCAGGAAGCCGCCGAAAAGGCGCAGGCGAAGGAAAAGGAAGCGGACGCAGCGCTGGAAGCGCAGAAAGCCGCTGTCATTGACCAAATGAATCGCCTGTCCGATGTGCGCAACGACAAGACGCGCCTGAACACGATGCAGGCGCAGATGGAAACGCGCTTGACGGAGATTGAAGAATCCGGAGGGGCACTGCAGGAGCAGGAAGCTGCCCTGCGGGAAGCCTTGATTGCCGTCGAAAAGCAGCTAAAAACAGAAAATCAGCATCAGCAGCAGTGTCAGGAGAAGCTGGCGCAGGCGCGGCAAGCGTCGGATGAGGCGGATACCGCGTATGCCAATTTGCGTGCGGATGTCGAAAAGCAATCCGCCGATATGCAGGCGGCGGCAAGCCGTCATAACGTCCTGACCGAAATGACGCGCGACATGGAAGGCTACAACATGGCGGTTCGCCGCGCGATGACCTACGCCAAGCAGCGCGGCTTGACGGGCGTCAAGGGCGTACTGGCGCAGCTGATGACCGTTCCGCAGGCGTACGAAACGGCAATTGATATGGCGCTTGGCGCGGCGCAGCAGAACATTGTCACCGACACCGAAGAGACGGCGAAGGAACTGATTAACTACCTGCGCCAGAATCGGCTGGGGCGCGCGACGTTCCTGCCGATGAGCGCCATCCGCGGCAAAACACTCTATGGCAATGAGCGCAATGCGTTGAAACTGCCGGGCTGCCTCGGCGTGGCGAGCGAACTGGTGCAGTGCGCGCCGGAATATCGCGGCATTGTGGAAAATCTGCTGGGGCGCACGGTGATTGCCGACAACCTCGACCACGGCATTCCGATTATGCGCGCGGGCAATCACGCGTTTCGCTTGGTGACGCTGGAAGGCGACGTGATGCACTCCGGCGGCTCGATGACGGGCGGTTCGGCGCAGTCGAAGGTGTCCAACCTGCTCAGCCGCGAGCGCGAACTGAAGGAATTGACCGCGAAGCTGCAAACCGGGCGCGCGGAACTGGACAAGTGCCGTCAGGAACTGACGCAGCGTCAGCAGACGGCGCAGGAGAAGCGGCAGAAGGTCAGCGACGCGGTGAACGCATTGCATCAGCAGGAGATTGCCGTCGCCCGCGAACAGGCGCGCCGCGAAAGCGTATCCGCCGACCTGAACACCCATTTGCAGCGGATGCAGGAGACTGAGCAGGCGCGCGTGCAGCTGCATCAGTCGCTGGAGGACATTCGCCAGCAGCTGGAGACCATTGAACATCAGCGCACGGGCGCGCAGGGCGACCAGAGCGCGATGGAGCAAAAGACCATTGAAATGCAGAATGCGCTGGTCAAGGCGCGCGCGGAAGCCAGCGCGGAAAACGACCGCCTGATGGTGCGCACGCTGCAATTGTCCGACCTGCGCCACGGCTTAAGCGACTTGGAGCGCGACGAAGCCCACGCGCAGCAGGATCAGGCGCAAATCCTCCGCGAACAGGAGCGCCGCGAACAGCTGCTGCACGAGATGGACGAACTGGACGCCATCGACGAGAACGACATGAAGCGCGAGGAAGCCGAATCCGCCCGACGCCAGAAGGAGCAGCTGCGGCAGGAGAGCGCCGCGCAGGCCATCGAGCAGCGACGTTCACAGGCGCAAAGTGACCTGCGCGACATCCTCAGCGACATGGAGAACCTGCACGAAGCCTACAACCGTGACAGCGAGAAGCTGCACAAGGCCGAGCTGGCGAAGGCGCGCATCGAGGGCGACCAGAAGAATCTGCAAAACCGCATCTGGGACACCTACAAGCTGACCTACGCCGGGGCAGAGGAATTCCGCCGCACGCCCTTCGACGAGAAGGAAAGCGACCGCCGCGCCGCCGAGCTGCAAGGGCAGATTCGCGCACTGGGGACGGTCAACGTCGGAGCGGTGGAGGAATACGCCGAAACCAAGGCGCGCGTGGACGACCTGACCACCCAGCAGCAGGACTTGAAGCGCGCGGAAATGGACTTGCGCGAACTCATTGAGCGGCTGCTGATTCAGATGCGTTCTACATTCGTCGAGAACTTCTCGAAGATGCAGGGGTATTTCGCCGAGACGTTCACGCGGCTGTTCGGCGGCGGTCACGCGGAACTGAAGCTGATGGATCCCGACGACCCGCTGAACTGCGGCATCGAGGTCAACGCCCAGCCGCCGGGAAAGAAATTGCAGCTCCTGTCGCTGCTCTCCGGCGGCGAACGCGCGCTGACGGCGATTGCGATTCTGTTCGCGATGCTGAAATTGAAGCCCACGCCGTTCTGCATACTGGACGAGATTGAAGCCGCGCTGGATGACGCGAATATCGGGTATTACGCGGATTATTTGAAGGAATACTCGAAGGGTACGCAGTTTATCGTCGTCACGCACCGCAAGGGGACGATGGAGCGCTGCAACAGCCTCTTCGGGGTGGCGATGGAGGAACAGGGCGTGAGCCGGATGGTGTCGGTGTCGCTGCAGGACTATCAGGAGTAAGGGAAAACTGAAAGGGGTATCACGGCGGGCAAATCCGCCTGATGAAAAAGGAGGTTTTTCGCATGAGTGAGAACGAAAACAATCAGTATCGACTGCTGTCGCCGTGGGCGTATGTGGGCTATGGCATCCTGTTCACGCTTCCGGTCATTGGCTGGATTCTCGCCATCGTCTTTGCGCTGAATGACGACAACCTGAATCGCCGCAACTTTGCGCGCGGTTACTGGTGCGGCGTGCTGGTGGCGGTCATTGTGGTGGTTATCCTGTCGAGTGTCGGGATGGTGATGGGCGTGTCGATCATGGATGGGTTCAGCAGCTATCAGTATAACTACCGATATTGATGAGGGGCTTATCAGAAGCAAGGCTGCCTGCCGAGTGCGGGCAGTCTTTTTTGCTGCCCGGATGGCGCAAGCAGCGGAATCCTCTTGTGAAGTTCCACAACAATTTGGGATACTTTTGTTAGGAATGCCCAAATTATATTATTCAAAAAGAGAACGCTTGAGTTTTTTTTGAGGGGAGGGTAGAATGAAAGTAAGGAACCACGAGGGAGGGAAATGACGTGGAAATTCAAAGAAAAGGGCTGAATCGGGCATTTATCATGCCGGCGGTGGTGCTTCGGCTGCTGGGCTTGATTCACGGGGCTCTTCGGCGTTGACCGCTTCTACCTCGGCTACACCGTTTCGGGCATCATTAAGCTGCTCACTGCGGGCGGCCTTGGCATTTGGGCGCTGATTGACTTCATCCGAATCGGCGTTGATTCGCTCCGCCCGGCGGATGGTTCGCCGTGGGTGGAGGAAACGCGCGACGAGAACATCCACAGCATCGCCGCGAATATGCAGGCCATCGCCGAGAAGCTGGAGAAGCTGCAAGCGCAGAATGTTCCGGCAGAAGCGGAAAAGCCGCAGACGGACGGCGAAAATCAGGAGACACACAAGGTGTCGCTGAAAAAATAACTTCCTAATGGCAATAACCGCAGGGCTGTCAGGCGCAGGACGCTTGGCAGCCTTTCGCGTGGGGAAAAATCCGCTTGCAAACTGCGCGAAAAACCAGTACAATAGAATCGTATCCCTGAATATCAGCATGAACGAGGTGCTTTTGATGCCTTTGTGGAAACGAACGCTGGCGGCGCTCCTGCTGGCGGTGATGATGATACTGCCCTTCGCGTCGGCGGAGGATGCGGGGGAGGCCGTGCCGGATGACAGCGTGGAGTGGACGGAGGGCGCGGCGAACATCACGCGCGATTTAACCCTGAATGATGAGGGCGACGACGTGTCCGCCCTGCAAACCGCGCTGACGGATTTGTGCTATTACAGCGGCGACGTAACCGGGCGCTATGGCGAGGCAACGAAGACCGCTGTGGAGGATTTCCAGCGAGATTTTGCCCTTGCGGTGACGGGCATGGCGGACAAAGCGACGCAGGAAGCCATCTATGCGGCGGATTATCGCCCGCTGCGGCTGGGATGCGTGGGCGAGGACGTGCGGCAGGCGCAGATTCGCCTGATGGCGCTGGGCTACTACACGGGCAAGATTTCCGGGCGCTATCTGCCCGCGACACAGGAAGCCATCCGCCTGTTCCAGACGGCGAATGCCCTGCCGATTACGGGCGAAGCGGATGTGCAGACGCTGGAACGCCTGTTCAGCGGCGATGCCATCAGCCGGGATTCGTCCGCCGCGGCGACGCCCACCCCGTCGCCCACGCCCGGAATGCACCTCTCGGATGAAACCACCACCCCGACGCCCGCGCCGACGGTGGCGTTCGTCAAGAAATTGCAATACAACAAGTCCAAGGGCGAAGAAGTTAAGCTCGTGCAGACCCGCCTGACCGAGCTGGGGTACTATTCTGGCAACATCAGCGGCAATTTTCTGGGACACACGCGCAACGCGGTGAAGGCATTCCAGCAGCAGAACGCGCTGAGCGTGGATGGCATCGTGGGCGAAAACACATGGAACGCGCTGTTCAACGACCCGGATGTGCGTGCCGCGGCTGATGATCCGAAGCCTACGCCCGAACCGACGCCTGTGCCGTTTGCCATCACGGTGGACGTCAACAATCAGGTGACGACCGTCTACGGGCGCGACGAAAACGGCGATTACACCGTTGTTGTGCGGCAGATGCTCTGCTCCACCGGCACGCGCAAGAATCCGTCGGATATCGGCACATTCACACTCAACGGGCGCACGGCGCGCTGGTGCTACTTCCCGGAGTGGGGCAGCCACGCGCAGTACTGGACGCGCATCAACTCGTCCATTGCGTTCCATTCCGTCATTTACAACACGGTCAACACCATGGATTTATCGGTCAAGTCCTACAAGAACCTCGGCAAGCGCGCGTCGCACGGGTGCATTCGCCTGACCGTTGCGGATGCGAAGTGGATTTACAACAACTGCGGGGCAGGGACGGTCGTCACGATTCGCGCCGATATGCCCGCTGACCCGGAACTCCGCGCCGCGCTGAAGCTGCCCTCGCTGAACACGAAGAACATGCTGCCCTACGTCACGCCGCAGCCGACCGCTGAGCCGGATTATCGCGCCGGGGCGATGCCGCCGCAGCCCTTCCGGACGCTGAAAGTGAACAGCTCCGGCGAGGATGTGTACTGGATGCAGCGGAAGCTGACGGATTTGGGGTACTATTCGGGCAAATGCTCCGGCACATTCCTGGCAGGCACGCAGAACGCGGTGAAGGCGTTCCAGAAGGCGAACAGTTTGTCTGCGACGGGGGCGGCGGATGTCAAGACGCTGAATCTGCTGTATGCGGAGGAACTGTCGGCGACGCCCACGCCGGAGGTCACGGCGGATGACCGCACGCCGGAGCCGCTGCCGACGCCGGCGGCGGGGCAGTGAGATTCCCTGCGGGCGTGATACGATTTCCAGATTCACCTGCGCCATCTGCTTGCGCCTTTTCCCTTCTGGC
>OLXZ01000963.1_pt1 | contig 13446 bp, 6 predicted proteins | sample 1673901 | NCBI WGS metagenome assembly OLXZ01 (sample SAMEA103958131, study PRJEB25191) | human gut metagenome | reverse complement strand
TTTTAAAATAAAGGGGAGTGGAAAATCCCCTTTATTTTTACTGTGCTTCGAGCTTTTGTTTTATCTCATCATATCTCTGCTGGTATTCAGGTTTTTGATTTCTCAGTTTGAAATAAAGTTCTCTCAAAGTTGCCAGGGTATTTTTTTCATCCGGACTGAGTTCCAATGCTTTTTCAAAATACGGAATGACAGATTCATAAGCGATGTAAACTTTTTCCAATTCTTTAATTACCGAAACAAACACGCAGTTTACCATAAAAAGCCCGACCGGCCTTCTGAAGACTAAAATTATCATATAACTTCTCATCTGTGAAGTTACGACATTCCAATGATACGTTATATCGTCCTTTTTGCAAACTATAAGAAAGGGATATATTGTGTGAGAATTGATCAGGTACCACATAGTCCCCCTTATTTGAGCCTATTCGGGAAGAATAATAAGTAAAGCTATGCAGATATTGATTATCATAAGACACTGTCAACATATTGCCTTTCCTTCCTAAATCCCGCCAATAAAAAGTAACATCCGAATCAGCAAACATATAAGGCAGGTTCGGCATCCGTTCTTTATAAGCCAAATTTTCCGCACTGCTGGAAATAGATGTTTTCATATTGTCGCGTACATCCATTTTGGTAAAATTACCTCCTATACTCACCCAATTGCCAAAACCGTAACGAGCAGAAACAGTATATCCTTTCGTCAATACTTTACCGTAATTAATATATTTCGCAGCATATTTACCACCACTCAAATCCGCAATATTACGCTGAATATAATCTTTCGTATTCCGATAAATCACTCCACCTTCCATATATACAGAATGCCTGCCAAATGTTCTGTTATAGCTCAAATTAAAATTCAAATTATCACTACTCTCAGGTTTTATACTGATATCTCCCATTTCCAAATCCTCATCTCCAAACATTTCTTCAATAGTAGGCAGACGATATGCTTTTTCGTATGACAATTTTGCCTGCAAACCGGATAGAATGAAATAAGTTCCCGCAGCTCCATACCCTATGGAATTCATGTTTCGGGTAGTACGGACATAATCATCCTGATTCGTAGTCGTAGCCATAGGACCTGCTACATACAAACTATAATATTTTCCAAACACTGAGAGGTTCCAATTATCAGACGGCATCAACCGATAGGATAATCCGGAGATATTCTTATGGGTTTCTTTAGCGATGGCATCCTCCGATTCCACCTTAGCCAATAAAGAAGTATTAGAACGGCGGAAAGTATTCAACACATGATTAAAGGTCAGCATGTGTATTTTCGCCAGACGGTAATTAACAGTTAATGTTCCATTCCAATTGTTATTATCCGCCCGTGAATATTGATTGGATTGTTCACCGGGTGAGTTCATTAATTTTCTATCACCCAACCAATTGTACTTATAGGAAGCTGTATCTATATTTGTCGTTGCATTTTTATTATAATTGGCAGTCAATGCCACATTCAGACCTTTGATTAATAAGTCACGCTTATTATACTCCAATGACGGCATCAACGAATGTCCTTTACGATGTTTTTCCCCATAAACTATTTCCTGACGTACTCCGGTCTGTATCTCCTTATACATATGTGAATAAGTAAAGCCCAACATCAATCTGTCTACCCATTTCTTATCCACAATGCCAATCTTACCTATAACCGCCTCATTATGATAGGTATCATTAAAGCGCTTAACACGTACCCTTTTATCTTTATCAATTCTTCCGGTTTCAAAGTCCTCTACCGGTGCGTCCACATGATAATCATTATCCGAATAGTTTTGGAAAGCATTTATTTCATAAGTAAAGCCGTTTTTGAAAGTTTGTCCGAAATTCACATACGATTTATGCGTATTGAACGACCCGTATGAATAGGAGCCATCCAAAAACCAATTACGTTTCTTCTTATTGGTTACAATATTGATAACACCACCTATAGCATCCGTGCCAAATCCTACAGGAACCACCCCTTTATACACTTCAATCCTATCTGCAAAATTCACAGGAATATTATTCAAGCCAAAAGAGCTCCCTACTCCCTCCTGAGGTACACCGTCAATAAATATCTTCACATGTTTGCCACTGAAACCATCCAACATCAATTGCATATCCGAACCTACCCCCCCCGACTCACGGAGTTTCATCCCCGGAGCTTTAGCCAAAGCATCACTCAGATTTTTGGTAGAATTCTGGAACTCTTTTGTATCTACAGCTATCGCATTGAATGCGGAACGTTTCACACGGGAAACCCCGTTAGATACCACTACAACTTCATCCAACTCAGTCACTGACGGGGCAATCATTACATTCATCTTAATCCTTTCTCCATGAACTAAAGTTATGGGCTTTTCTATAGTTTCATATCCTATAGCCGAAACAACCAGTGTATATTTCCCTGCCGGTGCATGAAGATGATAAATACCTTCTTCATTCGTTGTACAGCCATAAGTTGTACCCTTCAAATATACGGTCGCAAAATCTACGACTTCCTGTTTTTCTTTGGATATCACTTTACCGGATACCATTATCTTAGGTTGTGCAAAGATAGATATCGCTCCGATTATTAAAAAAAGGGATCCTAAACTAATCCTTTGTAACTGTCTTCTTACCATGAATACCTATAATTCTAAATTCTTAATTTTTGGGAATGCAAAGTTCTATAAAAAGAAAGGGGGAAACAATCACCTGATATCGGTAATCTTTTCCCCCATTTTACAGAATATATATACTACGCAATAGCTCTTTATAGGTATTTATGCAATAAACACGCTATCGGGTCTAGTTCCGGAAATCAAACCATAGCTTCATTCTAAAGCCATCATCCCCTTTATTAATTTTAATATAAGAAGCCTCTCCTCCTGTCCCCTGAGAGTTGACAGCCGGAATTTCAAATAAGAACGAAAGGTCTCCAGCAGGATATTCCTTTACTGATATTCCACGGCTTTCACGGTCACGCTGCTCCTCCGGAGTGAAGACGCGAAAGAAAATACCGTCAGTTTCCGAATAAACTGTCATCGGTGTTGTCTTTGATTGGAGTGTTGCCCAATAGAGATCTGCATGATACCCTTTGAATTCCGGATAAATAAGCTGATGATAATATTCTCCCGTCACCGTATTGTTGTAGTCCTTCTGCCAAATACCATAATTCGTTCCTTCGATACGGTTCTTCCATACCCGGTAAGGACCTTTGCCTAACCAACGCATCCCACTGATGTTCTTTTCAGGAAAAGAGAATGAAAAACCGAAATTAAGAACCGGACGGTCAAAGTATACACCGTCAAACTTGTTCTTTGCTCTGTAATTCAGCACTAATGCATCCATTCCAAGCAATCCGTCAGGTGCCATTCTCCAGACAATGGAGTCGGCCGCACCTTTATATTTTACGGTATAAATGGCAGTATCACCTTGCATCTTTAGGTTAGCAGAACAGAAAAGCATCTTCATCCCGACCGGGAGAGGACCATCAGACAATGGTATGATCTTGCTACCGTTCTTCACTTCTACCAAATTACCATTCGCTTTGTTGAATGTTGCTGTAACTCCATTCGCTATCAGTGTAATACTATTGTCGTCTGTCTGATATCTGGCAGTAGCAGTTGTTGTCGGTTGTAAATACCTGTATTCTATAAAGTACTTACGGTTATTCTTGATAGGAAACGTCCAATTACATATCATATCTCCCGCTACATTGTAGGCTTCCAATTCCAAGATGTCTCCATTGAAGAATTTCTCAGGCAAATCAAAGTGGGCTATCCCCTTCTCGCCAGGCTGAATCGCAGGTAACAGTACGCCGCCCTCCGCTAAGCAGATGGGGCTGTCGGACACCTGTGGAATAGGTAAACGCATTACCTTCCACTTCATCCGGCATTCGCTTAAGTTGCTGAATAAGTAATCGTTAGTTACATAAAAATCTCCTTTGAAAGAAGAAGTTATTTTTAATGGATGTATTTGAATGGGTGACCATACCTCCCGAACAGTATAAAAACTGCCTTCTTTTTCGCGATTTGCCCCCACAATACCATCGGGAGCATTAGGACCGTAAGTGTCCATTTGTCCGGTATCTGTACGGCGGACAGCTTCATCCACATATGCCCAAAGGAAGCCACCGGCAAAAAGTGGATTTGCCTTAAACTTTGACCATAGTCCTTTGAGGCCTGCACCCTGTCCACGGTCATAGAGGCCATGCAGGAACTCCGTCATCATAAAAACCTTATGCCCGCGTTCCAACCGATACATGTTATCCGTACCATTAGGGTAATGACGTGTATCCAAGCCATTGAAATCCGCCCACGGATGAATGACGTGACGTTTCTGCGGATCATAGTCGGCAAAACGATTGTCAACAGCAGTATTCCATCCTCCTTCGTTACCATTTGCCCAAACAAAGATACACGGGTGATTCACATCACGAAATATCATCTCAGGCAGTAACTTTTCTGCTATTTCAGTGCTATAGCTATTCTGCCAACCACATAATTCATTGAGATAAAGAAGACCTATGGAATCACACGCCTCTAAAAAATGAGTATCTGGTGGATAATGTGAACGCACGGCATTCATATTCATCTGCTTAATGAGCAAAGCATCCTTCAGACTGAGTTCCCGGCTGATTGTCCTACCTGTTTCCGGATCAAAGCAATGACGGTTAATCCCCTTCACTAAAAGACGAGTACCGTTCAGATATACGCCATCTTCAGGACGGAATTCAATGGTACGGAATCCTATGCGCTCCGTAATCTCGTGCACAACATCTCCTGTTGTGGAAAGAAGACGCATCGTGAGCCGGTAAAGGTTGGGATGTTCAGGATCCCATGTCCTGATATTGTTCCAATGTGTGGTAAGTATCTGTTTCTCTTCCGTCGAAAGCCCGCATACCTGCCGCCCTATAGGAAGCTGTGAATCACAGGAAATGAGCGACAGTTCCAATTGTTGTCCTTTGGAAATATTTTTCAAATATACATCTGTGTGCAACGTACCGTCAGCACGGGCATCCACCGCTATATGTTCTATTTGCGTGCGAGGCTTTGCCGTCAGATATACAGGACGATAGATACCTCCGAAAAGCCACCAGTCAGCCCGGCGCTCCGCTGCATTAACTGATTTATCAGCCGACTGCTTCTTCACCGTCACTTCCATCAAATTCGTTTTCCCGAATTTCAGTCTGTCCGTGATATCATAAGAAAAACGATAGAATGATCCCTGATGAACAGGGCCAGCGATGACATCGTTGATTTTCACTTCAGCATCAGTCATAACACCTTCAAATACAATACTTATCTGTTTGCCTTTCCAAGTGTCCGGAACATCAAAACAATGACGATAGATGCCGTATTCATCGCAAAAATCATGTTTCCTGTAGGCATCATATTGCTTTTCTTTCTCGTGTTCCTTATAAATATAATAGCGCCCGTAGGTATAGCCTCCAAAACCTTGCTGTTCCCAGCAAGACGGAACATCTATCTTGCTCCACTTTTGAGAGTTCATACCTGAAGAGCACCAGAAATTCCACTTCACAGTATGATCCGGTCCTGTACCGGAAAGATACCTCACTTCTGTCTGTTGAGCTTTTGTCGTGCAAAAGCATAATAAAATAATGAACAGTCCAATAATTTTCTTCATACAATTCATGCTACATTAATAGGTTGGTTGAACTGGAAATACATAGAACATTCTGTCTGGTTTGAAATCAATCATCCATTGATCTATCAGGACATGATCATCCAAAGCAGTGATGGATAAAGTATGCTTTCCTTTCGTCAATTGATGACCAGTTTCACGAACAGCCTGTCCACGGAGTACATTCTGTTTCCATCCTTCCGAACGAAACGGCTCTTTAATAGAACATATCCGAGGCTTTTCACCATCTATACTAACACTGAAACGAATATCTCCTTTATCATTAGGTTGTGTCGGGATTACGGCAGTGCGCAGTATCGCCTCTCCATCCCATAAACAATCAAACTCAAAAGTAATTGACTTTCCCTTTGGTACGGAAACAGCATTCATACTATGTCCCAATGATTGAATCGTCACGACCCCTTTAGATGCGTTTGTATAATCGCAAGCATTAGAAACAATACAATGATCCTTAGCCACTTCCTCCAAAGGTAACGATTTTGGTCTTCTAAAAGAAGCATATTTCTCTATTTCCTTATCTGTCAGCCATATGGGAACTTCAGGCGGATAGAACACATATAAATCCCGCGGATTATGGCACATGGAGTATTTCCATTTGCCATCTGCCAGTTCATTGTTATAGTAATCTGTCAAATCGCGGATTTCCTGGTAAGCTTTAATGCTTTTGGCACAGGCAGCCATTAATTGACTTTCGCGGGTCCATAAAGTCGTGTCGCAGCTTCCCGGAGAGATGCAACGTGCTCTTTGTGCCTCCAGCATCTTTGTGCTCATGGCAGCAGCGCCAAATACAGGATACTTAATTTGGGCAAAGAAAGCATCTTTGCGTTCCTGAGGAATCATTGGTTCCACTTCCGATAAAATCTCTTTAATGGCTTCATAGGATTCCAGATAACGATCCAGTTCGCCGCCAAATTCGGTTAAGCTAAAGTCCGTATTTTTAACCGGAGACCAGCCTTTAGTATATTTTTTCTTGTCCAGCTCCACTTGGTTCCAACCCATAAATTCCGGTTTACGGATGCCGCACAGGCGATAAAACTCTAACATGGCAGGCAATAATTTTTCTCCTGCTTCTTTGCCAAATTCGCGGCAAAGCCAGCTCTTCTGATGCTCCACAAGAGTAGATGGAGATACGGAATTGATATTCCATGCCATATCCAGAAAGAGTTCCAAATCGTATGCCGCGGGTTTCAAATCGTGCACATTAACCACCCACAAACGGCGGGCATTGCAATCGTATGCCTGTTTCATTTCACTATAAATCAATCCCGGCTGGGTAGTGCATAACCACATATAGTCATGCGGACGCCCCCAATAACTGAGATGATAATACACTCCGGCACCTCCGTTACGCTTTTGCTGTTCCTTGTCACTTAAACGGGTCATATAGCCATAGTTGTCATCACACCATATCAAAGTGATGTCTTCCGGCAGTTGCAAGCCATTCTCCATTATTTGAAGCACTTCTTTATAGGGGACAAAAGCCTGGGGAATTTTCTCCACATCTTTATCTACATACTTCGATAATAACTTGCGCTGGTCGTCAATAACCTGTTGCAGTGCATCGGTCTTTTCCTGAAGGGTCTTGACCCCTTCCATTCCACTGTCGTGAATACCTCGCATACCCATGGTGTAGAAATTTTCATAAGGTCCAGCCTCTTTCAGCCGTTCTATCCAATAGGATTGTACCCCTTCACGGTTTGTTATGTAATTATAGTCACCCCGTTCATTGACTTTCCATTCACCTACATTATTGCGCATCATTGGCTCGCAATGCGAAGTACCGATGAGAATGCCGCAACTGTCAGCTGCTTCTTTAGCTCCCGGCACAAAGTAGAACGGAGTCGTAATTCCATGCATTCCCGGCCAAATAGCATTGGCACGAAGGCGCATCAGCAATTTGAAGATTTCTTTATAAGTACGTGCACCAATACGTCCTTTTATATCAGACGGTTCAAAGTTTTTCCAGCTCCAAGGCTGCAAGCTCCAGTCTTCATCATTTAAAAAGATTCCACGATACTCTACCGATGGACTCTGAAAAGTAGAATAATCAGCCGGAAGGGTCAATCGCTCTTTTCTCATCGGTGTCACATCTCCCCACCATACCCATGGAGACACTCCTGCCAAGCGGGAAAGTTCAAGTATGCCGTAAGCAGTTCCCCGACCGTCACTTCCTACAACCAACAACTGATTTTCTCTTATCTTTATAAAAAAAGCGTCTTTTCTGGCAACAATACTATCCACCGGGATTCCGTCTTTACGGAGATCTCTTAGGATAGACTTGTTTTTATCCAACTGAATAATATTAATAACCGCCGTTCCGAAAAGAGTTTTTTGAGGTAATACCCCCGTCACCTGTTGCATGTCACCCTTAAACATATCCAGTGCTACCGCCACTACTGGAGAAACAGATCCAGGCAAGGAATAAGTAATAGGACGTTTACCATTATACCAAACAAATTCTTTATTGGCAACAACCTCTCTTGTACTAGCTGCACAAATCACTACAATATGCACAAACAAAGCTACACTGGTTATAGCCATAATCAATAATCGACTTTCCCTTTTTAATTTCACATTCATCAGTTATTCTACTTTAATTGATTTTTTTAATAACGAGGATGCCATATATCATAACATCCCCGTCCTAAACACATCTCAATACTATCTAATCACCTTACTAATACCCTGGATTCTGATCTTCAGCACTCATCAACTCATTCGCATCAATCGCCGCCTGAGGAATAGGACGAAGTAATTTCTTTCCAATCATTTGTGCGGCCCGCCCTTTTATCTGAGGATTATATAAATCATTATACTCCACCAATTTCTGTGTACGTCTTAAATCAATCCATCGAGATCCCTGTCCAAATAACTCACAAGCACGTTCTTTTAAAATAACATCCACATTTATTTCAGTTACCGCATCAAGCCGTGCACGTCGGCGCACTTCATTCAAACGAAGCAAAGCATTTCCCTTATCACCAGCTTTTAAATAAGCCTCTGCTGCTACCAAATAAATCTCAGGAAGCGTAATAATATGTACATCACGATAATCTGTTTTATTAGAATAACTAGCAGTATTAGAATCATCAAATTTACGACAAGGAGCGCCCCCATAAGAATAGGTTACAAATTCCTCATAATCAATTTCTCCAGGCATATATTCTTGAGGATCCCGTGTATGATCAGACATCGGTAGTATCCATGTATTTTTACGATTTTCAGGATCAAGAGCTTTCCATGCATCGATATCTTCTTCTGTTTCATACCATGCCGGATAGTAACGTTTCAAAGGAATTCCTATAAAAGTTCCACCATTCTTATACCAATCCCAATACCAATAAGCGGATGCAGTAACAATATCAGGTAACTCCTTCATAAACGTTACCCCATAGCGTATATCGCCTTTTTCAAAACACTGCAAAGCATGTAAAGTCGCAATAAAAGCAGAAGTACTCCCCTTTCCATGATCTTCTTGCCCCCCCATATGATTACAATAAAAGGAACTCCACGGATGCCCACCACTGACTGTATTAGCAGCCGTAGCATAGTCATATTCCACATCCCAAATAAATTCTTCGTTATCATCTCCACTACAATCCGCTCTCCAAAGATCCTCGAAAGGAGTAACCAAAGCACGATTAGCTATCACGTCATCTGCTACTTGGGCTGCTTTGGCAAAGTAATCTTTTTTATCTAAATCCCAAGCTGCTGCTAAATAAGTTTTAGCTAATAACGCACGAGCCGATTCAATACTTATACGACCACCACCATCCAAAGCGGTAGACTTTTCCATAGCTCCGGCAGCTATTACATTCTCCAATTCCTCAATAATATAAGTGTAAACATCAACCACCGAAGATTTAGGATATCCGGTTTGAACATCAGCCACATAATCTTTCATCAAAGGTACCCCCCCGAAAGTATTTACCAATATATAGTAATAATTCGCCGCCAATACTCGTGCCTCATCCACACGCCTGCTACGCAAATTCTCATCAATAACTGCATCCGCCGCATAATGTTTTATAGCATAAGCCGCACGGATACCTTTATAACATGCCGTATAAAGCTCTTTCATCACACTGTTTTCAGGATTTAAAGTTTCATATTCATGCAACTCATCATTGATATAATTACGCCCATCAGCATACATATCCGTACCTGCATTAAAATAAGTAGTATAACTGGATACTGCATAAACATCTCGTAAAGTACTATAAGCATTTGATACCAAAGATTCAAAACCTGTCTTAGTCGAGAAATATTCTTTGTCCGTTACATTTGACTTATTATCTGTAGTCAGAAAATCTTCACAACTTGTAGTCAAAACAAAGCCAACCAATATGACTGCCGTATATATATATTTTTTCATATCATTTACCTTTCCTTTGAAATTAAAACTTAATATTCGCACCTATCTGATAAGTTACCGATGCAGGACCACCATCAGTTAATTTAGCATTTGCCCATTCAGGATCAAATCCATCATAATCCGTAAAACAAAATGGATTAAGCACATTGATATAAAGACGCAAATGCTGTAATCCTGCTTTAGTAATCCACTTCTTAGGGAAAGTATATCCCAAACAGATATTTTTTACCTTTACAAAAGAAGTCTTCTGATACTGAAAGCCTTCTCCCTTCGCGCTACCTTTATCAGAAAAATATCCACCTGCCGAAGTATCGGAATTATTCGGATAAGGATATTCACCGTAATGAGTTTCAGTGGCATATACAATATCACCGGTAGTATGGTCAATAACAGGCGCCCCTTTAGGAATATAAAAATCCATTGCCATATGTTGGTTACCACGATCAGACCATTTCATATATTTATCATGGAAATAACTACGAGCCCATTGTCCTTGTTTAGTATAAATCATTACTGAGAAATCGAAACCTTTATAATACATATTTGAACTTAAACTTCCCACCCATTTAGGATCTGTACAACCATATATTTGCTTATCTTCATCCGTAATCTTGCCATCATTATTCCAATCATTCACAGCTATCTGACCTTCATACCACTTATATTTCGAACCATACTTTGCATACAATTCTTGCAAAGTATAATGAATATCCCCATCTTTAGTGTGCATCGTTACCCCTTTATCAGTTATCACATCAGTATGAATATAGTCACGCAATACATTTAACGGCTCACCAATAAAGCGATTGGATGCAATTTCATCCACTTTCCCATTACTAAGTTCCAATATTTTATTCCAGTTACGAGAATAATTCACACTTAAATCCCATATAAAATCTTTACTCCGAATAATGCCAAACTGCATTCCTAATTCAATTCCGGTATTACGAACTGAACCGACATTAAAAGTAGCTTTTGTTTCACCTGTTTCAACAGGAACAATCCTATCCATAATCTGCCCATCAGACAAACGATGATAAAAATCGGCTGTCAGATTAATACGATTACTCAATACACTAAAATCCAATCCTAAATCAAACTCTTTTACCTTTTCCCAAATGAGTCCCGTATTAACAAGCCCATTAGGGTAATATCCTTGTATTTCCGATCCTCCCAATACCACATAACTAGGTCCTGAAGCTGTAGCTATTGTCACATAATCATCCACATTGTTGTTACCGGTAACTCCATAAGACAAACGCAATTTCAAATTATCCAACCAATGAGTACCTTTTAAAAAGCTTTCTTCTGACATACGCCATGCCAAAGCAACGGAAGGAAACCATCCCCAACGGTTACCTTCTGCAAAGCGTGAAGAACCATCAGCACGTGCTGTAGCTGTCGCCATATACTTACCTTTATATGAATAATTCAAACGAAGAGCTCCTGAGACCAAAGTAGATGCTGTATAGGAAGAAGCTATCTCCTTATCACCGGAAGCCTTATCCAAGGCATGAAAAGAAAGCATATCATCCGAAATACCAAAGCCTTTCAATCTATAAATTTCTTTATCAGAACGATATATGGAGAATAAACCCATCGCGCCAAACGTATGATCACCTATTGTTTTATTAAAATCAAGCTGATTATCCCAAGTCCAGTCCATACGGTCTGTCGTCTCAACCTCTGCAGAGTTCGTTCCGTTCACCTGATAATAATTGGAACCTAGCGGATTACGGTCATTCACTCCAGTAGCATTAAACTTTCCTTGACGCCCATGATAAAAGTTAGGTGAAAAAGTAGTCGCAAATTTTAATCCATCCATTATATTAGTACGCAAATATACATTGCCAAAGACATGAAATTTGCGAGTTTGATTAGTATAGTTTTCATCCTCTAAATCATTCAGTGGGCTAACAGTAGAAGTGAATTGTCCGGTAGACCCAAAAGCATCCTTTGACCCTGGATTATTGATAATGTTACCATTTTCATCATAAGGTGCAACAAAAGGATTGAAATAAAAAGCGTTTTCATACGGACAATAAGTTCCATCGGTACTAAAATCATCTTGCACCGTATAAGCCATATTCACAGATAATCCAGCTTCAAATACTTTGGAAATTTTTCCATCAAAAGCACCTTTGATATTGAAACGGGAATAATCATTATGTTTGAACACATTTTCTTCCCCTTGATAACCAACTCCTAACCGATAATTAATTTTTTCTGTGGCTCCGTTGGCACTGATATAATGATTCTGCTGATTACCTGTCCGAGTTACGAGGTCTGTCCAGTCATAACCATCTGTTCCCGACATCATCATCTCATAAATTTGGGAATCACGGTAGTTTGTACCACCATCACGTTTCAGAAACGTAGTTTCCAAATCAGATTGTTTAATTTCATAATGAGGAATACCGTTCGCATCTACTCCTTTACGACTAGAACCATCAAAGACATCTGATGTTAAAAGAGTATGACGTGCAAAACGATAATCTATAAATTCTTGAGCATTCATAAAATCAGGCATACGGACAACCTTACGTATCCCATAATATCCATCATACGAAATAGAAACATGTTGAGGTTTTCCTGCCCCCTTCGCACCTTTGGTTGTAATCATAATCACACCAGCAGAAGCACGTGAGCCATAGATAGCAGTAGACGAGGCATCTTTCAAGACGTCTACCCGCTCAATATCCTCGGGATTCAAAAAATCCATAGACGAGCACACAATACCATCAATTACATAAAGAGGAGCAGCCTGTTTATTTATAGATGCCTGTCCACGTATCTGAATATTAAATCCGCCACCCGCACGGCTATTGGATTGAGTGATATTTACTCCCGGAACCGCACCTTGTAATGCATCTTCCAAACGGGTAGTACCTCTAGCAGCGAGTTTTTCAGAAGATATAGAACCTACAGAACCTGTCAAATCTGATTTCTTCATGGTACCATAACCTACCACCACTACTTCATCCAATACTTCGGTATCATCCATTAAAGTCAGACTGAAAGAAGTCTGCCCTTTAACTGGGATTTCCAAAGTCTTGTATCCAACAAAACTTACCTGAATCGTCCCATTGGTAGGGACATCAGAAAGAATAAAGTTCCCATCAATATCTGTTATAGTCCCATTAGCGGTTCCTTTCACCACCACACTGGCACCAATAACAACCTCACCATTTGCATCTATTACAGTTCCTTTAATCTTACTAGGCTGCTGGTACGCAGAAACCAATAACGATTCATTTACCGCATAAGCAACATGACTTCCTGAAAGAAAAGCTGCACAAATAAAAACCGCAAGAAGCGATTTTCTGTTTCCATAAAAATTAGATTTCATTAGCCAACCTTTTTAAATTAGACATTAAAGTTTTAACCTGAATAATTCATAGTCTCCACAAAAAAGAGAACGCCCTTCTTGTATA
>OLXZ01000960.1_pt1 | contig 13472 bp, 11 predicted proteins | sample 1673901 | NCBI WGS metagenome assembly OLXZ01 (sample SAMEA103958131, study PRJEB25191) | human gut metagenome | reverse complement strand
TCGCCGCAGCCGGCGGATACGCGCTGAAGCAGGCGATCGCCGCGCTGGGAGAGAAAAACCTCGCCGGGCAGCAGACCAGCGTCGACGCCATGGCCGAGCAGACTGTCGAGCCGGAACCTGCCGCTGAGACCGCCGCGCAGCCCACGGACGACAAGGGCGCCTACCGCCTTGAGCGCCGGCCGCTGCCCGATACGCTCCCGTCCAACGACACGGGCAAGACGCTCACCCCGACGCAGGTCTACCAGATGAACGTCGGCGCGGTCTGCGGCATCGCCACGCAGGTGACCACCAACGTCTGGGGCCAGACCACGACCTCCGCGTGCACCGGCAGCGGCTTCGTCCTGACGGAAGACGGCTACATCGTCACGAACAACCACGTCGTCGCGGACGCGAGCGAAGGCTCCATCGTCGTGCAGCTCTATTCCGGGGAGGAATACCCCGCTGCGATCGTCGGCACGGACAGCATGAACGACGTTGCGCTGCTGATGATTGAAGCCGAGGGCCTGCAGACCGTCACGATCGGCGATTCCGACCAGATCGAGGTCGGCGAGACCGTGGAGGCCATCGGCAACCCGCTGGGCGAGCTGACCTTCACGATGACCGCGGGCTACATCAGCGCGCTCGACCGCGAGATCACCCCCGACCGCACGCCCATCAACATGCTGCAGACCGACGTCGCCATCAACGCGGGCAACTCTGGCGGTCCGCTGTTCGATATGGACGGCAACGTCATCGGCATGACGACGGCCAAGGTCTCCGGTACGACGGAATCCGGCGTGTCCATCGAGGGACTCGGCTTCGCCATCCCGATCAACGACGTCATGCGCGTGGTCTACGACCTGCAGCGCTACGGCCGGGTCCTGGGCCGCGCCTATCTCGGCGTGACGCTGCAGGATCTCGACAGTGAGGTCGCCGCGACCTACAACCTGCCCGCCGGTCCGCAGATCGTCACCGTGACCGAGGGCAGCTGCGCGGAGACCGCCGGGCTGCAGCCGCGCGACATCATCCTGCAGTTTGAAGACCGCGAGATCAGCTCCTTCACCGACCTGAGCGCGGCGCTGGCCAAACAGAAGGCCGGTGACACCGTCACCCTGAAGATCTACCGCGCCGGCGCGGAGCTGGAGATCACCCTCACGCTCGACGAACGCCCCGGCGAGAGCGAGATCGACGCGACCGAGCAGCAGGCGCAGGCCGAGCTGGAGGGCCAGACCGCCCCCGACACCGACATCCCCGACTTCGGCGGCTTCGAGGGCTACGGCTACGACTACGATATGGATTGACACAGATACAATCATAACCACCGGCCGTGCCGGTGGTTTGCACTAGCCCCCTTGGGGCATGACCCGGGCTGAGCCTATAGGCTCGTCGAAAAGTCTGCCAACCGCGCAGTTTTCCCGGGCTGCCCCTAAAGGGGCTTTTGCTTATTTGCCTCCTCTTACCGGCTCACCCGTAAACGGGTCTACGAACTCCTTAATGCTGAGCTGGTCGTCTGTGTAATCTTCTTGGAGCTGATTTCTGATATACTCCTCTATTGCGCGCCTATTTCGTCCCACTGTGCTGACGTAATATCCCCGGCACCAGAAATGCCGGTTCCCATACTTGTACTTGAGATTTGCATACTTTTCATAGATCATTAAGCTGCTCTTTCCCTTGAGATATCCCATAATCTGCGATACGCTGTATTTCGGAGGTATGGATACGAGCATATGGATATGATCCTTGCACGCTTCTGCTTCGTGGATCTCGATACCCTTATATTCGCACAGCTTTCTGAGCATCTGTCCGATATCCTGTTTGATCTTTCCGTATATGATCTGTCTCCTGTATTTCGGCGCAAATACGATATGATATTTACATTCCCACTTCGTGTGTGCTAAACTACTGACATCAAGTTTCATTTGGACTTGATTCCTCCTTTGATTTTTTGTTCTTGGTTGGCAGACCATCTTCATTTTATCAAAGGAGGATATTTTTTCTATGCATAGCTAAAGCTTTTTGGAACCACCGGCATTGCCGGTGGTTTTCTTTATACAACAAGAACAGGCACAGCGGATGATCCCGCTGTGCCTGTTAACTGTCTTATGCGGCCCGCTCATTGGCCGGGCTTTGGTTCATTTGGCCGACGTCGGGTCGTAGTTGCGGCCGAATTTGAGGTCTTCAAATTTGATGGTCGCGCTTTCGGGGTGCATGGGGCGCGCGGCGGGCTTGGCCGGGGCGGGGGTGGAGACGGTCTTCGTCTCCGGCTCGCTGCCGATCAGCTTTTCGAGGTTGTCAGAGATCTCCGACGCGATTTTTTCGGTGCTGACGCTCGGCGCGGGGGCCGGGGCGGGCTCGGCCTTGTCGGCCTGCCAGTCGTAGGGCTTTTCGTGCGCGGACTTCGGCTGGGCCGGAGCCTCTTCCTTCGTCAGATCCCGGGACTTGAGCGTCTCGAGCAGGCCCAGATGGCCCTGCACGTCCCGCTCGATCACGGAGATGAAGTTGAGCGCGGTCTGCTTCGCGTAGTCGAGCCGCTCCTGCTCGGCGTGGATCTGCTGGTTGAGCTGGGCCAGCTGGACGTTGGCGGCGTTGACCTGCGCGTTGGCCTGGGCATTGACCTCGGCGTTCTGGAGCATGGCAGCGCATTTGGCCTGCGTCTGCTTGAGCAGCTGGGCGCTCTTGGCCTCGGCCTCGGCGGTGGCCGAGGACTGCTGCGTCTCCTGCGCGCGGTATTCCTCCAGCTTTTCGACCAGGATCTTCATCTTGGCCTTGAGCACGGAATTTTCCTTATAGAGCGTGATGTAGTCGTCGGTCAGCGGTTCGAGAAAATCGTCGACCTGCTGCATATCATAGCCGCCGAAGACGGCCTTGGAGAAGGTTTGCTCCTGAATTTCCTGCGGTGTGAACATGGAAGCTGCCTCCCTGTGTAAATTTAGAGATAGACGCCGTTGTTTTCCAACTCGTCGATGAGGTCGCCGACGATATCGACGTTGTACGGCGTGATAATGTAGGTGCTGATGGCGATCTTCTTGATCTTGCCGTCAAGTGCATAGGCGCAGCCGGACAGGAAATCGACCAGACGGCGTGCGACATCCTTGTTGGTGGATTCCAGATTCAGAACGACTGCATGCTTGCTGCGCAGATGCTCCGCAATGTCGGATACGTTGTCAAAACGCTCCGGTTTGACGAGCACAACCTGCATCTGGGCCGTGGTGTGAATGTTTACGACCTTGCCGTTCGATGTGCCTGCGTTGTTTCCGCCGAGCGTGCGGCGGCCCGCAGAAGAGGTGCTGCCGGTCGCGGAGAAATCGTCGCTGTCCAGATCGAAGCTGGTGTTATAAGAGGGCTTCGGCGCCGAGGACGAGCGGGAGGGTCTGCTGGGGCGGGCGTCGTCGTCGAATTCATCAAAATCGTCGTCGTCTTCTGTATACGGCTTCGTGAGCTTCTTCAGGTCATCCATAAATCCCATTGTAGTGTATCCTCCAGAATTGCTATTCTATGTAATTGGGTCGTGTCGGTCAGACGTTATAATTCCGCTTGCCGAAGATCGCGGTGCCGATGCGCACCATGGTCGAGCCTTCAGCGATAGCGTCGGTAAAATCGTCGCTCATGCCCATCGACAGGCATTCCATGGACACATTATCGTATTTTTTCGCCCTTATGTCAACAAAAAGATTGCGCATTTCGGCAAAATATCTGCAATTTTCACCTGGAAATTCGCTCACGGGCGGAATTGCCATCAGTCCCTTGAGCGCCACATGCGGAAAATCCGCCATGCGGGCGGCAAGTGCAGCGGCTTCGGCCGGCGTAAACCCGGATTTGCTTTCCTCTGCACCGATGTTGACCTCGAAGAGAATGTTCTGCACAACGCCCACTTTTTCCGCCTGCTTTTCGATGCACTCCAGCAATTCCGGCCGGTCAACAGACTCGATGAGATCGACCACGCCGACGAGATACTTGACCTTATTGGTCTGCAGATGGCCGATGAAATGCAGGGGCTTTCCCGTGTACGCGCCCAGCGGGCGCTTGGCCTGAATTTCCTGCACGCGGTTTTCGCCACAGCAATCGACGCCTGCGGCGACTGCCTCCTTGACGCGGTCGGCGTCGTTCATCTTCGTCGCGGCGCAGAGCAGAATTTCAGACGGGTCGCGCCCGGCCTTTTTTGCGGCATCGACCATTTGCGCACGGATATTCGCAATATTTTCAGCAATCGTAGACATATCAGTTGACGACCTTTCCATCGTATAGATTTTTCGCGTTGATAATCAACTCGTCACCCGGCCAAAGATTGTTGGTCGAACTGGTGTCGAGTGTGACGACGTAGCTTTCGCCGGTATCGTGGAGGATGGTGATGGGCTTCCACTTGGCGAGTGTTCCTTCGAGGATATACACGCCCGTCTGACCATTTTCGACACGGACGGCGGATTTCGGGACGCGCAGCCCGGAATAGGACGTGAAGACGATCTCCGCCGACTGCTGCCGCAGCAGCGTCACGTTCTGCAGCGCCCGGTCGGACGACAGCACCAGCAGCCGGGAACCCGCCTCGTTGCCGCCGAGGCGCGCCACGCGCATGGTGACCGGCTGGTAATAATCGCGGGCGAACGTCAGCGTAGCGCGGTCGCCCTCCTCCACGCCGGAAAGTTCGCTTGCGGGCACGACGCAGGCATAGTACCACGTTGCAGACGTGACGAGCCTGCCGATGGCGTTGGCATCCGTTTCGTCCGGCTGGACGGACTCAAATTCTGCGACAGTCATTTCCATCAGCCGTTCCGGCGTCAGTACGGATTCATAGCCGTCAACAGCGGCAGAAAAGGTTCCGGCCTTGCCTGCAAGGATGGCGCTGGTGTCGCCCGCAGACTGCGCCTCGAGCGTCTCAAGTTCTGCCTGCAGCGTGCTGATGCGCGCCTGCAGCGAGCCGCTGTCCGAGTCGCTTCCGGTGCGCCGCAGGATCAGGCCCTTGAGTTCCGGCGACAGGTCGGAGACGGAGTTCATGTCGCGCAGCGCCAGATAGCGGCTCAGCTGTGCAAGATCGCCCGCGATGTCCGCGTCGAGCGCGGCCTGATCGTAGACGCTGGAAACAGCGCTCCATGCGTACTGAAGCTGCTCGATCTGGCCGGACAGTTCATCGATGCGCGTCTGGCGGGTCTTTGCATCCTCGGAGCGGTAGCCGGTGGCGACGGTGTCGTTCGCGGCCACATGGGCGCCCTCGGCGCAGTTCAGAACCGTTGTGCCGTATTGCGAATACAGAAGCTCCTCCTCACGCACGACAAAGCCGGAGGCGTAATAGCCCGCCCCGGCTTCGTATGGTGTGACGGTGGCCGTCATGAGTGGTGCATAGAGGCTGCTTACCACGTTATAGCCGAAATACGCGGCGATCGCGGCAAGCAGGATCCAGAGGATAACGGTAAAATAGGATTTGCCTTGCTTCATAGTGCTCCTTCAGGTAACCCGGCGGGAGCGGAGCGGAGCTCAACCCTGCGTCAGGTGAACGGGAACGGCGGGCGTCATGGTAGACACCGCGTGCTTATAGATCATCTGCTGCCGTCCATCGGACTGCAGCAGGATCACAAACTGGTCGAAGCCCGTGATAATGCCGCGCATCTGAAAGCCGTTCATCAGAAAAACGGTCAGCATCGTGCGGTCCTTGCGGGCCTGGTTCAGAAAAATGTCCTGATAATTCTCTGTTGTTTTTTGCATGGGTATCGGCTCCTTCTCATTTATATGGGAACCTCTGACTCAATGGCCTTCGGCCATAGAGCCAGAACTTCCTTGATCTGATACCCATATCGTACCATATTCAAAGCGCGGAAAAAGGAATATTCTGTCGAGCGGCGGAAAGAACCTCCGAAAAATCTTCCGTGCCTGTCATCCGCAGCCAGTGAACGTCCGGGTTGCGCCGGAACCAGGTCAGCTGCCGCTTGGCGTAGTTGCGGGAACGCTGCTTGCAGAGCGCGGCGGCTTCGTCCAGCGAACACGCGCCGCTTAGGTACCCGAAGAATTCCTTATAGCCGATAGCCTGCATGGCCGTTGTTTTCGGACTGACACCGAGGGCAAGCAGCGCGCGGATCTCGTCCAGCAGCCCGTCCGACAGCATATTCTCGACCCGCAGGTCGATGCGCCGGTATAAGGCGGCGCGATCCTGGTAATCCAGACCAATCCACACGGGCCGGTAGCGCGGCGGGACGGCCTTTGTTTCCAGATTGTGCTGCGTGATGGTCTTGCCCGTTTCCTCATAAACCTCCAGCGCGCGGATGACGCGCTTTTTGTCGTTCGGGTGCAGCACGGCGGCGCTTTCCGGATCAATGGAGCGCAGCTCGGCGAAGAGGGCCTCGCCGCCCTCGTTGTCCCAGCGCCGCTCCAGAAGCCTGCGCGTCTCTCCGCCGGTCGTGCCGGGAGCGTAACCGTGTCCGCGCAGGAGCGCGTCGAGGTACAGCCCCGTGCCGCCGACGAGGATGGGCAGCTTGCCGCGCGCGAGAATGCCGTCCACACATTCGGCGGCGTCCGCAGCGTAGCGCGCCACGGAGTAATCCTCGCGCGGGTCGATCACGCCGACCATGTGGTGCGGCACGCCCTGCATTTCCTCCTCCGTCGGCGCGGCGGCCGCGCCGCTCTCCGCTGCCGGCCGCTGGGCGGCGGGCATCCGGATCAGGAGCAGATTGGCCAAAACGCCGATCACGGCGGCACCGATGCCGAAAGAAACCAGGATCGTGTGATAGCTCATGACCTTGAGCAGCTGCCCGGCCAGCAAGCTGAAAACCGTGGACCCAAATGAGGAGAAGCCAAAAACCACGCCGATAACGGAGGCCATCCTGTCCCCGTACCACCCGGCAATCACACCAGCGCAGCTGGCATGGGCTCCCAGGCCCAGCACAGCGCCCTGCGCCAGGCTCACCAGGCCCAGGGCCACCAGGTTGTCAACGGAACCGATCAGGCAGAGGAACACCGCGGAGGCAAGGGACCCCACCAGCAGGGACTTCTTGGGTCCCAGCGCGTTGATCAGCTTGGAGCCGATCAGACTGAACAGGAAACCCGAGACCGTCGCGACCATCGCGACATAGGACATCTCCATTTTGGAGTACCCATACTCCGCCATATATTCCGGAATAAACAGGGAGAACATTCCGGCAACACCTATGCTCAGGAAGATGACGATTGCGCATCCAATCGCCGAAGTCAACGCAAAGACACTTCGTTCACGTCTCATGCCTCCCACTCCTTATCTCGTATATATCTTGTTGGTGGAATATTGTTCCGCACGCAGAAACGGCGGTCCTCTCCCGAAATCCCAAACCAGCAGCCAGGAAAAAGCCGGTTTGGGATTCCGAGCAAGGAATCCAATTGGAAAGGGTAGGTTAACGGAAGTAAGCCGTACCGCCATCAACAAAGAGGGATCGGCTAGTAATCCAATCAGAGTAGGAGCTGGCCAGGAAGACCACAGCGCCGCCGACATCATGGATCGGGTCGCCAATGCTGTAATTCGGCCGTTTGATCAGGTAGTGATCCATCGTTGCCTTCAGCTGCTCCGGCGTGCGGACCGCCTTGGTAGAAAGCCATGCCGGGGAATCACCTGTGGGGATAATGCAGTTCACGTTGATGCAGTACTTGCCCCACTCCACGGCGGCAACCCGGGTCAAGCCGACGATGGCCTCCTTGGAGGCCGCGTAGGCGGACATGGTGGGAGAACCAATCGTACCGGAAGCGGAGCCATAGGTAATCACCTTGGCATGCCGGGTCTTTCCCGTCTCTTTCAGATAAGGGAAACATGCCTGCATACAGTTCACCGTTCCAATTACATTGTTCCTGTACTCATAATCCCAGGTTTCCAGCGGGGTATCTTCCATCGTCCCATAGGGAGCGAAAGCGAAGTGGTTGGTCGCCAGGATGTCCAGTTTGCCGAAAGCCTCAATGGTCTTTTTCAGGGCCTCATCCACCTCGGCACGGATGCTCACGTCGCATTTGATCGCCAGAGCGCGGCCGCCGGCCTTATTGATATCGTTGGCGACTCGCTCCACCTTTTCAAAAGTGCGGCCCCAGAGCGCAACACAGGCACCCTCCTGTGTCATAGCGTGCGCGGCGCCCTCGCCCAGGCCCTGTCCGGCGCCGGTGATGATCGCGATTTTCCCATCAAGAATACCCATAATCCATAACCCTCTTTCATTTTTTTGTTTTCTGTTTGCCATTTCGCGGAGCTTATGTTAAAATTATACCAACTCACACGTATGCCACAACTACGCACTTTTTGTGTTCGGCAGATCTGGGCACTTTGACCAACTCGAAAGGAGGATGCCTCATGAGGGAGTTCTTCATCAAGGACAACGGGCCGTGCTGCGTGGAAAAGGCGTTCAAGATGATCGGAGCACGCTGGACACCGCGGATTCTGGAACTGTGTTACCTGCATAGTGGGATGGATCTGCGGGAATTCCGGCAGGAGCTGCCCACCTGCCCGGAGACCACTCTCTCCCGTCGGCTAGAGAGTCTGCAGGAAGACGGCCTGCTGCAATACAACACGGAAACCAGAGCCTATGCGCTCACCATGCAGGCCACGGACATTCTGCCGATCATGCTCCACATGCAGCACCTGACCCTGTTGTGCAAACACACCTCCTCCGGGTACGGACATGCGGTAGAATTCGTCTATAAGCTGATTGGGGAGAAGTGGAAAGCCAAGATCCTTTGGATCATCCACGCGAAAGAGACCGTCCGTTTCAATGAACTGCTCCGGTCCATCGAGGGCCTCTCCCACAAGGTCCTGTCCGAGCGGTTGGAGGACCTGGAGAAGTCCGGTCTTGTCAACCGGATTGACTACCAGGAAAAGAGCCCACGAGTGGAGTACACCCTGACTCAGACGGGAAAGTTCGCGTACCAGATCATCTGTGAAATCTCCATTTGGGGTTATAAGTATGAGCTGGCAAACAGCCGTTTTGTGATCTCACAATGAAAATTTCATCGGAATATCCGGAGATTCCCGCGGGAAGCACGACTTTTTGCGAACGATGCATCGCCATCGTCTTTCCCCCAAAAAGGTGCGTGCCTCCTGCCTCATCTCCCCGTCGAATTGTGCATCCTGACGAAACATCCAGACAGCCGGATGCTTGTGTAACTCTGCGCTGATTGAGCGGATTGCCTCTTGGCCCAGCTCTACGAGAGCGGTCATACTAGCGGCCCCGTCCGGAAGGCCCGTGTTTCGGCGTGTGAGCCGCTGTGTGCGATCCTGTTGGCGAAGGCGAGTGTGTACCCGCTTTCGGCTGTGAAAGCAAGCATGGGGCGTTTGTGCGAGAAGTTGAAAAACGCAATGAAAAGCGGTTTGGAACAGCGTTGCGGCGGCAGCTTTGCCGGATTTTTCTCTTCTGCTGGTGTTGAGGGTTCACAGAGAACCGGGAAATGTATGTATATAAAAGCATGGTGGGATCAAGGGTCACAAATGCTCATCACATAATCAATAGCGCACTCACTGGATTACGCAGCCCAGCGGGGCCGCGACGCCTTCGGGACAGCGACACGCATAAGCGCATCGCTGTCCCGAAGGTTTTCTGCGTTCTTCGAGAGCACCTCCCGGCCAAGATCCCAAAGCGGCAAAGTACGCCGTTCTGACACCTGGCCACGCAGGGTTTCCGAACCGCGCAAAACGCTCCGAGGGTAGTAATAGCGCCCCCATCCGAAACAGCCCCTGTTTCGGCGTGTAAGCCGCTGTGTGCGATCCTGTTGGCAAAGGCGAGTGTGTACCCACTTTCATCCGCAAAAGCGAATGTGGGCCGTTTTGCAGGCGATTGCGACAAGAGCTTTTTTGCCGTGTGGTACCCATTGATGGAAGTAGGGGATGGGTGTTTGTAACGGCGTTTGAGAGACCCTTGAAGTCCGTGTGACCGATGCATTGGAAACGTTGGTATGACTGCGTTTCCTGCGCTTTTCACGGCTTTTTCGAGGACGAAAAAGAAAGCAGGATAAAGGGCTGGCGTCGGAACCGACGCTCTGCCCAATCACTTCTGCCCGCAGTGCGGGCAGTTGACGGGGGTTTCAGCGCAGTCGGTTGTGGCGTCTTTTGAAGAAAATTTCAGAGCGGCTGGCGTCTTGGTTCCCGCAAACGCAGATGTCCCAAGGATTTTGGTGGTGCCTTGTGGCCGTTTCGGAAGGAAATCGAGGTAATCACCTTCGCGTGATCAATGGTGCAGGGCAAGCGTGTTTTGAGTCACCGCAGTCAATGAAAAGAGACTTTCGACCGTTCAAAAATCGCACCGCTGTAACTAAAGAGAACGCCCCCGGCAGCGCAGAAATTGCGCCGCAATAGTCAAAGATAAGGCGGCGTGGCTCCGAGGTGCAAATGATAACTTTCTGATAACAGTTCTGCTTTCCGGTAGCTTTCCTCTGCTGTTTACGGTATGGTTTGCCGTTACAAAGGAGGCTGATTTTATGCCAAAGCGACGAGCAAACGGGGAAGGGAATATCCGAAAGCGAAAGGACGGACGCTGGGAGGGCCGGTACACTGTCGGCCACGATCCAGAAACCGGCAAAGCCATCATCAAGAACGTTCTTGGCAAGACGCAGACAGAAGTTAAGGAGAAACTCAAGAAAGCCATCGAAGAAAATGTGGGCATCGACTATGGGCGGGCCAAGACCTACACCGTGGGTAACTGGTTAGAAGTGTGGTACGAGAACTATGCCAAAATCAAAATGCGCCCATCCACCTACCTGACCTATCATGGCTACATCGAAAACCACATCAAGCCGCAGCTCGGCAAGATCCCGTTGAATGATCTGACGACGCTGCATCTGCAACAGTTCTACAAGAAATTGTTGGCGGAAGGGCGGGTAGAGCGAATCGAAGCACAGAAGCAGCCCAAGGGACTGAGCGCCAAAACAGTACGCAACATCCATCAAATCATTTCCTCTGCCCTGAAGCTGGCAGTCGAGCAGCGGCTGATCGCCCGCAATCCGGCAGACGGCTGCGCACTGCCGAAGGCGGAGCGCAAGGAAATGCAGACGCTTCCCGTTGAGCAGCTGACGTCCTTCCTCCGCGAGGCAAAAGACAGCGGCGTGTTCGCCCTGTACTACATCGACCTGACCACCGGCCTGCGGCGGGGCGAGTTGCTCGGATTAAAATGGTCGGACATTGATTTGGAAAAAGGAGACCTTCGGGTTCAACGGCAGATCGGGCGCATCGACGGCAAAATCATTGAGATGCCGCTGAAAACAAAAAATGCCTACCGCACACTGCCTCTGTCGGCAGACGCGATAGACGTTCTGAAAATGCAGAAATGCAAAGTCGGAAACAGCGAGTGGGTATTTCCGTCCCCAACCGGAGGCCCCATGTCACCGGACAGCGTGTTGCATATGCTGCACCGAGTCCTGAAGCGGGCAGGGTTGCCGGAGGTGCGTTTCCATGACCTGCGCCACACCTTCGCAACGCTGGCCCTGCAAAACGGTGTGGACATCAAAACCGTATCTGGCATGCTGGGGCATTTTTCGGCAGGGTTTACGCTGGACACCTACGCCCATGTAACGACCTCCGCCAAGCGTGAAGCGGCAAAAACAATGGGCAGCATTCTCTCTGGTGCGGTATAATCCTTTCCGCTATCCGCTCCCGTTGGGGTCAGCGTTTGGGTCAGAAAAAACGGCAAGCAAGTTATTGGACAAAAAAGTGCAGAAAAAGTCCTGATTTCGCAAGAAATCAGGACTTTCTGGTTGCGGAGACAGGACTCGAACCTGCGACCTCCGGGTTATGAGCCCGACGAGCTACCAACTGCTCCACTCCGCGATATGAAATTAAGGGAATACTGGTGCCGGTGACCGGACTCGAACCGGTACAGTATCGCTACCGGGGGATTTTAAGTCCCCTGTGTCTACCAATTCCACCACACCGGCAGATATCGGCAACTGATAATATACCATACCTCCGCCGTGATGTCAACACCTGTTTGCAAAAAAGTTCTCCGTCCGCGTTTTGTTCCTTTGACTTACCGGTCTTGCTATGCTATACTATGCTTGTATTGTTATCGAAAAGAGGCGGACTATGCAGATCGGAACGGTAAAAATTGAATCGAAGCTCGCGCTCGCGCCGATGGCGGGCGTAACGGATGTTGCATTCCGCCAGATCTGCTCCGAAAAAGGCGCGGGCTACACCGTCACGGAGCTTGTGAGCGCCAAGGCGCTGTGCTACCACGACACGAAGACCGCGCAGCTGCTTCGTCCGTTTCCGGGCGAAAAGCCGTTTGCCGCGCAGATCTTTGGCAGCGATGTGAACTGCATGGCCGAGGCTGCGCAGATGGCGATCGAAATTTCCGGCGCGGACATTCTGGATATCAACATGGGCTGCCCCGTGGGCAAGGTCGTCAAAAACGGCGACGGCAGCGCGCTGATGAAGGATCCCGAAAAGGCCGCGCGCATTGCCGAGGCGGTCGTGCGCGCCGTCAAGGTCCCCGTCACGGCGAAGATGCGCCGCGGCTGGGACAAGGGCAGCATCAACGCGCCGGAGCTGGCGGTGCTGTTAGAATCCGTGGGCGTCGCGGCGATCACCGTCCACGGGCGCACCCGCGTGCAGATGTACGGCGGACAGGCAGACTGGTCGACCATCCGCGCGGTCAAGGAAGCGGTGAAGATCCCCGTTATCGCCAACGGCGATGTTTTTACCCCGGAAAATGCGATAAAAGCCTTGAAGCTCACCGGTGCGGACGCAGTGATGATCGGGCGCGGCTGCTTTGGCAATCCGTGGCTCTTTCAGCAGTGCAGAGCCGCGCTCGCGGGCGAGCCGATCCCGCCGCTGCCGCCGCTTGCCGAGCGCTGCGACGCGCTGGTGCGCCAGATTGAGCGCAGCGCGGAATTCCGCAATGAAAAGGTCGCTCTGCTCGAAGCGCGGCGGCACTACTGCTGGTATCTCAAGGGCGTGAAATACGCCAACTACTATAAAGATCAGATCAACCATATGGAGACGCTTGAGGATCTTTACCGCATCACGGCGGGCATCAAGCGCGATCTGAGCGACTGAACACACGGAGCGGACATGAACGAAAGTGAACTGATCCAAGCCGCGCGGGGCGGCGACGAGGCAGCCTTTGAACAGCTCGTCCGGCTGCATGAGAAGAAAATATACAACCTCTGCCTGCGTATGTGCGGCAGCAGCGAGGACGCGGCGGAGGCCGCGCAGGATACCTTCCTTGCCCTTTGGCGCGGACTGGAGGGCTTCCGCGAGGATGCGGCGCTGTCCACCTGGCTCTACCGTCTGGCGAGCAACGCCTGCATCGACCTGCTGCGGCGCAGCAAGCGCACGGTGGACGGCGTATCGCTCGACGACGAGGACGTACACCTCGAGGTGTGCGACCGTGCGCCCACGCCGGAGGAGCACGTCGAGGGCCGGGAGACGCAGCGGCTGGTGCGCGAGGGGCTTGCCGCGCTGCCGGAGGATTACCGGCGCGTGCTCGTGCTGCGCGAGCTGCACCAGCTCAGCTATGCGGAGATCTGCGAGGTCACGGAGCTGGAGCTCGGCACGGTGAAGAGCCGCATCA
>OLXZ01000956.1_pt1 | contig 13483 bp, 10 predicted proteins | sample 1673901 | NCBI WGS metagenome assembly OLXZ01 (sample SAMEA103958131, study PRJEB25191) | human gut metagenome | reverse complement strand
TTGCAAGAAAATCTGCTCGAAACTGCACCGGTCTCATTTTAGAAACACACTCTATTGTACACGCATTAGCGGGAAAAAGCAAGGCGCATCAGCGGTGCTTTTTCTCGTACGTCAGCGGGCGACAGGCGCTGGCGCGATCCGACCCGTTGGGGAAGAACGAAATCGCGCCGTCCAGCATCGTGATTGCGCCCGTTGAGCCGCGCACAACCTGTTTTTCCAGCAGCAGGCGCAGCAGCTTTTCCGTCAGCATCGGCCCGCCGCCGCGCGTCAGGCAGTCCTTCCAGAGGGTGAAGTGGCAGCCTTCCGCCGCGCGGGAGCAGAAGAACGCCTGCGGGCTTTCCAGCACGCCGCCCTTCCGGCAGACCGGGCAGACGCAGCCGTCAATTTTCGTGCCGCGCGTGACGAATGACTGCGTGCGCTTTTTTCGATGCCCATCGTCGGGGAAAACGACATCGGCGCGGTTATTCCGGGCGAAATTCACCAGAAACGTGGAGAATTTGCGGATGCTGTCCATGAACTTGTCCGCGTCCTGTCTGCCGTCGGTGATTTGGTCGAGCGCCAGTTCCCAGCGCCCGGTCATTTCGGGGGAGGACAGCTCCTGCGGCACAATTTGAATCAGTTGCACGCCCTTGTCGGTCGCCAGAATCGTCTTGCCCTTGCGGATGGCGTACCCAACCTGAATCAGCCGTTCGATGATGGCGGCGCGGGTCGCGGGCGTGCCGATGCCGCTGCCCTTCATCTGCCGCGCGATTTCCTCGTCGGTGGATTCGCGCCCGGCGGTTTCCATCGCGGAGAGCAGGGACGCGTCGTTGTGCTGCGCCGGGGGCTTGGTCTGGTCACTCTTGACCTCGGCGGCGCGGACGGTGCGCGTGTCGCCGGGGGATAGCGGGGGCAGGGCGGTTTCCTCCTCGGCGTCGGCGGATTTTTTCTTCGCGCGCCCGGCTTTCGGCGGATTCGCCAGCGGCGGCACATCCCGCCAGCCGTTTTGCAGCACGACGCGCCCGTTCGTGCGGAATTGATGCTCACCGATCCCGGTGATGACCTTCGTCGCGTCGTACTCGCACGCGGGGTAGAACGCCGTCAGCATCCGCCGGACGACCATATCGTACAGCTGCCGCTCGTCTTCGGGCAGGCTGTCCAGATTGATTCGCTTCGGCGTGGGCAGAATCGCGTGGTGGTCAGTAACCTTCGTTTCGTCAATCGTGCGCTTGGTGACGGGCAGCTTCCCATCCGGCAGCGCGCCCGGCACAAGCGCCTGATAGCTTTCCGGCAGCACCTTCATCGTCTGCACAACGCGCGGAATCATGTCCGGCGGCAGATAGCGGCTGTCCGTGCGCGGGTAGGTGAGGGCTTTGCGCGTTTCGTAGAGGGACTGGGCGAGCTTGAGCGTCTTGTCGGCGGTGAAGCCGAGCAGGCGGTTCGCGTCGCGCTGGAGGCTGGTCAGGTCGTAGAGCTGGGGCGGCAGGTCGCGGCGGCGGGTGGTTTCAGCGCTTATCACCGTGCCGGTTTGTCCCTTGATTTGCGCGGCAAGGGCTTTCGCGTCGTCGATTTTGGGGATGTGCGTGTCCGGCTCCAAGCCTTCACGGAAGTACATGCCGCGGTAGTCGCCGAAATCCGCCGTGACGGTCGCGTATTCTTCCGGCTTGAAGTCCTCGATTTCCTTCCGCCGCTTGACCAGAATCGCAAGCGTCGGGGTCTGCACGCGCCCGACGGACAGCAGTGCGTCATAGCGCAGGGTAAAAGCGCGGCTGGCGTTCATGCCCACAAGCCAATCCGCCTGCGAACGGCACTGCGCGCTGCGGTACAAGCCGTCGTAGTCGCTGCCGCTGCGGATGGCGCGGAAGCCCTCCTGAATCGCCTCATCCGTCATGGAGGAAATCCACAGGCGGTCGAAAGGCTTCTTGCAGCCCGCTTTTTCGTAGATGTAGCGGAAAATCAGCTCCCCCTCGCGCCCCGCGTCGGTTGCGCAGATGAGCCGGTCGGTTTCCGGCGCGTTGATGAGATTGCGGACGACGGCAAACTGATCGCGGCTGCTGGCAATCACTTTCAGGGGGATTTCAGCGGGCAGAATCGGCAGCGTATCAAACGACCAGCGCTTGTACTTTTCATCGAGCTCGTCCGGCTCAACCAGCGTCACCAGATGCCCGACCGCCCACGTCACGACCCAGTCGCCGCCCGTCAGGCAGCCGCGCCCGCTGCTCTGGCAGCCAAGCACGCGGGCAATATCGCGCCCCACGCTCGGCTTTTCCGCAATGACTACTGTACGCCCCATAGGTGAGAATCCTCCTGATGATGTATATCCGTGCCTTTTTTATGCAGAAATCCGCATGAACAAATTCCATTATACCACATTTGACGGCATGAAGCAAGCATGGTATAATAGGAGGGAAACCTGTCGGAAGATGGTACGGAGGTCGGCTTGCATGGCGATGTTTTCCTTTGACGAGCAGGCGGCGCTGTTTGACGTAACGCCGCTGCCCAACCAGTTTATCCTCAATTATCTGCCCGAAGCGTCGGGGGACGCGGTGCGCGTGTACCTCTTCGGCTTGGTGGCGTGCTATCATCACGAGGCCATCAGCGATTTGCAGCAAATGGCGCGGGAGCTGAACATGACGGAGGATGATATTCGCGCGGCATACCGCTACTGGGAGCGCAAGGGGCTGGTGCAGCGCGTGGCGGATAATCCGCCGCAGTACCGCTATCAGAACATCTATCAGGTGATGATGACGGGCGCACAGGCACAGATTGACCCCGCATATGAGCAATTCGCGGAAGCCATCTACGGCGTGTTCGACAATGACCGCCGGCTGCATGGCAAGGACGTCAGCCAATGCTACGAGTGGGTGGAGCAGATGCGCCTGCCGCCGGACGTGGTGATTGCCATGATGCGCCACATGGTGCAGAAGCACGGCAAGAACGTGAGCATGAAAAAAGCCGAGCAGATGGCCATGCGGCTGGCGGACGAAAAGGTGCAGACGGTGGAGGAGGCGCAGGAGATTTTCCGGCGCGACCAGACCGTTTGGAGCGGCAGCAAGAAGGTGCTGGAGAAGCTGGGCCTGCGCCGCTACCCGACCGAGCCGGAACAGACGATGTACAGCAAGTGGCTGGTGGACTGGCAGTTCACGCCGGATGCAATCCTGCGCGCGGTGGATGAAACCATCAAGAGCAGCAACCCGTCGTTTGCGTATCTGGACGGGATTTTGAAGCGGCTGCACGAGCAGGGGAATGTGCGCACGGAGCAGGATGTGTCGGGCGATATCGAGGGCAGCCGGAAGGAAAACGAGCCTATCAAGCAATTCCTGCGCGCGCTGGGCAATTACAGCATTACCATCAACGACACGACGAAAGCGACGTACAAGAGCTTCCAGACCATGTACCCTGACCCGGTGATTCTGCTGGCGGCGCAGCAGTGCGCCAAATGGGGCATGACGACGCTGCAGGACGTGATGCAGACGCTGATGGCGTGGCAGAACCGCAGCCTGCGCACGCTGCCGGAAATTGACGCGTACATGCGGCAGATTGACGAGCAGAACGAGTTCCTGATTGTGCTGTATCAGGCGATGCAGCTGGACGAAAAGACGAAGCCGAACGCCGCCGACCGCGCCCTTGTGAAGCAGTGGACGGAAGAGTGGCGGTTCGCGCAGATGTTTGTGCTGGGCTGCGCGCCGTGGGCGGCAGGGAAGAAATCACCGATGGCATACCTCAACAAGATGTTGAAAGTTTTCCGGGAAAAAGGCATCACGACGATGGAGGCGGCAAAGGCGGAGCGCGAACGCTTCGAGCAGCAGCCGAGCCAATCCACCGCACCCGCCGCGCGCGCGCCGAAGGTCGTCGGGGAGCAGCAGTACACCCAGCGCACCTACACGCCGACGCAGGATGCCATGGACGCCATGATGCAGGAGTGGGAGGAAAGCCATGCGTAAGGAAATCATGCAGGCGCTGCAGCAGGAGTACGAGCAGCAGCGCCTCAAAAATTCGCAGGAGGAGCTTCGGCGGCGGCAGGAGGTTATCACCCGCTGCCCGGAGATTGGGCAGTACCTCGCCGAGCGGCAGAACCTGATTTTCGGCGGCGTGCGCGGCATCCTGAACGGCAAAGCGGCGGCGGATGACCTGCCCGCCCGCATGGACGTGATGAACAAGCGCATCGCCGATTTGCTCCGCCAAAGCGGCTTCCCGGCGGATTATCTTGACCCCGTCTACCGCTGCAAGCAGTGCCGCGACACGGGCTACGTCGGCGAGCCGATTCGCGAAATGTGCCCGTGCCTGCGCAGTGCGTTCTATGCGCGGCTGTACCGCGAGGTCGGCTTGGGCGAAAAGGCGGAGCAGTCGTTCGCCGCGTTTGACCCGAATGTGTTCTCTGACCAGCCGCTGCCGGGCAAAAAGTACAGCCAGCGGCAATTGATGGACATGCTGCGCCACCAGTGCGAGCAGTATGCCGAAAAGTACCCCAGCGCCGCGACGATGGATCTGCTGCTGATGGGGCAGAGCGGTCTGGGCAAAACGTACCTGATGCACGCCATCGCGAAGCGATTGCTGGAGCGCGGCTTCAACGTGATGATGATCAGCGCCTACCGCTTCCTGGACGTCGCCCGCCGCGCGTACTTCTCCGGCAAACAGGAGGAAATGGACACGCTGATGGATACCGACGTGCTGATGATTGACGACATGGGTGTTGAACCGCTGATGGAGAACATCACCATTGTGCAGTGGTTCAACCTCATCAACGAGCGGCAGCTGCGCGGCAAAGGCACGGTCATCAGCACCAATTTGAACGTGGAGGAGCTGCGCCGCCGCTACACCGAGCGCATCACATCCCGCCTGCTGGATGGAAAACAGTGTATGCTGCTGCAATTCTTGGGCGACGACGTAAGGAGGAACAAGGCGTGATTCAGCTTTATATCAGCAAGAAGAATTTCGATGCGCAGAAGGCGGAGCGCTTCTTCAAGGAGCGCCGCGTGCAGGTGCAGGTGATGGATTTGAAGAAGCACAAGCTGGGCGAGCGTGAATTGCAGACGATGGCGAAGGACGTGGGGATGCAGGGGCTTCTTGACCGCGAGGACAAGCGCGCGAAGGAGCAACCCGCGTGCTACTGCAACATTGATAGCGTGATTATGACCGCGATTCAGGAAAACCCGTGGCTGCTGAAATCCCCCATCGTCCGCAACGGACAAAAATGCACCATCGGTTACCAGCCTGAAATTTGGGAAAGCTGGCTGAAGGCGGACAAATAACGGCTCAGGCGAAGCCCCAAAAAAGCTGCACGCGGGCAGAGTAAGGAAGAGAATTCAACTCAATCGCGAAAAGGGGTCAAGGGGCAATTGCCCCTTGCAGGGTGCAGGGACAGCGTCCCTGCTGGGGTTTGGGGCAACGCCCCAACTGTTACGCCGTTAAATCTACTCCAAGAGAAAAGGGTAGTATGGCAACTTGGTCGCAGGCAGCGAAGCGTCCCTGCGCAGTAACTTTGCGCGTCCGCAGACGCGCCCCCAAGCTGCTTTTTCCACCAAGATTTCGTGAAGCCCCCAAAATAATTCCGCATTCCGAAGTAAAAAACCGCCTGCCCACGCCAATCACCGCATGAGCAGGCTTTCCTTCATTCCAAATAGAGCGCTGATGCCGCCGCGACGCCCGCGTCGTGCGTAATCGTCAGCAGCAGATGTCCCGGATAGCGCAATGCCGCGCCGCCGGAGAGCACCGCCGTCGGCTGCCCCTGCGCCGTGTGCGAGATGGCAATCTCCGTCAGCGGAAAGGCAATGCCGCAGCCGAGCGCCTTGACGATGGCTTCCTTCGCCGCGTACAGCCCCGCCAGCGTGTCCGCCGCCGACGCGCCGCGGCTGCGCAGGTACGCGATTTCCTCTTTCGTCAGGATGCGCTGGAGGAAATGCGTGTTGTCAAGCTGCCGTGCCATCCGCGCAATGCCGCAGATATCCAGCCCGATGCCGCGCAGCTCAGACATAGCCCATGACCCCGCGCACGGATACGTCGCCGGACAGCACGCGCTGCAATACGCCGCTTTCGTCGCGCACCAGCAGCGCACCCGTCTCGTCAATGTCCTCCGCCGTGCCGATGAAGTCAATCTCTGTGCCGATGACGTGCACCCGGCTGCCCAGCGTGCAGCAGCGGCGGCGGTACGCTTCCTGTATGCCGGGGAAACCGTGCTCCTCCAGCAGCGCCATGTTGTCCTCCAGCGCCTTCAGGTAGTGCACGACAATCTCCCGGCGCACGGGCGGATTGGCGAATTCCTCCAAGGCGGCGGCGCGGTCAGACAGCTCCGGCGGATATGCCCCGCGCAGCACATTCAGCCCCGTGCCGACGACAACGTACTCAATCTGGTCGAGGTCGGCGCTGATTTCCAACAAAATGCCGCACAGCTTCTTGCCGGAGAACACGAGGTCGTTGGGCCACTTGATCTGCGCGTCAATGCTCGTCACTTCGCGGACGGCGTGCGCCATTGCCATCGCGGTCGCGAGGGTAATCAGCGGCGCGTTTTTCGGCGGGAGCTTCGGCCGCAGGAGGACGCTCATCAGGATCGCCTGTCCCGCGGGGGCTGACCATGTGCGCCCCAGCCGCCCTTTGCCTGCCGTCTGGCATTCGCACAGGCACAGGCTGCCGCTCGGCGCGCCCTGCACCGCCATCTGCTTCACCAGCGTGTTGGAGGATGTGATGGTGTGCTCGTAGTGGTTGATGGCACGTCCAAGCGTCTTGGTCGTCAGCTGATTCACCCAGAAAATGGGGTCGAGGCTGTCGCCGGGGATGAGGCGGTAGCCACGGCGGCCGGCGGCTTCAATCTGCCAGCCCTCTTCGCGCAGCTGGGCAATGCGCTTCCACACGGCGGCGCGGCTGATGCCCAGTTCCTGACTGATTTTTTCGCCGGAGACATAATCGCCGCCGGAGAGGATTGCAAGAATGTCATTCATTGGTTTCATCTCCTGAAAAGAGGTGCTTTTGTTGGAATATATGGTTTTGCCGGAGCAGGACGGAATGCGCCTGCGCGATGTACTGCGCCGCGTGATGGGCGTGAGCTACACGGCGATGAAGTCCGCCAAGTGGAACGGCGGCATTACGGTGGACGGCGTCGTGACCCCGGTGGATGCGTTTGTGCGCGCCTGGCAGGTGGTGGCAATCCGCTTCCGGGAGAACGCCCCGGCGTACGCGGTCAAGCCGTATGACCTGCCGCTGACCATTGCGCATGAGGATGACTGGCTGTTCGTGATTGACAAACCCGCCCCGCTGGCGAGCCAGTCCAGCGCCCTGCACCCGGACGACACGCTTGAAAACGCGCTGTACGCTCATTTGCGCTGTCCGACGGATTTCGTCTACCGTCCGGTGAATCGGCTGGACAAGGGCACAAGCGGGCTGATGATTGTCGCCAAGGACGCGCATATTCAGCACCGTTTGCAGGCGCTTCTGCATACGCCGGAGTTCATCCGGACGTATCAGGCGGTGGTGGAGGGCTGCCCGGATGACGACTGCGGCGTGATTGACGCGCCCATCGGCAAGGAGGACGCCGCCAGCATCCGCCGTATCGTGACCGCATCCGGCAAGCCGTCGGTGACGCACTATCGCGTGCTGAAACGCGGGAAAACGCGCACGCTGGTGGAATTGGTGCTTGAAACCGGGCGCACGCACCAAATCCGCGTACACATGGCGTCTATCGGCTGTCCGGTCGTTGGGGATTTTCTCTACGGCACGGAAATTCCGCAATTGCCGGGGCGGTTTGCGCTGCACGCCAGTGCCTTGACGCTCCATCACCCGATGACGGGGGATTGGCTGTCGCTTACCTCGCCTTTGCCGGCGTCGCTTGCGACACTGCTTGACTGATGGCGGATTGCAGGAAGTCCAAACCCCGCTGCCGCTGGATGGCAAGCTGCGCGTCCACCACGGAAAAATCCGGATGCGTCGGGTCGGCGACTTGCAGCGTGCGCAGCAGCTGGTCAACGCGGCTGTTGCGGCTTTCGGGGTCGTCCTCGCGGTAGCGGCGGAGAATTGTGCAGGGCGTGTGCAGCAGGAGGGAAAACGCGGCGGCGTGGAAGCTGTCCGTCAGCACCATGCTCGCGCCCGCAATCAGCCGAAGCCACTGCGCGGGGGTCACGCCCTTCGCCAGCGGATACGCGGACTGGAGTGCCGATTCCGTCCGCGGAATGACGCGCACGCCCAGACCTGTTTTCTGCCGAATCTGCTCCACCTGCGTCCAGTACGCGGGATTGTCCGCCAGGAAGAAGCACAGAATATCATTGCCCATCGGGATGTCGCCGCCGATGAGCTCCAGCCACTTTTCGCGCGGCAGGAGCATCACGGGGTCGGGCATGACGGCAGGCTTTTTGCCGATGAGGGATTGCAGGAGCGCCGCGCCCTCTTCCTCCCGGACGGAGATGGCGGCGAACCCCCGTATCAATGCGGCGATTTTGCGCCCTTTCGCGCTGTCCGTCATCGTCGATACGCCCAGCGACGGCGCGTAGGCGACTTTCGGCTTCTTCGTGAAATTCAGGAAATACGCCGGATTGAGCCACGTCGGCGACCAAATCTGGTCTGACCCGCAAATCAGGGCATCGTATGACAGCGCCTGATGCGCCAGCGCACTCTGGTCGCGGCAGATGGGCGACAAAATCATCTGCGTCTGCCGGAACTCATCAAAGCCCTCGTTCAGCCCGCGCGCCGCGCTGCGCTTCTTCATGCCGTCCAAAATCAGGCGGGGCGAATTGCCGCTGCACAGCAGATTCTTCATCTTTTCCGTCTGCGAGGGAACATAGTCGATATGCTCCGCGTCATACCCCAGGGAACGGACGGCGTTTTGCAGCGCCCACGCCTGAAGAATCGACCCGTAGTTGTCATTGTGCAGGAAGGTCATGATGCCGATTCGTGCCATGCGCTCACCTCTATCGCGAAAGTTCGCTATCATTATAGCATACTTCTTCGCTGGAAGCAAACAAAACCGCGAAATCCGCTGGACAAGCGGCGCGAATCGGCGTACAATGGGGTGGGGGATTTACGACTGCACGCTTTCCAGCCACTTCTCCAGCGTGACCTCGTCATCGAACCCCAGCCCGGGACGAACCTCCTCCTGCACATCGTCCGGCAAGTCGCTCAGCGGCACGCCGAGTTCGCGCACCAGCGCCAGCGCGTCGCCGTAGCGGTTGCGGAAGACGCACAGCTGCCCGCTTTCGTCCGGCATCAGCACAACATGCTCCGGGCAGTAGAGGGCAAGCGCGCGCTCCATGCTCACCTGCGCGGGTGAAAACGACGTGATGACCCACTGGTCGTACTTCGCGGCGAGTTCGTCCTTCGTCATGCCGGCAAGTTCGGCTGGCAGGCGCTGGCGGCGCGTCATTTCGTGCCCGCAGGGGGAAAAGGTGACGCGCTGGAGCAGTTCGCACTCGGCGCTCAGGCGGGCGGAGGCGTCGGAGGCGGTCAGTGCGCCGTCCTCGGCGTCGGGTGCGGCGGCGCGGCTGGGCTTCAAGCCGAAGCAGAGCAGCAGGGCGAGCGCCGTCAGCATCAGCACCCCGCGCAGCAGGGCGGCACGGTCAACGGTTGCGCGAATGACGGAATCCTTACGTTTTTTGTCCATGTTCATCGCTCCTTTCTGTCTAACGTGTGTTTCTAAAATGAGACCGGTGCAGTTTCAAGCAGATTTTCTTGCAATTCAAGGATGAAAACCGAAGGTTTACTGGCGGTAAATCGAGGTTTGAAGACGCGGAAGTGCAAGAAAAGATGCTGAAAATGCTGCCGGGCGAATTTAGAAACACACGATAGCATGGCAGCACGGCGCGAAATCCATTCATCCCATAAAGGAGATTTTTTTGATGATTCAGGCGGTTTTGTTTGATTTGGACGGTACGCTGACGAACACGATTGACGACATTGCTACGGCGATGAACCGTGCCTTGCGCCTGCACGGGCTGCCCGGCTGGGAGACGAAGGAATACTGCTACCTCGTCGGCAACGGCGCGAAGATTCTGGCGCAGCGGGCGGTTCGCGACCGGCAGGACTTGGCGGACGCGGTGCAGGCGGAGTATCAGGCGTACTACGAGAAGCATACGCAGGTGAAAACGCAGCCCTACGACGGCATTCCGGAGCTGCTGCACGCCTTGGCGGAGCGCGGCTTGAAGCTGGCGGTGCTCTCCAATAAGCCCGACGCGGATACGAAGAACGTCATCAGCCACTTCTTCCCGGATGTGCCGTTCAGCGTCGTGCGCGGGCAGGTGGAGGGCGTGCCGGTGAAACCGGACAAGGCGGGCGCGCTGCTGGTGGCGGAGCAGCTCGGCATTGCCCCGGCGGATTTCCTCTATCTGGGCGACACGAAGGTGGACATGACCTGTGCGTGCAGCGCGGGCATGAATCCGGTGGGCGTGCTGTGGGGCTTCCGCACGGCGCAGGAGCTGCTGGACAACGGCGCGAAGGCGCTGATTGCCCACCCGATGGAATTGCTGGAGAAGTTCAACTTGTAACAAATGCGTAATAGTTCTTTACAATTGCGTGATTTTCTGATACAATAGCCACAGTACCTGTGGGAATCTCTGATTCATTCGGCAGCCATCTGGCGAATGTCTTTTCCGCCATCTGACTACCTCATTTCATCAGAGCTTCCCGGATTATTTGGAGGGGAATGCTATGAAAAAGAGCATCGTGCGTGTGCTGGCGCTGGTGCTGATGCTGACGCTGGTCATCACAAGCAGCGCGGCAGCCTTGAAGCTGCAGAAGAACGACAAGAGCGACAATGTGCGCCGCTTGCAGCAGGCCTTGACGCAATTGGGCTACTACTCCGGCACGGTGGACGGCAGCTTCGGCAGCGGCACGAAGGCGGCGGTGACCGCGTTCCAGCAGGCGAACAGCCTGACGGTGGACGGTATCGCCGGTTCCGCGACGATTGCTCTGCTGGAAAAGCAGACGGGTATTGACATTGACGGCAATTCGTCGTCCTCCTCTTCGACCGCGGCGGGGCTGTTCAAGGGCGATTACAGCAAATTGCAGTACACCTCCAGCGGCTCGCGCGTGCGGGTGCTTCAGCAGGCGCTGAAGGACTTGGGCTTCACCATCTCCAAGGTGGATGGCGTGTTCGGGCAGTCCACGTTCGAGGCGGTCATGGCGTTCCAGAAGGCGACCGGGCTGACGGTGGACGGCAAGGCGGGCAAGAACACGCTCGTCAAGCTGGAAAGCTACTTCGACAGCAATGGCAACGTCACGCAGCCGATGATTACGCCCAAGCCCACCGCGGATTTGGACAACATCGCCTACGGCATCCCGACCCGCACGCTCCGCGAGGGCATGGGCGGGCAGGATGTGCTGTACACGCAGGACCGTCTGGCGGCGCTGGGCTACCTGACCGGCATCTCCGACGGGCAGTACGGCGCGGCGACGAAGGCGGCGGTTCTTGCCTTCCAGAAGAAGAACGGCTTGTCCGCTGACGGTGTTCTGGGCACAAACACCCGCAAGCGCCTCTTCTCCGAAGGCGCGATCGGCGCGAAGGAAACGTCGCAGCCCGACGGCGTGGGCGAGCGCAAGCTGACGCTGGGCATGAAGGGCGACGACGTGAAGAGCGTGCAGAAGAAGCTGATTGCGCTGGGCTACCTGACGGGCAAGGCGGACGGCGTGTACGGCACGGCGACGGAAAGCGCGATTCGCCGCTTCCAGACGCGCAACGGGCTTACGTCCGACGGCATCTGCGGCGAGGACACGGTCAAGGCGCTGTACAGCAGCACCGCGATTGACGCGGGCAGCTCCGTCACGCCCTCTCCCAAACCGGTGGATGAAAGCGCACCCACGCGCATTCTGCGCCCCGGCATGTCCGGCGACGACGTGAAGAGCGTGCAGAGCCGACTGGACAAGTTCGGCTACTACTCCGGCGCGCTGGATGGCATCTACGGCGCGGCGACGGTGGCGGCGGTTCAGGCGTTCCAAGCGCGCAACGGCTTGACGGCGGACGGCAAAGTCGGCGCGAACACGGTCAAAATCCTCTATTCGAGCAATGCGGTTGCGGCTGATCCGTCGGCTGCTGTGCCAACGCCGACCCCCACGCAGTCCTTCGGCATCGTGCCCACGCGCACCCTCCGCGAAGGCTCGTCCGGCGACGACGTGAAGAGCGTGCAGAGCCGCTTGAAGGCGCTGGGCTACTACACGGGCACGGTGGATGGCAACTACGGCACGGGCACGATGGCGGCGGTTGCGTCGTTCCAGCTGCGCAACAATTTGAGCGCGGACGGCGTAGCGGGCAAGCGCACCTACAAGAAGCTGTATTCTTCGGATGCGCTCCCTGCCATCAGCACGCCGACGTCCACCCCGACCACGGGCGTGACGCGTCCGACCCGCCTGCTCTATTCCGGCTGCACGGGCGACGACGTGAAGAGCGTCCAGCAGCGCTTGAAGGATTTGGGCTACCTGACGGACAAGGTGGACGGCAAGTACGGCGCGAACACCGTCGCCGCCATGTGCGCGTTCCAGCTGCGCAACGGCTTGACTGGCTCCGGCAACGGCGATACGGCGACGTACACCATCCTCTACTCCGTCAACGCGATTACGGCGGAAGGCAAGCAGGTCGATTCCACCACGCCGACGGTGTACACCAACCTGAAAGTCGGCGCGACGGGCGACGCGGTGCTGCGCCTCCAGCAGGCGCTGAGCAACCTGCGCTATACCGTGACCATCAACGGCACTTATGACGAGACGACCCGCGCGGCGGTGCTGGCATTCCAGAAGCGCAACGGGCTTGCCCCGGACGGCATCGCGGGCGTGAACACGCAGACGAAGCTGTACACGGGCGACTGCGTGACCGGCGATACCGCGCTCCCGGACGATAACAAGTCAGAACCGGGCAATAACGGCGGCTCCTTCGGCAATGGCCCGTCAAAGAGCCAGATTAAGCTGCAGATGTGGTACACGGAAATCAAGCCGACCATCAAGAGCGGGCAGACGGTGCTGGTCTATGAGCCGAGAAGCGGTTCCTCCTTCCGTCTGCGCTTCTACTCCTTGGGTCGCCATGCGGACTCTGAGCCGCTGACGGCGCAGGATACCGCGATTATGAAGGCGGCGTGGGGCGGCAAGTTCTCGTGGGACGAGAAGCCGGTGTATGTCCTGTTGCCCAGCGGCACATGGGTGCTGGCCTCCATGCACTGTATGCCCCACCTCTCCGGCAGCATCAAGGATAACGACTTCGACGGGCATTTGTGCGTCCATTTCCCGCGCACGATGGAGGAAACCGCGAAGCTCGACCCGAAGAACGGCGTGCGGCATCAGAAGGATATCCGCAAGGCGTGGAAAGCGCTGACGGGCGAGGATATTACTTGGTAAGCGGATTATCCGTAAAATAGGGCATCCTGCGGTCAGATGGCGAAACAAGCTGTCTGACCGCGTTTTGGGTTCTTCACGGAAAGTTGGGGAAGCAAACAAGGGCTTAGGCGAAGCCCCCAAAAGCTGCACGCGGAAGGAGCATGAAAGTGTGACCAACCCAATCGCGCGGAGGGGTCAAGGGGCAATTGCCCCTTGCAGGGTCAAG
>OLXZ01000953.1_pt1 | contig 13511 bp, 12 predicted proteins | sample 1673901 | NCBI WGS metagenome assembly OLXZ01 (sample SAMEA103958131, study PRJEB25191) | human gut metagenome | reverse complement strand
ATCATTGATAGTTTGCAAGCCGTTCAAAAAGACTTATTTTGAACAGTTAAAATTAGTCACCTCTTTTGATTGGATAGACTTTGACGCTTTGGAAAATATCGACAATGAAATACTCAGCATATTGAATGACGCCGATGAAAATTTAATTGACGATGCAAGAAAACAAAAAATCATATCTTCAATCAACCAAAGAATAGAATATATCCATAATCTTGCTATGGAAAAAACTTGGCAAGCCAATGACGACATCAACGAAGATGTTGAAAACGATATTGCCGAGAATTACACATCATTTGATATGTCAATGTAAAAATCTAAATAATAAATGTAAAAGACTATCCCTCCTGATGTTTATTCTGCATCAAGAGGGCTCTTTTTTCTATTGCCTATTTTTTACGGACTTGTGCATTGTGTTTTTGGAATTCGCATATTCAACTAATCGCTTTCTGCTCTGCTCAAATACTTCATCAATCATATGTGTGTAGATTTTTGCGGTTACTGATATGTAAAAGTGTCCCGTACAGCGGCTACAAAAGCGTCAAATTTGCAGAAACATCATCAGTTCGTCTGTTTATCTGATTCACTTAGAAAACAGTCAACAATCGGCACACAAGGTGCTATTGAACAACAAAATGCTATTATTTATAATTTTGTACAAAGAGCATAATCACATCATAAAATTAGAAACTATGTTTAATAATATTGACATTATCTCATTTTGTGTTTATAATATTAAACATAAGGAGCGATGTTATGGGAAAGAAATACATTGAATTATTACCTCAAACTATGGAAATATTAGAAACGATGGGCGAACAAATTAAAATGGCTCGCTTGAGAAGAGATATATCGGCCCAGTTGGTTGCCGAAAGAGCAAATATCAGCAGAGCAACTCTTTGGAATATAGAAAAAGGCAGTCCGTCTGTTGCAATAGGAAATTACGCTGCCGTTCTTCACGCGCTTAATAATATGGACAGAGATTTGCTAAAAGTTGCAAAAGATGATGAGTTTGGAAGAAAGCTTCAAGATTTGAATATTTCAACTAAAAAAAGGGCTTCAAACAAGGAAAAATAAATTATGAAAACCTATGTTTATGAATGTTTCAGTCCTTCCGAATCAAGATTTATGGGCACTTTGTTTCAATAGAATATATGAGACCGGCTTTCAGCTTAAATCCGATCGAATAATGACCTTTTATATTCTTCGTCACCAAATGATGCACTACCCTGCTGTAAAAGATGATGCGGATTTAGAGTTTCTTTATACACCTCAGTGTAAGGTTCGCAATTTCTCATACGAATTTGCCATGCGGAGCAAAAATAAAATTCCGAGAGATTTTTGAGAGACGAAAAGTCTGAAAAATGGCTTAAATAGGCGGTTTTGAAAAAAGATTGCGAGCCTCTAACTCTGTCATTTAAGGTGGAGATTTGCAAAGCAAATACTACCGTGACTTGACAGGTTGATATAATCTGCCACAAGGCTAGAAGTTTTACTTTCAGCCTATTTTTATGCCCGAATACTGCTTTTTACGGCGGTATTCGGGCATTTTTTCTTTGCTTCAAAATATCGTGAGAGTCTTTGAGAGATTCTAAGAGACAGCAAATTTCAAAATTCCAAAGTCATTTTAGTGCGATTTAGGGCATTTATGACTGAGACTTTTGAGAGACATCGCTCAAATCAAAATCGTAACACGAATTGAAATGAGCAAAACTCCGAGCGAATACAGAAAATCATACAAAAATTTAATTGGATTTTCATTGACACATATAACACCTTACAATATAATAAAAGCAAATATATAGCTTATAAAGGAAGTTCCTTAATGACGAAAAAAATAACCGCAATATTCTTGGCATTGTGCATGGCAATTTCCGTTTTGCCGATGACCATTCAGGCGGCATCAAAGCCCGATATTAAAGTTGGCGACTATGTTAAAATGGGCGCGTATAACAATGCCTCAATTCTTTGGCGATGTGTAAGCATTGACAATAACGGACCGCTTATGCTTGCAGACAAAATTGTTGACACCCTTGCATATGATGCCAAAACAAATGACAACAGCAATTCAAAATCACACAGCAGAAGCTATAAGCGTGATGATTACGGTTCTAACTATTGGAAAGACAGCAATATGCGTTCTTGGTTAAATTCGACCGCAGCTGAAGGCAAAGTCGATTGGCTTTGCGGCAACCCTCCGAAAGACGGATATGTAAGCGGTGTGGGAGCGTACAACGAAAAAGCGGGTTTTCTCAACGCTTTTTCAAAATCTGAAATTGCGGCAATGAAAACCGTTACCCAGCGTTCTCTCGTTTCTCATCCCGAATACAACAAGGGCATAGTTGATGGAGACGCAAATTCGGATTTGTTATACTACACCGATATTTCGGAAGCGGTGGCAAACTACGACAGTTCATATTTTGAAACTACAACCGAAAAGGTTTTTCTTCTTGATGTAAAGCAGGCTAATGCCGTGTGGAAAAATCTCAAAGGTTATTATGTTGCGTATAATAATGACGGTATGGCTTGGCCTTATTGGCTTCGCACTCCTGTTACCGATTGCAATCACGATATGCGTTATATCAGTTCATCGGGTCAGGTCGGTCGTTATGCTCCGTGGTATTCCGATTTGGGCGTAAGACCTGCATTTTATCTCGATTCCGAATATTTTGTTACAACTTCCGGCAGCGGCTCACAAAGCAGTCCTTATATCGGCTCTGCTCCAAATAAGCAAGAGGATGATTATACAATTTCGGAACCTGCCGAGGACGCAAATCCCGATTGGAATGTCAGCACCGAGCAAAGCATTCAGCTCACCCTCGGCCCGTGGTATTCAAATGACAGAAAATATTCTAATCCTACCATCCCTGTTTATACCATCCAAAAAACACGCAGCGACACGGAAAATATGGTTGTTGTCGTTTGCGGCGAGGGATACACAAAAAGTCAGCAGGGCAAATTCATCAATGATGTCAAACGACTTTGGCAGGACGCTATGAAATATGAACCGTATCGCAGTTATGCCGACAGATTCAATGTTTACGCTCTTTGCACAGCTTCCGAATCGACTTTTGACAATGGTGGAAGCACCTTCTTTGATGTTATAGTCGACAAATATAATTCGCCTGTTATTTCTAATAATCTCCACGGAAGTCAGTGGAAAAATCATATTTTTGAGAGATGTATCGGTCCTGAATTTATCGAGAAAATTCACGATGCTCATATCAAAAAAAAGTGTGATCCAAACACAATTCCGTCCGGTTCGGAATATGAGCCTTATTATTATGTTCACGATTATATTGCTCAGTTCGCTATGGTTGTAAACACAAAATCAGATTTCGGCGGTGCTTATAATAACCGTGAATACGGCTTCCATTATTTCATTTCGCCATCAGACAGTTATCGTGCGTCAAAAACTTTTGCACACGAGTTTGGACACGGTTTGCTCGGTCTCGGTGATGAATACAGTAACGGATATTTGCTTGACGATAAGGAACTTAAATCACTCAATCTTTCCTCGGTTGAAGACCCGGAAAAGATAAAATGGCGACAGCTTTTAGGTTTTAGAAACACCTATACCTGCCGCAATGCTTACGACTCAAAAATGCTTGTTTCAAGTTATGAGTGCATAATGAGAGACACAAACTATCAATTCTGTGAGGTTTGCCGTTTGCAGGGTTTCAAGCGAATGTCTCAGCTTGTTAAGGATGTAGACCTTTATGTTGCAACTCCCGAGGTTAAGGAATATACGGGCGCTTATTCAAAGCCGTCTGATTTTACCGACCTTGAAACAAGTTCATATTATAATTACACATATAATCGCAATGACCGACTTTTGAGCGGCAACAGCAAAAGCAGATTTAATACTAATATGAACGGTAAAAAAATCGAGCTTAGAACTGTTATTCAAAATATTTCAGATAAAAATGCACGACAATTAAAATTCAAAATGTGGATTAAGCACTCCGACGGAAGCGTTGCGACCGATTCATCGGGGAATCCGCTTCAAACAGTACAAACCTTTGACATTCCTGTTTGGAATGATAAGGCAAATTTCTGGCCACTCGGTGCTTTGGATCACATCAAAAGCGACTTTAATTCAGGCTTAAAGAGTTGCTCGCTTATCTATCAAATTCCGTCAGACGCACAGCTAAAGAACGGCGACACCGTGGCATTTCAGGTGCTCGATGAAAACGGAAATGTGCTTGCAGACGACAATACGGAAACACAGCGCTACACAACCGTTTCAATTCAGTATAAATTTGAGGACGGCTCTGAAATTCCAAACACTGCCGGCGGAACATTTACCGTGCCATACGGCACAAAGCTTGATTTAACACCGGCAAAAACACTTTATGATTATGAATTTATAAAGGTTGACGGCTTGAATAAGCCTATTGTTTCGGACGGAACGGTTGTTACATATTATTACAAAAATAAAAACGAAGAACACACTCACAATCTGACTTTGGTTGCTGCGAAAGCTGCCACCTGCACTACTGCGGGCAATTCCGCATACTACACCTGCGATGGCTGTGACAAGTGGTTCGCAGATGCAACAGGATCGGTAGAAATTACCGATAAAACAAGCGTAGAGATTGCACCTCTCAATCACGATTGGAACGCACCTGCTTACACTTGGAATGCAGACAACACCGTTTGCACAGCAACACGCACCTGTAAGCGTGATGCAGGTCATAAGAAAACTGCAACTGCTACTGTAACAAGCGCACAGACAAAGGCTCCGACCTGCACAGCAAAGGGCGAAACAACCTATACAGCAGCCTTTACTGAAGCTTGGGCAAATACACAGACCAAGACTGTTGACAATATCGCAGCTCTCGGTCACGATTGGAGTACCGCTTGGACCGGCGACAGCACAGGTCACTGGCATAAATGTACTCGCTGCGATGCTACAACAACCAAAGCGGCTCACGATTACGGTTCTGACAATGTTTGCGACACCTGCGGATATGACAAAACTGTACCGCACACTCACAATCTGACTTTGGTTGCTGCGAAAGCTGCCACCTGCACAGAGGGCGGTAAGGAAGCATACTACAAGTGCGAAGGTTGTGGCAAGTTCTATGAAGATGTACTCGGTACAAAGGAAATAACCGACCTTGCATCTTGGGGCAATATTGCTAAGATTGCCCACAGCACAAAGCAAACCGTAACAAAGGCAACCCCAACAGCAAACGGCGAGATAGTAAATTACTGTTCGGTATGTAAGAAAACTCTTTCAACGACAGTAATTCCAAATGCATCAAGCATAAAGCTTAAAGCAACATCATTAACATATAACGGAAAGGTTAGAACACCTAAGATTATTGTTAAGGACGAAACAGGAAAGACACTTGTTAAGAATACTGACTATACTGTGTCTTATGCAAAAGGCAGAAAGTATGTTGGCAAGTACGCAGTAAAGATTACCTTTAAGGGTAAATACAGCGGAACAAAGACGCTTTATTTCACAATCAAGCCAAAGGCAACAAGTATTTCCTCACTTAAAGCAGGTTCAAAGAAGTTTACAGTAAAGTGGAAGAAGCAGGCTACACAGACAACAGGCTATCAGGTACAGTACAGTGCCTCAAGTAAATTCAGCAAGGCTAAGACCGTAACAGTAGGCAAGAATACAACAGTATCAAAGAAAATTTCAAAGCTTTCGGGCAAGAAAAAGTATTATGTAAGAGTTCGCACCTATAAGACAGTTAAGATTAACGGCAAATCCATAAGGATTTATTCAGGCTGGTCAAAAGCTAAGACTGTTACAACAAAGAAATAACAGATAGCTAACCATTTAAGGATGGCGGTAGCGGAGCTTCCGCTGCCGCCTTTTCCTTACGAAAAGGATTTCTTCGGAAGTCCCTTTCCGAAAGGCGGCAAAAAAAGCGCTTTGCCGATTTTCGGAAAGAAATCGAACAAGGAGAAATCAAATGGACGAACAAGAAAAAGAAATTGAAGAAATACTCAGAACATTTAACAAAGCACCTTCGCCTTCGTCAGAGAATAGTGTTCAAAATCAAACATAATACAAAAGACAAGCTCAGTCAAGCAAAATGGATATTTGGTTTGAAAACAAATAGGAGTGTAATTAAAGGAGAGGCTTATTATGTTTAAGTTAGGTATTTATTTGCCGCCATATATGACACTTTGTTTGTGAAATTAAATGAAGAGCTTTTATATTCTTCGTCACCAAACGGTGCACTACCCTACTGTAAAAGATAATGTGGATTTAGAACTTCTTTCGACACCTCAGTGTAAGGTTCGCAATTTCTCATACGAATTTGCGGTTCTAAGCAAAAATAAAATTCTGAGAGATTTTTGAGAGACGCAAAGTCTGAAAAATGGCTTAAATAGGCGGTTTTGAAAAAAGATTGCGAGCCTCTGACTCCGTCATTTAAGGTTCGAATCCTTATACCTCTGCCAAAGAGGAACGAGATACTCAAGCGAGTATCTCGTTTTTCTTTTACAAAAAGAAATTAAGGATTCGAAGAATACTTATTACGAGCAAAGCGAGTAACAAGGTTATCGGGACCCATTCAAAATCTGTGATTTTGTAAATGGGTGATGTTCTTATTACGGGTTTATAATGCAATTAAACCCGTAACATCGTTCTGTCAAGTCTTTAAGGTGGAGATTTGCAAAGCAAATACTACCGTGACTTGACAGGTTGATATAATCTGCCACAAGGCTAGAAGTTTTACTTTCAGCCTATTTTTATGCCCGAATACTGCTTTTTACGGCGGTATTCGGGCATTTTTTCTTTGCTTCAAAATATCGTGAGAGTCTTTGAGAGATTCTAAGAGACAGCAAATTTCAAAATTCCAAAGTCATTTTAGTGCGATTTAGGGCATTTATGACTGAGACTTTTGAGAGACATCGCTCAAATCAAAATCGTAACACGAATTGAAATGAGCAAAAAATTTGAGAGACATTTCAATAAATAAAGAGGGCTTAAAGTTTTATTGCTTTATGCCCTCTCTTTTAAGATTGCCCTTTTATATTGTTTATCCATCAAAAATGCAAAGGTAGCTATCAAAAGGATTACTTATCTGACAAGTTTATATGGTGGAAAGTACGCTCCCTACTGATAACAGGAACTTCAGAGGGTAGACAAACAGATTGACTTTCTGTCCGCTTTTTGATATAATTAGTTAGTCATTGCTAACTGATTGTATCATACTTATAAACGGACTTTTATTCAACATTTATCAAGATTCACGATTCACGGCTGCTGTTTTAAATAGAAAACTACCGGGGTGGGCAAAGCGGTATGCTGAAAGCCTCGTTCCCGCTGGCCTATATCGAGTGTGTAAAATTGGAGGTGTAATATGTCATTCTTTGAAAACACCCGCAAGCCTGTGGGCTTTGGCGGGAAAATCATGGTCGCCATGATGAACATGGGACACAGTCCTGTGGCACGGTGGGGACTTCGCTTTTTAGAGCTTACTCCGGACGCTAAGGTGCTGGATTGCGGCTGCGGTGGAGGGGCGAACATCAAGAGACTTCTGAAAAAATGTCCGCAGGGCATCGTGAAGGGCATAGACTATTCGCCCGTCAGCGTGGAGAAATCCAAAAAGGTTAACAAAGCCGCCATTTCGAAGGGTCGCTGCGCCGTCCTGCAAGGCAGTGTGGCGGATATGATTTTCGCAGATGAATGGTTTGATGCGGTCACGGCCTTTGAAACCGTCTATTTCTGGCCCGATCTGCCGCAGTGCTTCCGGGAGGTTTACCGGGTGCTGAAGCCCGGCGGGACATTACTCATCTGCAACGAAAGCAACGGCGATACGGACAAGGACAAGAAGTGGACGGAGATCATCGGCGGCATGACCATCTACAAGGACGCCGAGCTGAAGACGTATCTGGAGCAGGCGGGCTTTCACGATGTGCAGATACACAAAAAGAAAAGCTGGCTCTGCATTACGGCGTGGAAATGAGGGGGCTAAATCATGAGTATCTTTGCATCTATCTTACGCAGCGTATACAAGCTCTCCGGCGCGAAAAAGGCGTTCGCCTTGCCGGAGGATGCACTGCGAAAGGAAATTGAAAAGCAGAACCGGCATCGTGGCGTTTTTACGCCCACCGACCGCAAGGCATATTATGAAACGATCGCGGTAAACGGCTTTCCCTGCCTGATCGTGCGAGAGCATCCGAAGCCGTCCGAGCGCGCGATTCTCTATTTCTTTGGCGGCGGCATGGTGATCGGCCCCGATAAGGGCGACCTGCCTGTGATGCGCAAGCTCTGCCGCGAGACCGGCTGTGATGTGTGGTTTCCGTTTTACCCGCTCTGCATGGAACACTGCATTACTGAAACATACGCGATGGTGTACGAATGTTATCGAAAAATGATTACACTGTACGGCGGCGGAAATGTCAGTACTTGCGGCTTTTCCTCCGGCGGTGCGCTGGCTTTGGGGATCGCGGCGCACAACAACGCGCAGCCCGAGCCGCTGCCGCAGCCAAGGCACATCGTCGCCGTATCCCCCGGTGAAGTGCCGTGGAACGATGCGGAAAAGGCGCGGATGCAGGCGCTCAATAAACGGGACGTTTCCATCGACTATGCCTTTATGGTGACAGTGGAAAAAATCATGCGGCATGGCTGCGAGAATGTGCCGGACTATATGCTCTCCGGCTCCCGGGGAGATTTTACCGGCGTAGGCGATATTCACTTCTTCTATTCTGCCGACGAGGTGCTCTACGGTGCTTTGCCGGACTTTGAGGAAGCCTGCAAACGGGCAAATGTCCCCTATACGGTGTCCGCCCGCCCGAAGATGGTGCATTGCTACTGTATGCTGCCGATCTTCAAGGAGGCAAAGGAGGACTTTGCGAAAATCGTGGACATTTTGAAAAAATGAGATCGGAAACGGTCGAGTGATGATTGAAACACAGAGGGAAGACCATGGAACGAAAAGAAGCCATTCGCGGTGCGTACCGAATGACGGGCGGAAACAGTTTTTATGACGGCATGATCACCTGCTCTACTCTGAGCGGGAAAGCGGTGTGCCGCTTGGTGTGGGCAATGAACAAGGCGGAAAACGACGCCTATCTGGAAAAGGCAATGTCCGGTATTCCGGAGCATTTCTCCGGCAAGCTGCTGGAAGTGCCGGTGGGAACAGGGATTCTGACCATGCCGGTTTATCAGACTATGCCGGAGGCGGACATTACCTGTCTCGATTATTCGCCCGATATGATGAGGCAGGCACGGGAAAAGGCTGACCGCCTGCACCTGAAAAATGTAACCTTCCGGCAGGGAGATGTGGGAGCACTCTCCTATGCAGACGACACCTTCGACATCGTTTTGTCGCTGAACGGCTTTCATGCTTTTCCGGACAAGGAAGCCGCTTATCGGGAGGTTTTCCGGGTTTTGAGACCCGGCGGGACATTCTGCGGCTGCTTTTATGTGAAGGGCGAGCACAAGCGGACGGATTGGTTTGTCCGGCATGTTTATGAAAAGGCAGGTTTTTTCACACCGCCCTATGAGACGGTTTCCAGTCTGAAAGCACGGCTGGATGGAATGTATACGGATGTGGACATGGGAAACCTGAAAAGCATGGCATGGTTTGTCTGCCGAAAAGCGGGTTAAATCTGAGATGGTCTCATGCACGCAAGAAAGAACAAGGAGGGAGGCAATCAGATGAAGGACAACGAGCTTCTATTCGACCGCAAAAGCCATGTGCTGTATTCAAAGCCTTGCAAGAAAGAAATCCTGGCGAAAATCGCCCTGCACTATCCGGAAGCGGAGCGGGAGACAGTATGGGAAAAGGTGCAGCGGCAGTACGCGGTCTTTCTCTCCGACTGGCGCACCGACTTGGGCGGCAAAAAGAACTTCCACAACGGCGTAGGCGGCACCTACGACTGCATCGCCATCATGAGCTATTATGTGGTCTGCAAAGCCGTTACATCCTTCCGCGAGATCGAGGAGATGGAGGAAAACCTGATCCTGCCTATCTTCCGCAGGCTGCGGTTTGTGGACTGCAACAAGCCGTTCTGGAGGAAGCTGATGTACAGGGCGTTTGTACGGGCGAAAAGAGGCTGCGACAAATGGCACGATTACGAGATGTCGGTTGCGCCTTATGAAAACGGCAAGCCCATTTATTATGAATTTACATCGTGTCCGGCGGCGGAGTTCGCCATCCGGCACGGCCTTACGGATATCATGCCCGCCCTGTGCAATGTGGACTATGCGTCCATGGAGCTGCTCCACGCAAGGCTGGTGCGGACGACTACCTGCGTGGATGGCTGCCGATGCGATTATACCATCTGCGGCGACAAAGACCCCTACTTAAAGGAACATCCCGAATACCGGGATGAGGCGGGGTTCAGGCGAAACAAATAATTCTTCAGGCGGTGAGACAAATGGAAACCTTTCTTGGAATCATGATCCCTTTTTTGGGAACAGCACTGGGCGCGGCCTGCGTGTTCTTTATGAAAAAATCCCTTGGCGATCTGGTGCAGCGCTCCCTTGCCGGCTTTGCCGCCGGTGTGATGGTGGCAGCGTCCATCTGGAGCTTGCTGATCCCCGCCATTGAGCAGTCGGAGGATATGGGGAAGCTGTCCTTTCTCCCCGCCTTTATCGGATTTTGGGTCGGCGTGCTGTTTTTGCTCCTGCTTGACCGTTTGATTCCCCATCTTCATGTGGGAAGTGAACAGGCCGAGGGTCCGAAAAGCAAGCTCGGGCGCACCACCATGATGGTGCTGGCTGTTACCTTACATAATATCCCGGAGGGAATGGCAGTCGGCGTGGTGTATGCAGGCTTTCTTTCGGGAAATACGCAGATTACTGCGGCAAGCGCACTGGCGCTATCCCTCGGCATTGCCATTCAGAATTTTCCCGAGGGGGCGATCATCTCCATGCCGCTCCGGGCGGAGGGGGAACGCAAGGGCCGAGCATTTCTCGGCGGCGTGCTTTCCGGCGTTGTCGAGCCTATCGGCGCGGTGCTGACGCTTCTCGCGGCGCAGCTTGTGATCCCGGCGCTGCCGTATCTGCTGAGCTTTGCAGCGGGTGCCATGCTCTATGTGGTGGTAGAGGAGTTGATTCCGGAAATGTCGCAGGGGCGGCACTCGAATCTTGGAACGGTGTTCTTTGCGGTAGGCTTCAGTATTATGATGACGCTGGATGTGGCGCTGGGATAGGCGCGGAGGTGCCGCTTCTTTTGCGACAGCTATGACATCAGCTATGCCGGTCTGCATCCGAAGCTCGTCTGGCATCGGACGAAAACGCCGGGACGCGGCGACGACCGCTGCAATTTTTGCATGAAGACCGTTAGAAAAGAAAGGAGTCCCAAGAATGAAGCCTGACTACAAAAACTGGATCCCCAAGGGAATGCTGTTTTCGCTCATCGCGGGAACGGTGCTGTCGCTTGCGCTGCTGCTTGTTTTCGGCGTATTCGGCATCGGTGTGAGCGGAAAGCTGCGCGTCGTGCTGGGCGTGGTATTCGGAGTCGCCTTTGTCGTCTGTGCAAAGTACACCCAGTGGTGCGTGTATGCCTATCGGAGCTTTTCCTATGACGGCGAACGCAAGCTCTCAAAGCAGATCATTGACGGTACGGCGAAGCATATCACACTCCCGGAGGGCGGCGTGGGACTGGATATCGGCTGCGGCAGCGGTGCGCTGACCATTGCCTGCGCAAAGCGCAATCCGCAGGGAAAAATGGTCGGTATCGATCGCTGGGGCAAGGAATACGCCTCCTTCAGCCTGCCGCTGTGCGAAAAAAACGCCGCTGCGGAGGGCGTGAAGAACGCTTCGTTCAGGCGCGGGAACGCCGTAAAGGTGGATTTCCCCGACGAGAGCTTCGACGCGGTGACCAGCAACTATGTCTATCACAATATCGCGGGGAAAGACAAGCAGGTACTTCTGCTGGAAACACTGCGGGTTCTGAAAAAAGGCGGAAAGTTTGCCATCCACGACCTGATGTCGCCCGGTAGATACGGCGATATGCAGGCATTTGTCCAAAAGCTCAGGAATATGGGCTATGAGTGCGTGGAGCTGATCGACACGACCGACGGCAGCTTCATGACACCGAAGGAGGCCAAACGTCTGATGCTTCGCGGCTCAACATTGCTGCTGGGAATAAAGTAAAGCATCGACGACATCAGTAATGCCGGTCTGCATCCGAGGCTTACTTGGCAGAGAACCATGACGCCCGTTCACGGCGGCAGTCGGTGATCTTTGAAGAGCCGCCTTTGGGCGGCTTCTCAAGGGCTATATGGTTAGAGTATGCTAACCAATAAACGTTCAAAGGAGGCGAGAGCGAATGTCTGAAGAAATACTGATCCGTCAAGGTGCGCCGACACTGGCGGGCATCAAGACGGGGAGCTTGTTTCCCTGTCCCTGCGAGGATCACGAGGCGCTGATGACGGATATCCGGCGGCTGAACCGACGGCTGTCGCCCAAGGGTCTTTGCCTGCTGCCGCTCCGCTTTCTGCCGGGGCGGGCGCTCCTTTACCTATACCGCCCCGCCGGGCTGCGGCGGGATCTGCGGGACGCGCAGGCGTCCGAGCTGCTGCGGCAGGCGGGCTATGGCGATGAGAGCTGTGAGCGCTGTGTAGCGCGGCTTGTCTGCCGCTTCCGCGAAGGCAAAGAGTTCCCGCATGAGGTAGGGCTGTTTCTCAGCTATCCTCCGGAGGACGTAAAGGGCTTCATCGACCACCGCGCGAACGATTTTAAGTGCGCAGGGCTCTGGAAGGTCTACGGCGACGAGGAAAAAGCACGCTCTCTATTCGAGAAATACAGAAAATGCACGGAGATCTACTGCACACTTTGGCAAAGCGGCTTGAAGCTGGAGCAGCTTGCCGTTGCAGTTTGATCATATAAAATCATTAAAAGAAAGGAACTTACAAACATGAAAACTGCTGTTATTTACTGGAGCGGTACGGGCAATACGGAGGCAATGGCGCGTGCCGTTGCCGAGGGCATGACCGCCGCGGGCGCAGAGGCTGTGCTGCTCACGCCCGCCGAGGTCGCACCCGGCGATCTGAACGCCTACGCCGCCATCGCCTTCGGCTGCCCCGCCATGGGCGCTGAGGTGCTGGAGGAAATGGAGTTCCAGCCCATGTTCGATGCCTGCAAGCGCAGCCTTGGCGGCAAACGCGTGGCGCTGTTCGGCTCCTACGGCTGGGGCGACGGCGAGTGGATGCGCACTTGGGAGAGTGACTGCGACAGCGCAGGGGTGAACCTCGTTTGCGAGAGCGTGATCTGCACGGAGACTCCAGACAATGCGGCCCTCGAGGCCTGCCGCGCCCTGGGCAGGGCGCTGGCTGTATAAGAAGAAAGCCTGCGATATGCATTAAAAAATACCCGCCAGTTAGCCGCCTCTAACCGGTGCGGCGCATCCTCCAAGAATCTACATATTTTTAGAAAGGAACACGGAATATGAGCAAACAGAAAAAAGAAAAGCAGCCGCCGGTGTTGGGCAGGCTGCTGGAATACGCCGGAGGGCATAAGTGGCTGTCCGTCTTGGGCTGCGGGCTGTCCGGCGTTTCGGCGGCGGTCGGCATTTTCCCGTTCGTCT
>OLXZ01000950.1_pt1 | contig 13566 bp, 10 predicted proteins | sample 1673901 | NCBI WGS metagenome assembly OLXZ01 (sample SAMEA103958131, study PRJEB25191) | human gut metagenome | reverse complement strand
GCCTCGAACATCTTGGAGGCAACGCCGCTGTGGCTCTGCATACCGGCACCCACGATGGAGACCTTGGCGCAGGTGGTGTCCACACTGACATCGTTGAAGTGTGCACTTTCCTTCAGCACACGCATGGCCAGCTCGGCTTCGCCTTCGGCACAGGTAAAGCTGATGTCCTTCTTGCCGTCGCGGCCGGTGGACTGCAGAATGATGTCCACGTTGATGTTCTTCTGTGCCAGCAGGCCGAAGATCCTAAAGCTCATGCCCGGCTCATCGGGAACGTTGAGAATCGTGATAACGGCAACATCGGTGTCCTTGGCGACACCCTTAATCAGCATACCTTCCATGTCCTTTGTAACCTCCTTAACCACCGTACCCGGGATGGGGTTCAGGCTGGAGAGCACCTCCAGCTCCACATTGTACTTTTTAGCCAGCTCCACGCTGCGGTTGTTCAGCACCTGTGCGCCCAGAGATGCCAGTTCCAGCATCTCGTCAAAGGTGATCTCTTCCAGCTTACGGGTGTTGCTCACTTTGCGCGGGTCGGCGGTATAAACGCCCTCCACATCCGTGTAGATCTGGCAGCGGTCAGCGTGCAGGGCAGCGGCAATTGCCACAGCACTGGTGTCGGAGCCGCCGCGTCCCAGAGTGGTGATGTCATCCAGCTTGTTCAAGCCCTGGAAGCCTGCCACCACCACCACGCGGTTGCGCTCCAGCTCGGAGGAGATCCGCTCGGTCTCCAGCCGGGTGATGCGCGCCTTGGTGTAGGCACGGTCGGTACGGAAGCCCGCCTGCCAGCCGGTCAGGCTGATGGCATGGCAGCCCAGCTCGTTCAGCGCCATGGCCAGCAGTGCGATGCTGATCTGCTCGCCGGAGGCCAGCAGCATATCCATCTCACGCGCCGAGGGGTTATGGGTGATCTCCCCTGCCTTGGCGATCAGGTCATCGGTGGTGTCGCCCTGTGCGGAGACTACCACCACTACGTCATTGCCCGCGTTGTGGGTGTTGGCCACGATCCGCGCAACGTTGAAGATACGGTCACGGTCCTTTACGGAAGAACCGCCGAATTTCTGTACGATCAACGCCATATCTTGTCACTCTCCTCTTTAACGCCCCGCGCTTGCGGGGGGCTTGCCGGGCGGAAGCGTTCTTGCACTTCCCTTACCCATTTATCATTCCACGGTTGCGCCGGTGTTATCGGCATCCAGCTGCAACAGTGTAAATGCTTCACATCCGTCCAGACCTTCCAGCAGCTCCAGACCTTTTTCCAGCTTGGAATAGAACTTTTCGGCCTCGGCCTTTTCTGCCACAGCCATGACCGTGCTGCCTGCACCGGACACATACACGGCCTTTGCGCCGCACAGCCGCGCCATGTCGAACACCTCGCGGGAGCCGGGCATCAGGGGCATGCGATACTGCTGGTGCAGCTTATCCTCGGTGGCAATGGCCAGCAGGTCGTGCCGCCCCTCGCAGAAGGCTGCAGGCACCAGCGCCGCACGCGACAGGTTATACACCGCGTCCTTATGGGATACCTCTTTAGGCAGGGCTGCGCGGGCTGCCTCGGTCAGCAGCTTGTAGTCCGGCACGATGGCAGCAAAGCAGAGGCTTTCATCCACATTCCGCTTGACCGAATACACCTTGCCGTCCTCGAATACGCTGCTGGTCAGGCCGCCCAGCAGTGCCGGAGCCACGTTATCGGGGTGTCCCTCAATGGCAGTTGCCAGCGTGAGCAACTCCTGCGTGTTGAGCACATCGCCCAGCATCCGGTTTGCGCCCAGCAGACCCGCGATGATGCAGGCTGAAGAAGAGCCCAGACCCCGTGCCATGGGGATGGGGTTCGTCTGGGTGATCTTAAGGGGCGGGATCTGCTTGCCAACCTTTTCGAACAGGCCCTTGGCGGAGCGGTACACGAGATTCGACTCGCCCCGGGGGATGCGGGTGCCGTCCGATGCCGAGATCTCCAGCACCTCGCTGTCCTCAAAGGTGACCGTGTTGTACAACGTAACTGCCAGACCCAGCGCATCGAAGCCGGAGCCTACGTTAGCGCTGGTGGCAGGGACCGAAACCTTGATCTTCATTGCTGCAGTTCCTTTCCGTTACACTTCCTCGGGCAGACGCTTGAGCACCAGCTTCACGCTGCCGCCCACGGCCTCCACCTTGCGCGCGGCCTCTGCCAGCGCACGCTCATCGGCGCGCTTCACAAAGTAGGCGCAGCCCTCGTACCGCTCATCCACCACCTTGCCGTAGCCGTAGATGGCCTCCACCACAGGGGGTGCAATGCCCGCCACACGCACATAATATGCAGCAGGAGCCGGGTCGGTGAGCATGCCGTCCACCGGGTCCGCAGGCTGCCAGAACAGGCTGTCGTGCACCTGTGCGCCGTTTTTCAGCGCATCCACCACGTCTGCCACCACAGCGCTGGCGGTGGGCAGCTTGCCTGCGCCCTTGCCGTAGAACACCACATCGCCCAGCATATCGCCCTTGACCAGCACCGCGTTGAACACATCGTCCACGCTGGCCAGCTGGTTTGCCTTGGGCACCAGACACGGCTCTACACCGGCGGCCACGCTGCCGTCCTTGCCAAGCTTCATCCATGCAATCAGCTTGATAACGCAGCCCAGCTTTTCGGCGCTGGACACATCGGCGGCGGTAATGGCGCGGATGCCCCGGGTGGGGATGTTCTGGGGGTAGATCTGGTGGCCGCACACCATGGAGGACAGAATGGCGATCTTGCGGCAGGCGTCGCGGCCGTCCACGTCATCGCTGGGGTCCTTGGTCTCTGCGTAACCCAGCTCCTGCGCGATCTGCAGCGCATCCTCAAAGCCCAGTCCCTCCCGCACCATCTTGGTAAGCATGAAGTTGGTGGTACCGTTCACGATGCCCTCCACCTCGGTGATGACGTTGGCCGCCAGGCACTGGTGCATGGGGGTGATGATGGGCGTACCGCCGCCCACAGAGGCCTCGAACAGGAAAGCACAGTCGTGCTCCTTGGCCAGTGCCAGCAGCTCTGCACCGTAGGTGGCCACCATCTCCTTGTTGGAGGTGCACACGCTGCGGCCGCTCTCCAGACACGCCTTGACGTAAGGGTAAGCAAAGCGGGTGCCGCCGATGGTCTCCACCACCACCCGGATCTCCGGGTCCTGCAGGATCACGTCGATATTCTTGACCACCAAGGGCTCCACCGGGTTGCCGGTAAAATCCTTCGGGTCCAGAATATATTTTACCTCCACCGGTTCGCCAGCCCGGCGGGAGACGCTTGCAGCATTGTGGCACAGCACTTCGTATACGCCGCTGCCCACCGTGCCAAAGCCCAGAATTGCAATTTTAGCCATACTCTCTTTCCCTCGTTTCCTGTTTTGTTACAGGTTATACCCACAGCGCACACCCACGACCATGCGCTGGCGCGAAAGCTTTTCGGTCAGTTCCTCCGGGGACATCTGCATGGTATCGGTGCGGATGGTGACCGCCACCAGCGCAGCCCCATTCTCCGGGGTGGACTGGTTGATGGTCACAATACTGGCGCCTGCGGCGCTGATACCGGCCAGAAGGCTTTGCAGCGCACCGGTCTCGTCCCGCAGGGTGGCCATGACCGTGATGACCTCACGGCCGTTCTCTGAATCAAAAATACAATCCTTATACTTATAAAATGCACTGCGCGAAAGCTCTACGGCGCGGGTCGCAGCCGAAATGCTGCGGGCTTCGCCGCTGGCCAGCAGCTCCTTGGCGCGTACCACCTTGAGAAAAACCTCCGGCAGCACCTGCGCATCCACCAGATAAAAACGGCGTTCCAACTTGTTCACCTCTCAAACACAAGTGTTCTTGCAGAAAATATAATAGCATCCGAACCCCTGCAATGCAAGAGCCCGGATGCTATTTTGTCACTTTGTCCAGTTTTGTCTTGTGAAGTGCGCCCTGTCCTTGCCGGATTTTTCAGCAAAGGGGTGAAAAAGTACGATTTTTGTCCTTATTCCGTGTCCAGTGCACTGGTATCGGTGGGGATGACCGGCTGGGTGGGCACAGCATCGTCTGTGTTCTCGGCAGGGGCAGCAGCCTGCGGTGCGGCATGGGAATAGGTGCAGGTATCGGGCAGGTCATCGGCACGGTAGTAGCCCACGGCAGTGCTCGGGCAGCCTGCACCGGCCAGCAATCCGCTCTGGGTGCAGTAACGGCGCTCCACCACGCCTGCGGAGGTGGGGAATGCCTTATAGGGCAGGTCTGCCTGTGCCTGCTCCATCAGTGCCTTCCACGCCACAACACAGGTGCGGGTCTTGGCCTGCTGCTTGGACAGAGTCTTGGTCATATCGTAAGGTGCATCGTAGCCCCACCACACAGCGGTGACATAGTAGGGCGTGCCGCCCACGAACCACAGATCCTTTTCGTCGCTGGCAGTACCGGTCTTGCCAAAGGCCTCCATGCCGTTGGAGTTGGGATAGCGGCCGCTGGCAGTACCCACACTGGAGAACAGAACATTCTTCAGCAGACGGTTCATGACATAAGCGGTATCGGGGGTCAGTGCCTGATAGCTGGTGGCGTTGTTTTCCAGATAGATGTTGCCGTCCCGGTCCAGCACACGGGTGTACAGGTGCGGGGTGGTGTACTCGCCGTCATAGAAGATCTGGAAGGCTGCGGCCAGCGCCATGGGCGTAACACCCTTGGTCTGGCTGCCCATGACCATCTGCGCCAGACCCACATCGTTGGTGGGGTCCAGCGTATTCAGTTGCAAGGTGTTGTAGACGAAGTTGAAGATATTGCTTGCGCCCACAAGGTCGCCCACGCGGACTGCGATGGTATTCAGCGAGCGGGCAAGGCCGTTCCACAGCGGGAGATCGCTGCCGTCGCCATAGTTGCCGCCGTAGTTGCGCGGCCAGCTGCGCCATGCGTTGGGGTAAGCGCGGAGCTGCTTGTCGGAGAGCCCCATCAGGCCATTCTTGCGGCAGTAGTCCTCGTCCCGGATGATCATATCCTGCTTCTGGTACAGGGGGGAGTTGTTGAGCATGGTGGACCAGTTGACCAGACCGTACTCAATGCCCAGCGCATAGGCACCGATGGGCTTGATGGTAGAACCGGTCTGCCGCTCCACATTATAGGCGCGGTTCAGGGAAAGGCTCTTGGTCTTTTCGCCCAGACCGCCCGCAATGGCCAGCACGTTGCCGTCATAGTCCAGCGTGACCATAGCAGCCTGCGTGCGCACGTTGCGGTAATAGTAGACGGTGCCATCCTCGCCGGTGCGGGTCTTGGGGGTACCGTCCTCGTTGAACACCTGCACATCATCGTCCGAAATGGAGGTAACCTCTTCCTCATGCCAGCCCGCCGGGAAGTAGGCATCGTCGGTGTTCAGCATCAGGTTTTCCATCTGGGACTGCAACTTGGTGTTGACAGTGGCTTCGATGGTAAAGCCGCCGGTGTAGAGCAGCTTCTGCGCCTCGGACTCGCTGATGCCCTCCTTGGTCATGATGTCCTGCACGACCTCATTGAACAGTGCATCGGTGAAGTAGGAGGTGACGGTGCTGGGCTTTTTGCCGCTGTCTTCTTCGGCCAGCACAAGGGGCTGTGCAGCGCCGTTGCGGTAGTCCTCCTCGCTGATCACACCCTGCTGCCACATATTGTACATGATGAAGTTGCGGCGGTGGATCAGATTTTCGGGGTTCGTATAGGGGTTATAGTTGGTGGGGTTTTTGGTAATAGAGGCAATGGTAGCGCACTCCCACAGGCTCAGCTGGCTGACGTCCTTGTTGAAGTACTCGTTGGCCGCCGTCTGCACACCCTGAATGGTGCCGGTAAAGCTGATGGTGTTCAGGTAAGCCTCCAGAATGGTCTCCTTGGAGTAGCTGCGGCTCAGGCAGAGGGCGCGGTAGATCTCGCGCACCTTGCGCAATGCGCCATCGATACCGCTGGCGCTGTTGTCATCGGTCAGGTTCTTGATGAGCTGCTGTTCCAGTGTGGATGCGCCCTGCTTGGAGCTGTAAATGGGCAGCAGATACTCGTTGATCATTGCGCCGATGGTGCGCTTGAAGTTGACGCCGGGCTCTGAGTAGAAGTCCTTATCCTCGGTGCAGATGAAGGCATACTGCAAATTGGAGGGAATCTGCTCAAGGTCTGCCCATACACGGTGGCTGTTGGAGGAGCGCAGGGTGGCATACTCCACCTGTGCGCCGGTATCCGGGTCGGTGGCTACCACCATACTGGACTGGCTCAGCTGAATGTTGTCCAGGTCCAGCAGGTCACCGTCGTTGGCAGTAGCCTGCACCACATAGAACACCATGCCCACGGCCACCACGCTGCCCAGCATGATGCCGAGGCAGAGCACCGTAGCGACGGTGCGGCCGATGAACCGCAGGATGGGATGCTTGCTCTTTTCCTTCGGCGGCTTGGGGCTTTTGGGTGCCTTGGGCGCGCGGGTACGGTTTTCCGCTGCGGAGTGTACCTCGCGGCGGCTCTGGGAAACATTGACCTTACGTCCCACCGGGCGGGCAGGCTGCTCCTCGCCGCCCCGGTGGATCTTTCTCATCTCATTGTTGGAGATAGGGATCGCCTCCTGACATTTCAAGACTGTTGCCGGGCATAGCTGCACCGGGCTTTATCCACATCGTTTGTGACACGAAATTTCAAACTGCAATACCATATTATAGCACGCAAGCCCCAGCCGGGCAAGAACCAATCTTTGCGCGCTGAGCAGATATAAATAGTATAACACACTCTCTTGTGGAAAGTACAGTATCTGCGTGTGAAAATTGTCTGCCATCCGCCAAAACGGGGCATACTTACCGGGGAAGGGAGTGTTTTTTATGCGCAAGCTGTCTGTCTGCCTGTTCTACGGGCTTTGCGTATTCACCATTGTATTCAGTCTGTTCTGGATGGCGCTGCCAAAGCTGCCGCTGTCCCAAAGCCCCGCCGGGTCTGAGACCGACCCCGCCTCTCCCCTGAGCCTTGCCGCGCAGGCAGTGCCCCAGACGAACACTGCCCGCTACTGCCTGCAAGACAGCGGCGGGCGGGTGGCGGTGTACACCTGCCGCGCCGACGGCACCCCGGGCACCCTGATCCGCGTGACCGGCATCTACACCAATCTTCTGCCCGAAAACGACGCCTTACGCATCAAGCGCGGGCTCGTGGTCAACAGCCCCCGGGAACTCGACCTGCTGCTGGAGGATCTGGGGGAGTAAATGCAACGAGCCGCTGCACATCGTGCAGCGGCTCATTGCATTTATATGATTCAGGCTTCCATTTCTTCCAGCGGCACAAGGTATTCCTTGCGGCACTGCTCGTACTCCAGCATATAGTCCTTGCTGGGGCTGTGGTGCATGATGTTTTTCAGGGTGTGAGAGTCGTAATCATCGCCGGCCTCCATGCCCACCATGCGCACCGCAATGTTGGAGCAGTGGTCGGAGATACGCTCGGCGTTGTTCAGCACATCCAGGAACACCACGCCGGTGTCGATGGAGCAGATGCCGTCCTTCAGACGGAGGATGTGCTGGTCGCGCAGACGCTCCACCATCACATCAATGATCTCCTCCAGCGGCTCCACCTGTGCTGCCTTCTGGACATCATCGTTTTCAAAGGCCTCGTCCGTCAGAACCAGAATGCGCTCCAATGCGGCATCCAGCAATTGCAGTTCCTTTTTGGCGCTCTCGCTGAAGCTGGCTTCCTTGTCGTACAGCTCCTCGGCCTTTTCCATGATGTTCACGGCATAGTCGCCGATGCGCTCGAACTCGGTGACAAAGTTCAGCAACTCGGTCACCGCGTGGCTTTCGTCGTCGCCCAGCTCCTGATCGGTCAGTTTGATCAGGTAGTTGGTGATCTCCACCTCCATGCGGTCGATCAGGTTCTCGCGCACCTTAATGGCGCTCACAGTCTCCTCGTCCATCTTCAAAAGTAGCGGCGCGGCCAGACCCACGTTGCGGGCGGCACGGCGGGACATCTTGATCACCGCGTTCTTCGCCTGCTGCAAGGCCACTGCCGGGCTCTTGTACAGACGCTCGTCCAGCACCGGCATGCTCAGCTCCTGTGCTTCCTCCACGCTGCTGGGCACCGTGAGCATCGCCAAGCGGCTCAGCACTCCGCTGCAAGGCAGGAACAGCAGCATGGCGCATACGCTGGACAAGGTATGGATGTTTGCAATGGAGCTCTTGTTCATCACATCGCCCCACATGGGGATGCCGATGGTGAATTGCACCGCATAGATCAGCGCCAGCAGGATCACACTGCCGATGACGTTGAAGTACAGGTGGATGAGCGCTGCCCGCTTACCATCCTTGGAAGAGCCGCCGATGGTGAGCAGCGGGGTGAACGCCGTACCGATATGCGCACCCAGAATGATGGGAATGGCAGAGCTGAAGGTGACAAGCCCTGTGCTGGACAGTGCCTGCAGAATACCCACCGAAGCGGAGGAGGACTGGATGATCACGGTGACCACCACGCCCACCAGAACGCCCAGAATGGGGTTGGTCATGGTGACGAACAGATTCTGAAAGACGGCGCTCTCCCGCAGGGGAGCAACGCCGGTATCCATCAGGCTCATGCCGGTAAACAGAATGCCGAAGCCCAGCATGATCTGGCCGATATTCTTCTTTTTGGCATTGCGCAGGAACACATAAAAAATGCAGCCAATAAACGCCACCACGGGGGCAAAGGTCTTGGGCTGGATCAAGGTCAGCCACAGGCTGTCGCCTGAGATATCCGCCATGCGGATCAACTGACCTGTTACCGTAGTACCAATATTTGCACCCATGATCACGCCTACCGACTGCGTCAGTGTCATGATACCGGAGTTGACCAGACCGACACAAATAACCACCGTACCAGCCGACGACTGGATGACGCCGGTGATCAGTGTGCCGAAGATCACGCCTTTGATGGTAGAGGAGGTAAGCTTTTGCAATACGCCCTGCATCTTGCCGCCTGCCAGCTTTTCCAGACCGGCACCCATGATGGACATGCCGTACAGGAACAGCGCAACGCCGCCCAGCAGAGAGGTAATGTGTGTGATATCCATAACGATACTCCTAATATGAAACTTCCCTTTTTATCCTTTACAGCACACAGCCGCCGGAACCTTGCACGCACAGCGCCTGCCCTGTTCCGGAAGCCGCTTACTTTTATTATACCATCAAAGGGGCCGTCTCAACAAGGTTTATTTTACAGGAAAGTTACTTTTTTTACACATTCCGCAACATATTTCCGGGCGGCAAACAAAAAGATTTCCGTTATTTTACATACATTTTACATTCAGCTTTCCCAGATGCGATATGCCGCCGCTTACCCGGCCAGCTCTTCCATGGCCTCCCGCACTGTGTCGGCCGAAAACAGGAACACACCACTGCCGGTGTATACCTCCACATGATTGCCCACATAACGCAACTCAAAATCCTTCATGGTGTTTCCCTCCTGTGTTTCTGTTTTGTTCCGGGGCTTTCCCGGTGAACACAGTATCGCATAATTCAGATACCATAAAAAGGACTTTCAAACGTTTTTGCGGATTTTTGCGTAAAAAACAGCGTATGCTCCCCAGTCTGCTCACGCTGTACACGGCCATTTTCCTCGGAGATCAGGTCTTTGGCAGTCCCCGCAGCGCCGCATTTCCGCAGGAAACAGGCGCTGGAGCTGCCGTTTTCCGTCACGACCCACTACTGTGAAAATGGGATAGCGGAGCGTCCGCAGACGCTCCGCTATCCCGAAATTAAAAATAAATTTTCCGCTGATAATGGCTATCGCAAAGCGGAAGCCCTTCCAAATCATCCTGCTGCGCAAAGCATTATTCTGCCGCGTCCGTCACACGGACGGGGTAGCCTGTCCGCACACAGCGCACCGCGTAGCGGGAACCGCCGCCGGAGGTGCAGGTGAACAGGGTCAGATCCCAGTTGTCCGTCTCGGTATCGGTGGTCATCTCCTCGATCTGGGTGGGGCGCAAAGTCTCCACGCTCTCCACCTCATAGCTCCAGCGCAGACCGTCTGCATCCGTAAAATAAACCGAACTGCCGATGGCCAGCCACTTGATGGGGCTGAAGTGCATTGCGTAGTTGTGGCCGCAGATCACAAGATCATCGCCATAGGTGGTGCCGCTGTACCGCCCGGGGGCGATCTTCAGCCCGGCGTAGCTCCACTGCGCCATCACCGGCAGCTCCCGTTCTACCGCCGGGATGGAAAGCACCCCGATGTAGTCCCGCCCTTCCACCTCCACGGTGGTCATCTCCTGCGTCGGGTCCAGCACCGGCTGCGGGGCTGCAGTCTCGTTTTCCTGCTGGTGCTCCGTAATGGTCTTTTGCATGGTCTGCTCCAGCTCGCCCAATACTTCCTGCGAAGCCTTTTCTGCCCGGGCGGCATCCCACCGGTTGTAGCCCAGCAACCCGGCGGCGCATAAGATCAGCACCGCACCCAGCACCATGCACAGCCTGCCGATTTTCCGTTTCATTGCATTCCATCCTTTATATATAATAGTATCGTCTGCTTCAGTATACCATTCCCCGCTCCGGTTTACAACCGTTCTTGCGGTCGTTTTTTATCGGGCAGCAGCGCGCAGACCAGCCGCACCATCTGCCCGGTCAGGGGCAGCCACACCAGCGCGCACAGTACGTTGAATAAGGTGTGTGCGTTGGCGATCTGCCGGGCGATCACGGCGCACTCCACCCCTGCGGGCGAGCACAGCCGCACCAGCGCCGCAAAGGACTGCAAGAGTGCGCAGCACACCGCCGCGCCGCTCAGGTTAAAAATGGCGTGGGCTGCCGCCACCCGTTTGGCGTCTCTTCCCTGCCCGATGGCGGCAAGCACCGCCGTGATGGTGGTGCCGATGTTATCCCCCAGCAAAATGGGAATGGCCGCAGTCAGCCCCAGCAGGCTGTGCACGCCGTCTGCCCCGGGCTGCGCCGCCATGCTTTGCAGCAGCGCCACCGTGGCAGAACTGCTCTGCACCGTTAAGGTCATGCAGACGCCCGCCAGCAGTCCGTGCAGGGGGCTTTGCTGCACCCGGGCAAGCTCCAGCCGGAGCAGATGGCTTTGCAGCAGCGGCTCCATGGCGCTGCGCATCACCGTAACGCCCTCAAACAGCAGCCCAAAGCCGAACACTGCCTCGCCCACGCAGCGGCCCCGCCAGCCTTTACAGGCCAGACAGAGCAGCACCCCGCCAAACAGCAGCAGATACCGCCAGCTTTCCACCCGGAACGCCAGCAGCTGCGCCGTGACCGTTGTGCCGATGTTCGCTCCGAACACCACCGGCACCGCCTGCCGCAGCTGCAACAGCCCCGCCGCCAGAAAGGCAATCACCATGACCGTGACCGCCGAGCTGCTTTGCAGCACCGCCGTTACCGCAGCACCGGTCAGCAGCCCTGCCGCCGGGTTTGCGGTACACCGCGCCAGCAAACTGCGCAGCCGTCTGCCCGCCCCCTGCTGCACTGCCCGGCACAGGCTGTCCGTCCCGTATAAAAACAGCGCCAATCCGCCGAATACCTGTAACAACACTTGGAATCCCTGCTCCATCCGCACCCTCCGTTTCTGCCTGTCCTTTATTTTTATGCAGCGAGAGCCGGTTTGCGCATTGACAAAACCTACAAGTTTTTTGTGAATTTTTGTTTAATATTTCCCTATTCTCTTGCAATCCGGCTGCAAAAGGAATATGCTTATCAAACATCAATACTTAACAGCTGTTAAGTATTCGAAAAATGCAAACGAGGAGGGACTGTCGTGTCCGAGCCAAGCACCCCCAGCTTTCAGGGGATGTGCCACTATATCGGGCAGCTGAGCAAGGCATCCAAGACCGGGATGCGGGCGGCGCTGGCCGATTGCCCCAAATGCCACTTCAATATGCTGGAAGGCCTGCTGCACGCCATCAACTGTCACGGAAAGGACGGTGCCATTTATGTCTCCGACCTTGCCCGGGAGATTCGTCAGCCGCTGCCGGCGGTCTCGCGCGGGCTGCGGCTCATGGAGCAGGACGGCACTGTGGTGCGGGAACCGGACCCCGCCGACCGCCGCAAAACGCTGGTGCGCATCACCCCCAAGGGGTACGAGCTGTGCCACCAGTGTGAGCAGGCTCTGCGCAACTACTTTGCCAGCGTGCTGGCACGGTTAGAGCCGGAGCAGGCAGCCCAGATGGACGCGCTGCGCGGCGCGCTGATGGATGCCATTCTTGCGGAAAATGCCGCGCGCAACATTGACCCGAAGGGAGAAACGAACCATGACAAAGATCTTTAAGCAGCTGGCCCGGCACTGGGCGGTCTGCCTTGTGGTGTTCGCACTGCTGTTCGTGCAGGCGTACTGCGACCTTGCCCTGCCGGACTACACCAGCAAGATCGTGGACACCGGCATCCAGCAGGGCGGCATTGAAAGCCCCCTGCCCCAAACGGTGCGCCAGAGTACGCTGGACGCGCTGAGCCTGCTGATGAGCGAGGAGGATGCGCAGAAGCTGCAAAACGCCTACCAGTACTATCTGCAGGACGATGGCGTGTTGCAGCTGCGCTCCGACCTGACCGAGGACGAGCGCACCGCACTGGAAGAGGCCGTGACCACCCCGGACATCGTGCTGTATATGGCTGCTACACAGGCCGCCAACACCCCCGCTGGACAGAACAGCATGGGCATGACCGGCCTTGCCGAGACGCCCTCTGCCGCTGCGGACGCGGACACTGAGACCGTCACCCCTACGGCAGCGGATCTGGACACCGTTTGCAGCCAGTTTGCCGCCATGAGCCAGATGCCCGGCTTTGACCGCAGTATGCTGCAAAAGCAGCTGGACGGTGCCATGAGCCAGCTGGACAGCACCCTGCTGGAAAACCTGAAAAGCCAGTCTTTGCTGCTGGTGCAGCTGGAATACGAGGCGCAGGGCGTTGCGCAGGATGTGCAGATGGGTTACCTCTTCCGGGTGGGCGGCCAGATGCTGGCGCTCACCCTGCTGATGGTGGCCGTGGCTGTGGCCGTGGGCTTCCTTGCCTCCCGGGTATCCGCCGCCATCGGCCGCGACCTGCGCCGGGAGACCTTCTCCAGCGTTATCGGCTTCTCCAATGCAGAGATCGAGAATTTTTCCACCGCCTCCCTCATCACCCGCACCACCAACGATATCCAGCAGGTGCAGTTCGTCTGCGTCATCCTGCTGCGCATGGTGGCCTACGCGCCCATTCTGGGCATTGGCGGTGTGCTGCACGTTGTAGGCAGCAGCTCCGGCCTTTCCTGGATCGTGGTGCTGGATGTGGCTCTGCTTTTGTTGCTGCTGCTCTTCCTGATGAGCGTTGCCATGCCAAAATTCAAGGTGATGCAGCAGCTGGTGGACCGGCTGAATCTGGTCAGCCGCGAGATCTTGACCGGCATCATGCCGGTGCGCGCCTTCAGCCGCGAAAAGTTTGAGGAGCAGCGCTTTGACAAGGCCAACCGGGAGCTGATGGGCACCCAGCTGTTCACCAACCGCGCTATGGTGGCTATGATGCCCTTTATGACCCTGATCATGAACGGCACCAGCCTGCTCATCGTCTGGTTCGGCGGCAAGGCCATGGATGCCGGCACTATGCAGGTGGGCGAAATGATTGCCTTTATCACCTACACCATGCAGATCGTCATGTCCTTCCTGATGCTGGCCATGGTGGCCGTCATGCTGCCCCG
>OLXZ01000940.1_pt1 | contig 13674 bp, 10 predicted proteins | sample 1673901 | NCBI WGS metagenome assembly OLXZ01 (sample SAMEA103958131, study PRJEB25191) | human gut metagenome | reverse complement strand
ACGATATAGTGGCTGGCCGGGAAGATGGCAACGTGCTTGACCACGTTCTGCTTGGCGCCCGTGAGGGGGTTGAACTCGGTGATGCGGTCGATCTCGTCGCCGAAGAACTCCACGCGCACGGCATGGTCCGAGGAATAGGCCGGGAAAATGTCGATCGTATCGCCGCGGACGCGGAACATATTGCGCGCGAAGGCAATGTCGTTGCGCTCGTAGCGGATGTCGATGAGCTTGCGCATGAGCTCCTCCGGGTCGCGCTGCTGGCCGGTGCGCAGGGAGATGACCATGTTGGCGTAGTCGATCGGGTCGCCGAGGCCGTAGATGCAGGACACGGACGAGACGACGATCACGTCCCGCCGCTCAAACAGGCTCGACGTGGCCGAGTGGCGCAGGCGCTCGATCTCATCGTTGATGGAGGCGTCCTTTTCGATGAACGTGTCCGTGTGCGGGATGTACGCCTCCGGCTGGTAGTAGTCGTAGTAGGAGACGAAATACTCCACGGCGTTGTTCGGGAAAAACTCCTTGAACTCGCTGCACAGCTGCGCCGCGAGGATCTTGTTGTGCGCGAGCACGAGCGTCGGCCGCTGGACGCGCTCGATGACCTTGGCCATCGTGTACGTCTTGCCGGAGCCGGTCACGCCGAGCAGCACCTGCTCGTCGATGCCGTTTTCCAGCCCCTGCACGAGCGTGTCGATCGCCTCGGGCTGGTCGCCCGACGGCTCGTAGGGCGAAACAACTTCAAAATCCGGCACGAAACGGCCTCCCTTCGTGAAAAATCGAATCAGAATATTATACCACCATCCGCCTTGTTTCACAAGCGGAAAACGCCCGGAAGCGGCTGCTTCCGGGCGCACACATGTCTGCAATTATTCGCCGAAATCGAGCACGCGGCGCATGCGGATGAGCGTCAGGCGGTTGCGGATGGCCGCCGAAACGCTGAGCATGTCCTCCGACAGGGCCGGATCGATACCGATCTGCTCGGGCTTGTAGAACGCGCCGAGCTTCTCGCACAGCGCGGCCAGCTCCTCGGCCGAGGGGATCTCGGCGATGATGGCGCGGATCTCGTCCCAGTGGTCGACGATGTTCTGCGGGTCGAACGTACCGAGCACGTCTTTTTCGTTCTCCTTCATGATGCCGTCGGCGAGCGGGCCGAACTTCTCGTCCACCCACGCGCGGCTCAGCGGCTCAAAGGGCTTGGCCTTCGGCGTCGGGAGCGAGGCGAGGTAGTGGTACTCCTTCGCGCACAGGTACGTGCCCACGCCGACGCACTGGCCGTGCATGCCGTGCGCATTTTCAAACCGCGGCGGCTTCATCTCCACCAGATGCGCCATCAGGTGCTCGGCGCCGGAGGCGGCGCGGGAGTGGTTGAGCAGCTGCATGGTCAGGCCGGAGATCATCTGCGCCATGGTCATGGCCTCAAAGTCCGGCTTGCCGCCGGCCGCCATATCGTCGGCCGCCTTGCGCATGATGGTCAGCGCCTCCTGCGCGAGGTCGGCGACCATCGGGCAGTAATACTCGCCCGAGACGAGGTGCGCGATCTTCCAGTCCGCGAGGGAAATGTACTTGGCCAGAATGTCCGAAATGCCGCTCACGGTCAGCCACAGGGGCGCGCCGGAGACGACGTTCAGGTCGCAGACGACGAGCGCCGCCGCCTGCATGGGGATGGACTTTTTCTGTCCGTCGATGATGATCGAGCAGATGTTGGCCGTGAAGCCGTCGGAACTCGCCAGCGTCGGTACGGCGACGAACGGGATGCCGAGGTGGTAGGCCGGGTAGCGGCCGAAGTCCATGATCGTGCCCGAGCCGACCGCGACGATGACGTCCGGATGGTCAAGCTGGCGCATCATGTCCTCGATCATGCCCTTTTCGGAGTGCAGGCCCTCGGCGTTGAGGACGATCTCCTGGTCGGCGCGCACGTGCCTGAGCGTCGGGAGGTTGTAGGTGTTCGTATCGTAAATGACGGCGCGCTTGCCGCTCAGGCCGACCTCGTCCATGTACTGGTCGAACTTGTCGAGCGCATTATACTCCACGACGACCTTCTTCGTCTCCAGTGTGTGCTCGCGGCCGCAGCGGCACGGGCCGACATATTTGCTGCAATCGAGAATCATGCAAACATCGCTCCTATTCCAGATAGAATTTTTCCTTACCAGCATATTGATTTTTCCCGGCAAAGTCAAGCCCTCCGGCCGGATATCGCGCCCAAAACGCAGAAAACATTCTATTTTCGTTTTCATTGAAAAACATTCATCCAAAATTTTAAGGGTCGATGCCGCCGGTAACGGTTGCAAAATCCATGCGCACGGTGTAAGATTGCAAAGTCGCTTTGCAGAGATTTTAAATCCTTTTTACACTCTGGCGAACTTTTTCGTCTTTTCTATAGATATTCTTTGTACCTGGACGGTGATTTCTTATGGAACTGACTGCGATCGCGCAGTGGCTCAACACCGCGTTTGCGGGCTATGACTACGCCATTTTGCAGGCGCTGCACAATCTGGCCGAAGCGGCCGGCGGCTTCTTCACGCCGCTGTGCCGGGCCATCACGCTGCTGGGCGAGAAGGGCATCCTCTTTCTCGTGCTCGGCATCGTGCTGATGCTGTTTCCAAAAACGCGCAAGGCGGGCATCTGCATGTTCGGTGCCGTGTGCTGCGGCGCGCTCATCACGAACTTCTGGCTCAAGGACTTTGTCGCCCGGCCGCGTCCGCTGACGGTAGAGCCCTTCCGCACCTGGTGGCAGGCTGCCGGCGCGTATGCCGAGAGCGAGTACTCCTTCCCCTCCGGCCATGTGACGGCCGCGATGGCCGGCGTGACCGCGCTCGTGCTCGCAGGCAAAAAGCCCGCGCGCTGGTGGGCCTATCTGTTCGTGGCAGCGATGGGCGTGGCGCGCAACTATCTCATGGCGCACTACCCGTCCGACGTGCTCGGCGGGATGATCGTGGGGCTGATCGCCGCCGCGATCGCTTATGCGATCACGCTGCTGATCTACCGCATCGTGTCGGCGCACCCGGACAATCGCTTCTGCCGCTTTGTGCTCCACGGCGGCATCGGCAGCAAAAAAGAACGGCAGGCTGCATGAGCCTGCCGGACAAGAAAGCCCGCTTCGCACGGCCGTGCGAAGCGGGCTTTTTTTGTTCTTATGCCTCGGCGGGCGGGTTCTCCGCAGCCTTGGCGCGGATGGTATCGATGACCTTGCGGCAGCGCGCGGCATTGTACACGACCGGCACCGGATAGTTCGGGTTGGCCTCGGCCAGCGCCCAGGTGATGATCTGCGGGATGTCCTCTTCCTGAATGAAGTCAAAGCCCTTCGGGATGCCCATGCGCTCGTTCATGGCATAGATCTCCGCGATGAAGGCCTGCGCCTTCTCGGCGTCCGTGCCGTCGGCCTTGACGCCGGCGATCTCGCACAGGCGCGCGAGCTTCGGATACACGGCCTCGCCGTAGTCCTCGAGGACGATCGGCAGGATGACCGCGTTTGCCAGACCGTGCGGCGTGTTGTACAGGCCGCCGAGCGTGTGCGCGATGGCGTGCACGTTGCCGACGCCGGCGCGGGAGAAGGCAAAGCCGGCCTTGAAGGCGGCGATCATCATGTTCTCGCGGACCTTGAGATCCTCGCCGTGCTGGTATGCCAGCTCGAGATTATCGAAGATGAGCTTGACGGCCTCTTCGGCGAGGCGCAGGCTCTCCTTGGTGTTATACGTCCAGCTGATGTACGCCTCGATCGCGTGCGTGAGCGCGTCCATGCCGGTGGTCGCGGTCGTGCGCGGCGGCAGGCCGACAGTCAGCTCCGGGTCGAGGATGGCATACAGCGGCATGAGCTTGAGATCCATGAGCGCGTACTTGTGGTGCGTCTCGCTGTCGGTGATGACGGCGGCGATCGTCGTCTCGCTGCCGGTGCCCGACGTCGTCGGAATGGCGACGATGGGCGGCACGGTCTTGCCGACGCGCATGACGCCGGCCATATCATTGCAGCTCTTTTTCGGGCAGGCGACGCGGGCGGCCGCGCCCTTCGTGGCGTCCATCGGGCTGCCGCCGCCAAGGGCGACAAAGCCGCTGCAGCCGGTGTCTGTGTACTGCGTGCGGATCTTCTCGACCGTGTTCACCGAGGGGTTGGCCTCGACCTCACTGAACACCTCGTAAGGCATGCCGGCGTCCTCAAGCGCGGCAAACAGCTTCGGCCCGAGCGACTTGACCACGTGCGAGCCGGTGACGACCATGACCTTCGTCACGCCGCTCTTGCTCAGCACATCCGGCACCTGCCGGATGCAGCCGGCGCCGGAGATCACGATCGGCTTGCGCCAATGCAGGCAGCGCATACCAATGTCAAACACCTGCTGGTAAGTACGGTAATATGCTTTTTTCAGTCCATCCATAAACGATTCCTTCCCTCCGCCGGGGCGGATATATCCGTTTTCCATCCCTCTTATAGTACCGGATCGCAGAAATTTGTCAAGCATTTTTGTGCAGAAACTGACAAGGCCTCCCGCTGCGGATCAGAGCATCCCGGCGAGCTTACGGCCCATGAGCACGCCCATGGCCGAGGCCATCATCAGGCCGCGCGTCCAGCCGGATGAGTCGCCCAGGCAGTGCAGGCCGGGCACGTTCGTGTTCAGGTCGGCGTCCATGGCGATGCGGTTGCTGTAGAACTTCAGCTCCGGAGAGTACAGCAGCGTCTCATAGGCGGCAAAGCCGGGCACGACCTCGTCCATGGCCTTGATGAAGTTGATGATATTGAGCATGGCGCGGTACGGCATGGCGGACGTGATGTCACCCGCGACGGCGTCCGGCAGCGTAGGGCGGACGTTCGACTGCATGAGCTCCTTCTGCCAGGTGCGCTTGCCGTCGAGGATATCGCCGAAGCGCTGCACCATGATGTGGCCCGCGCCGAGCATATTCGTCAGCTCGCCGACCTTCTGCGCGTAGGCGATCGGCTGGTTGAACGGCACGGAGAAGTTGTGCGAGCAGAGGATGGCCACGTTCGTGTTGGGCGACTTGAGCTCCTTGTAAGCATGGCCGTTGACGACGGCGAGGTCGTTATCATAGTTCTCCTGCGACACGAAGCCGCCGGGGTTCTGACAGAACGTGCGCACCTTGTTCTTGAACGGGGCCGGGTAGCCGATGAGCTTGGACTCGTACAGCACGCGGTTGACCGACTCCATGATCTCGTTGCGCACCTCGACGCGCACGCCGATATCGACCGTGCCGGGCTTGTGCTCCACGCCGTTCTCGAGGCAGACCTTCTCCAGCCAGTCGGCGCCGCGGCGGCCGGTGGCGATGACGGTGTGCCTGGCCTCGATGGTGTAGTCCTGGTGCCCATCGTGCGCCACGACGCCGCAGCAGCGGCCGTCGCGCAGGATGACGTCCTCGCACGTGCAGCCGAAGAGCATCTCCACGCCGTGGTCGCGCAGGTAATTCTCGATGCCGAGGTAGACCTCATGCGCCTTCTCGGTGCCGAGGTGGCGGATCGGGCAGTCGACCAGGCGCAGGCCCGCGCGGATGGCGCGCGTGCGGATCTGCTTGATCTCCTCCGTATTCTCCAGACCCTCGACGTGCTCGTCCGCGCCGAACTCCAGATAGATGCTGTCGGCGTAGTCGATGAGCTCCTGCGCCTTCTGCTCGCCGACGAGCGTGGGCAGGTCGCCGCCGACATCGCTGCACAGCGACAGCTTGCCGTCCGAGAACGCGCCCGCGCCGGAGAAACCGGTCGTGATGTGGCAATACGGCTTGCAGTTCATGCACCGGCCAGTCTTGGCCTTCGGGCAGCGGCGGTTTTCAATGGCCTGCCCCTGCTCGATCATGACGATCTTCTCCGGGGTGCCGCGGCGCAGCAGTTCCAGCGCCGTGAAGATTCCGGCAGGGCCCGCACCGACAATGACAACATCTGCGTTCATGAAGGTTCCTCCTTAGATTGTGTTTTCTTTCTCTGGATCTGACCAAAAACGCGCTGCTGAGCGCAGCAAAGCACAGCAAAAACACCGCACTGTGTGCGGTGTTTTTGCTGTGTGTGGTTCTCGATCTGGAGCGGGCAACGAGATTCGAACTCGCTACCTCCACCTTGGCAAGGTGGCGCTCTGCCAAATGAGCTATGCCCGCATTTCGTGAATGCAAGCGTTATTTTACCACAAAAAGCCGACTTGTCAAGCCTTTTTTGATCTTTTTTGCGAATCCGGCGTTACAGCTTCTGTCCCTCGCGCCAGATGAACGACTGCGCCGCGCAGGCCGGGCAGCCCTCCGCGTCCCACTGATAGGTGCTGCGCATGCTCTCATCGCTGCGCAACCACAGCGTCTCCGACTGCATGGACAGATCCAGATGATAGTAATTGCCGCCGACCTGCACGATGTTCCAGCAGCGATCCGTCCCCTGGAAGCGGCCGCTGACGACCTGGCACGGGATGTTCAGCGCGTCGCAGACCGCCTTGTAGGCCATGGCCAGACCGTAACTGTCGGCAGAACCGTTCACGAGCGCATCATACGCCGTGCTCACGGGCGAGATCCGCTGCTCGCAGGCGCGCATGACGACGAGCGCCGCCTGCAGCGGTGTCTCCTGCTCGCCTGTCGTGAGCGCAGACGTAAGCGTGCGCACGCGGCCGTCGAGCTGGGTGCGGCGGTCATTGACCGCGGATTCGCTGACACTGTACTGCAGCGTGATGCCGAAGATCTTCTGGCTGTTGCTGCTGCCGCTGTAGACCGTCACGTCGATGCTCGGGAAATCCACAACGAGCTGCGGCTGGTTCAGGCACGCCGAGCGCACGAGCGCGGCCACATCGTCCGTTTCGAGCGTGCTGGTGCTGATCTGGATGGCAAACTGCGTCTTTTGCCGGTCGAGCGCATCGACCACGCAGTCGAGGATGCTCTTTTGCGTCTGGGCGCTGTAAATGGAGCGCACCTCGCTCTCCGGCCGGTTGTAGGTGATGGTGATGCTCGCCTCGCAGTAGGCGATCACCTGCTCGGTCTCATAGCTGACGCTCTCGATACAGTACGCGCCGATGGCAGTGCCGGTGCGCAGCTCCTCACAGGCGGCGGCCAGATCGTCGGCAATGATGCCGTCATAGTCGCCGAAGGCCAGCACGAACGAGCGCTCGTACTGCGCCGCCATGGTATTGAGCGCGCGCATGAGACCCGCATAATTGCGGATCTGCGTCGTGTCGGCATCCGTCAGGAGGTTCGACGGCTCCTCATACGGGCGCACCGACAGATATTCCTTGTCAAACACGGACGTGCATCCGCACAGCGACACCAGCAGTGCCGCCAGCAGGATGCCGGCGATGCAGCGTTTGTGCATACCCCGCTCCTTTCAATCGTCGCCGTAGATGTTTCCAAAGCCGCGGCCAAAGACTTCCTTGGCCTCGGACACGATGACAAATGCGTGCTCGTCCACCGAGCGCACGACCTCGCGCAGCTGGGCGATCTCCGGCCGCTTGACCACGCAGAGGATGACCTGCATTTCCTTGCCGGACCACGCGCCCTCGCCGCGCAGCAGCGTGACGCCGCGGCCCATCGTGCAGGTGATGGCGCTCTTGATGGCGTTGACGTTGTTCGTGATGATGTAGCACACCTCCGACACGCCGGGGCCGTAGAGCACAAGGTTGACGACCTTCGAGCTGATGAACATCTCGATCATGGTGTACATGCAGCTGTCGTACTTTTTGAACAGGAAGGCAAACGTCAGCACGACCACGACGTTCATGCCGAACAGCAGCGTGCCGAAGTTGATGTACGGATAGCGCCGGCGCAGCATCTTGGCCACGATGTCCGTGCCGCCGCCGGTCGTGCCGGTGGTATAGATCAGGCCGTAGCCCGCACCGTTGAGCACGCCGCCGTAAACTGCGCCGAGCATCGGCTCGTCCGTCACGACAAGGCCGGTCAGCGCGAGCGCGTCGATGAGCACGGAGATGAGCGCCATGACGCACAGCGCCAGAACGAGCCGGCGCGTGCCGAGGCGGTGCCGCCAGCCGAGATAGAAAATGGGGATGTTGATAAGGATCGACAGCACGCCGACGGGGATGCCGGTCAGCAGGCGGATGATCTGGGCGATGCCGGTCACGCCGCCGGAGACGATGCTGTTCGGGAACGTGAAGAACTGGAACGCCGCGGCCACGAGCGCCGAACCGACGACCAGCTTCATATAATCAAAAGCGGAAAAACGATGCAGATCCATATCTCTCTCTCCTCAGATCAGGCTCATCTGCTCCTCGCCGCGGTCGTCCTCGCGCAGCAGCGCGCCGGCGGCCGGCAGACTCCTGGCGCGGTAGCGCGCATGGTTGCGGATGAGCGTATCGGGCGCAAACTGTGCCTGCGTGACAACGGCCTTTTTCTTCAGCGCCATGACGGCGACGCCCTGCGTCGTGCGCGAGGCCTTGAGCGACACGGCCTCCGGCGGGAAGAGCAGCGCGCGCCCGTCGGACGCAAAGAGCACGACCTCGCTGCCCTCTTACAGCGGCAGCACGGCCACGAGCGGGCTCTTGTCCGAATACGCGCCGGTCAGGCGGCGGCGGTTCGTCTTGGTCTCATACGCCGAGACGGGGATGCGCGCAACCTTGCCGTTTTCGAATACGAGCAGCAGCTCGCCGTGGTAGTCGCCGGGGTCGACCATGCACAGGACGTGCTCGTCGGCGTCCATGGACAGCACCGTCGGCAGGTACACGCCGAGCACGGACGCCTTCGTGTCCGCAAAGTCGCAGAGCTTGGCCTTATACACCTGTTGACGGTCGGTGAAGATGAGAAGTTCCCCGCGGTTCGTCGCGCCGAAGCTCTGGCTGAGCGCGTCGCCGTCCTTATACTTCTGCTCGCCGCTCATGCGCAGCGACTGCGGCGTGATCTTCTTGAAATAGCCCTCGCGCGAGAGGAACAGCTGCACCGGGTAATCCGGCACAAGATCCTCGGCCGGCATCCGCGCCACGGACTCCGCCGCGACGATGCCCGTGCGCCGCGGCGACGGGTACTTGCGTATGATCTCCTTGAGCTCGCGGATGATGATGCCGCGGATGCGGCGCTTGCTCTCGAGCGTCGCCTCGAGGTCGGCAATGTCTTTTTCCAGCGCGTCGGTCTCGGCCGTGCGCTTGAGGATGTACTCGCGGTTGATGTTGCGCAGCTTGATCTCGGCCACGAAGTTTGCCTGTACCTCGTCGAGATCAAAACCCGCCATGAGGTTCGGCACTACGTCGGCCTCGCGCTCGGTGTTGCGGATGATGGCAATGGCGCGGTCAATGTCGAGTAGGATCTTGCCGAGGCCCTGCAGCAGGTGGAGCTTGGCGCGCTTTTTCTGCAGGTCGAAGAACACGCGCCGGCGGATGCACTCCATGCGCCAGGCGATCCACTCGTCGAGGATCTCGCCCACGCCCATCACGCGCGGGTTGCCGGCGATGAGGATGTTGAAGTTGCAGGCGAAGCTGTCGCACAGCGGCGTGAGCCGGAAGAGCTTTTGCATGACCTGCTCGGGGTCTGCGCCGCGCTTGAGGTCGATGGCGAGCTTCAGGCCGCTGAGGTCGGTCTCGTCGCGCATGTCGGCCACCTCGCGCAACTTGCCCGCCTTGACGAGTTCGGCCACCTTGTCGATGACGGCCTCGACGGTCGTGGAATACGGGATCTCGTAGATCTCGATGATGTTTTCCTTCGGCAGGTGGCACCAGCGGGCGCGCACCTTCACGCTGCCGCGGCCGGTGCGGTAGATCTGGGCCATCTCGTCGCGGTCGTACAAGATCTCGCCGCCGGTCGGAAAGTCCGGTGCCGGGAGCGTCGAGAGCAGGTCGTGGTTCGGGTTCTCGAGGTAGGCGATCGTCGTGCGGCAGACCTCCTCGAGGTTGAAGCCACAGATCTGGCTGGCCATGCCGACGGCGATGCCGAGGTTCGCCGACACGAGCACATTGGGAAAGCGCGTCGGCAGCAGGGCCGGCTCTTTCATGGAGCCGTCGTAGTTATCGACAAAATCGACGGTGTCGCTGTCAATGTCGCCGAAGAGCTCGGCGCAGATGGGCGCGAGCTTCGCCTCCGTGTAACGCGAGGCGGCATAGGACATGTCGCGCGAAAACACCTTGCCGAAGTTGCCCTTCGAGTCCACAAATGGCGTCAGCAGCGCGCCGTAACCCTTCGAGAGACGGACCATGGTCTCATAGATCGCAGCATCGCCGTGCGGGTTGAGGCGCATGGTCTGGCCGACGATGTTGGCCGATTTTGTGCGCCCGCCCGTGAGCAGATTCATCTTGTACATCGTGTACAGCAGCTTGCGGTGGCTGGGTTTGAAGCCGTCGATCTCCGGGATTGCGCGCGAGACGATGACGCTCATCGCATACGGCATATAGTTTTGCTCCAGCGTCTCGGTGATGGGCTGGGAGATGACCTCCGCCTTGAGCCCGACGACGTTGGGGTCAACGGTTTTCTTGATTTCCGGTGCTTTTTTTCTCGGCATAACGTTACCGTTCCTTTACGCAGGTTTTTCTCAGGAAATATCGGCCAGATCGAGAAACTGGCTGCCGCACTCGGCGATGTGCGCCTTGCGTCCGGCGAGATTGTCGCCCAGGAGCAGGTCGAACACCTGCGCCGTGCGCTCGACGTCCTCCGGCATGACACGGATGAGCTTGCGCGTGTCGGGGTTCATGGTCGTGAGCCACATCATCTCGGGGTCGTTCTCGCCGAGACCTTTCGAGCGGTTGATATCCGCCTTTGCGCCTCCGAGGCTGTCGACGATGGCCGCCTTCTCACGGTCGGAATAGGCAAAGTAAGTCTTGCCCTTGCTCACGATCTCATACAGGGGCGACTCGGCAATGTACACATAGCCCTCGCGGATGAGCGTCGGCGCCAGCCGGTAGAGCATGGTGAGGATGAGCGTGCGGATCTGGAAGCCGTCCACGTCGGCATCGGTGCAGATGATGACCTTATTCCAGCGCAGGTTCTCGAGATTGAACGCCGAGAGATCCTTGGCCTGCTTGCTCTGCACCTCCACGCCGCAGCCGAGCACGCGCATGAGGTCAGTGATGACATCGCTCTTAAAAATGCGCGCATAGTCCGCCTTCAGGCAGTTGAGGATCTTGCCGCGCACGGGCATGATGCCCTGAAACTCCGCGTCGCGCGAGAGCTTGCACGCGCCAAGTGCGGAGTCGCCCTCCACGATGTAGATCTCGCGGCGGGAGACGTCCTTCGAGCGGCAGTCGACGAACTTCTGCACGCGGTTGGCGAGGTCAACGTTGCCGGTGAGCTTTTTCTTGATGTTCAGACGCGCTTTTTCCGCCGTCTCGCGGCTGCGCTTGTTGATGAGCACCTGCTCCATGACGCGGTCGGCCTCGGCTTTGTGCTCGATGAAATAGATCTCGAGCTGGGCGCGGAAAAACTCCGTCATGGCCTCCTGGATGAACTTGTTGGTGATGGCCTTCTTGGTCTGGTTTTCGTAGCTGGTCTGGGTGGAAAAGCTGCTGCTGACCAGGATCAGGCAGTCCTGTACGTCCGGGAAGGTGATCTTGGCCTCGCCCTTGACGTACTTGTTGTTGTCCCGCAGGTATTTGTCGATGGCCGACACCATGGCCGAGCGGGTGGCCTTCTCCGGGCTGCCGCCGTGTTCCAGGAAGCTGGAGTTGTGGTAGTATTCGCACAGGGCCGTCTTGTTGGAGAAGCACAGCGCCACGCTGAGCTTCACCTTGTACTCCGGCTTGTCCGGCCGATCCCGGCCCCGGCGCTCCGCCTCCCAGTACACCGGCTCCGTCAGGGCATCCAGACCCGCCAGCTCCCGGATGTAGTCCTCAATGCCGTGCTCGTAAACGAACTCCTCCGTCTCGTACTTTCCGGCGGCTGTCTCGTTTTTCAGCCGGAAGGTCACGCCGGCGTTGACCACCGCCTGCCGCCGCATCACGTCCCGGTAGTAGTCCACGGGGATATCGATGTCGGTAAACACATCCAGATCCGGCAGCCAGCGGATGGTGGTACCGGTACGCTTCTTATTGCCGGTCTGTTCGCTGACCTCCAGCTTGCCCACGATCTCGCCGCGCTCAAAGTGCAGGCGGTACTCCTTCCCGTCGCGCCAGACGGTCACGTCCATATAGCGGGAGGCGTACTGGGTAGCGCAGGAGCCCAGGCCGTTCAGGCCCAGAGAGAACTCGTAGTTCTCGCTGTTCTCGTTGTCGTACTTGCCGCCGGCGTACAGCTCGCAGAACACCAGCTCCCAGTTGTAGCGCCCCTCTTTTTCGTTCCAGTCCACCGGGCAGCCCCGACCCTGGTCCTCCACCTGGATGGACCGGTCGGCGAAACGGGTCACGGTAATGAGCTTGCCATGGCCGCCCCGGGCCTCGTCGATGGCGTTGGACAGTATCTCGAATACCGCGTGCTCGCAGCCCTCCAGCCCATCAGAGCCAAAGATGACGCCGGGCCGCTTCCGTACCCGGTCCGCCCCTTTCAGACTGGAGATACTTTCATTATCATAAGTCGCTTTCTTTGCCATATCTATCCTCCGGTGTATACCGATCACAATTCATTATACATTATATAGTATCGGCAGGCGTTTTGCAAGCGCTCACACGCCCCATTCCCCGCTGCTTCCGCAAGAAATGTTAGGTCCCCTGAAATATTGACTGGTTTACACAAAAAATAACCCGGCCGCAACCGGGCGCAGCCCTTTGTGTATAGGGTTTTGCACAGTTTCCACACCTTTTTCCACCAGCGTTATGTTACCTGATAATTCTCGTAAAAAGTTGCAAAAACACAGTTAATAGACATAATCAGGCGACTTTTACTCTTATGCGTGTATACTTGCGTGCATATTCATTTGCTGTACGCGCCTATCGAACGACACGCTGTTGAATAACCGTGAAACCACCTGTCCCCCAGGGCTTTTCGCCCACGCCCCCGACAAACTGCACAACGGGACAACGGCGGCGCGGCGCAACTTTTCCGTCACGGCGCAAAAAAGACTCTTGCGCTCTGCCGGCAGGTGTGCTATGATATGAGTACAGTTGTTCGCAAGCGGCGGACACAGGGAGGAACGATATGGAGAAACAGAAATTTTACTTAGTCGCCGCCGACGCTCTGCCGGAGGTCTTTCTCCGGGTAGCAGAGGCCAAACGGATGCTGCAGGTAGGCGAGGCCGCCACCGTGGGCGACGCTGCCCGCCAGGTGGGCATCAGCCGCAGCGCCTTCTATAAATACAAGGATGCCGTACAGCCCTTCCAGAATATGCACGCGGGGCATATCATCACCTTTTATGCCCTGCTGAAGGACAACCCCGGCGTGCTGTCCAACTACCTGTCCATCTTCGCCAATTCCGGCGCCAACATCCTGACCATCAACCAGACCATCCCCACCAACGGCTGCGCCGGCGTGACCATCTCCGCGGAGACGGGCGATATGTCCGAGGAGCTGGATGATCTGATGACCCGTGCCGCCGCGGCGGAGGGCGTGCTCAAATTTGAGATTATGGCGGGATAATGCTCAGACGCAAAAAAAGCAGGCACACTATGTGTGCCTGCTTTTTTGCAAGAAATATCCCCCCGGCTGACGCCGGGGGGATGCGTATTGCAGGGAGTTACTCCGCCTTGGGAGCCTCAGCGGCCTCGGCAGCAGCCTTGGCAGCGGCGGCCTTCTTCTCGGCAGCGGCCTTCTGCGCGGCCTTGAACTTCTCCTTCTCCTCGGGCGTGGGGATAGGCTCAATGGCGTTGCGCGGGCAGGCCTTGGCGCACATGGTGCAGTTCTTGCACTTGCTGT
>OLXZ01000929.1_pt1 | contig 13777 bp, 12 predicted proteins | sample 1673901 | NCBI WGS metagenome assembly OLXZ01 (sample SAMEA103958131, study PRJEB25191) | human gut metagenome | reverse complement strand
AAGATTGGTGGCAAATGCGCCGCCGTCCAGAAGTTCCTCAATACGCTCCGCCGCATCTGCCCAGCCTATCACTTGGGCAGAACGAAGATAGCGAGAGGTATCTCCGGTTGCAATATGGATACCATCGTCCCCGTACCATGCGGAAAGCCTGCCGTTATCCGTAATCAGGCCGTTGCCGCCGTGGTAAAGAGCTTTGAGAAATGCCGCGCGATCCTCTAAAGGCTTTTGCTTGGAGAATTCCGCAGCAATTTTCATCCGCGCTGCATCCGCATTACCGCCCGCGCGCAGGATGTGGTCAATATCATCCTGAGAAATGAACATAGAAAAAGCGGAGGGTGTTACACTCTCCGCTTCTGCGATGGATTGAATTTGTTCTGCCTCTGAGGGGAAGAAGGACATCTGCGCCCCAGCAGGGGCATCGAACATATTTAGCTGAACACCAGTTCCGTGAGGATCGTTTCCTCGGCCTGCGCTTTCAGCGTGTTCATCAGCCCTACCCACTTCATCGGGTCGCTGGCTTTCAGCGATTCCGTCACGCCCGCCGACTTCATCAGCTCCGGCATCATCTGTTCCAGCCGGTTGTTCGCCGCCTCGTCGATCTCCCGCAGATGGGGGTACAGCCTCTCGGACAGCAGCAGGCTGTTCCACAGCACCGGACGATGCTCCTTCAAGTAATCCTTCCGCATCCTGCCGTACTTGCCCAGCGGGGCTTGCGGCTGCTCTGTCAGGCTCAGGTCGGGAATCAGATAATCCCCGCTGCGGGTGTAGGTCAGTTCGCTCATGGCTTTCGCTCCTTTCCGCGATTTTCTCGCGCTCATAATTCTTGATGGTGACTTCGATCTGCCGCAGCACCAGCTCGCTGGACTGGCTGATGGCCGTTCCAAGAGCGGCGACGGTCTGCGGGGTGTTGAAATCAAAGACGTTCAGAAAATCCTCATGCTCGAAATAATCTCCCGGCTGCATCCCACAGCGAGACAGCAGCGCATAGGTGGTACTGACAACGGCGGCGTTCCGAAAAGCGGCTCCGATGTTGAAATCATCATAACCTTCCAGAAAGGAACCGTCAACGATGCCGACAATATCGCGCCGATTGTCGTGCCAGTATTCATCTACAAGCTGCGCCGCCACACGCTCCAACTGATCGGCAAGCCCGCTTTCACCGGAAACGTCGAAGCGCTGCTCCAGCGCCGCAGATACCACCTCACGATGCTCCTGCCGGTATTCCCAAAGATAAGGGCGGCGAGAGTTCTCGCCGCCGCTGGTATCGGAAACATCAAATACATATCGGAGTTTGGGTTGGTCGCTGCTGGTATCTACAAGGGCGATGCCCTTGCTGCCTCGCCGCACATAGCGGCGCATCTGCTTATTCCAAAGGTCGTATTCCGCGCAGGCCGTGGCTTCCGGGCGCTGGGCGAAGATCATGAGCTGTTCATTGTAGGGGTACTTATACAGCCTTGCGGCGGTGGTCAGAAATGCCGTCCACTTCTGGTAGCTTCCCGTGATCTGCTCCGCCGTGCGGTCTGCCATCTGCGCATAGAGCTGTACTTTACTCGGCATCCATATCCTCCTTTTCAAAATCGGGGAACAGGTCAAGCTCGTCATATTCCGCGTCGCTCATCCCGCGCAGCTTTGCGATGGCGCTGTCCGTCAGCTCCCGCAGCTCCGTTTCATCCGCAGCGAGGTAGCCGCGCATTTCCTCCAGCGCCGCGATCAAGCCCGTGCGGGTGCCGGTGTTGTAGAGGCTCATAAGCTGGCGTTCTTCAAAGGTGATGTTCATATCAAAGCTCCTTTTCCGCGCTCTTTTTGGGCGCTGTTTTGTGTGGACGTTCTTGGGCCGGTTGGCTTTTGAGCTGCTCCAGCACAGATTTCTTCTTTTCCCGGTGTGCCGCCTCTGCCAAATCCATCAAGGAGATGGACATACCGGCCTTGACCTGTGCCTCAAGGTCGGCGACGGTGGGCTGTTTGGGGCCGTTGTTGATAATGCCGTCGATCATGCCGTAATCATCTTCCATCGACATCTCGGCGGCTTTCAGATAATTCTCCGGTTTCTGAAAGGCGGGCAGCTCCTGAAATCCCATGCTGTCACAGTAGTGATAGGATACCTTGCCGTCCTGTTTCAGCGCAACGATGTCGCTGACGGAGAGGCTGTGTCCCACAAAATCGCCGGGGCGCTCGTCGTTGAAAATGTAGTAGAAGTTTTCAAGGATTCTGCCGGTATCATCGTCCGGGTACACCTCACGGGTATAGATGGCTTCATAGTTGGCCGGGTCAGGCGGTGCGGCCAGACTGCCGAGGCTGGCAAAGCGAAGCTCCACCGGCACATCCCGGCGCAGTTGGTAGATCGCCATAGAATCGGTGGGACTGTTCAAAAAACGCTGCTCCACATCGCGGGGTGGGATATGACCCTTGACCGCATCCCAATCCGGTCTTGTGACGCCGAACATTCCGTCGTGCTTGATGATGTCCTCGGCTTCAAAGACCATTTCCTCGGCGTTGTCGGGATAGAGCATATAAACCGTGATGTCATGCTCCAGCAGCTCCACCGCCCGATCCTTGGAAAGTGGGAGCATATCGCTATCCAGATACCCATAGCTGCGCATATCGTCCACCGTCAGCGTGGGGTCAGGCATCGGGACGGCCTGCTCCAGCTCCGGGAGCATATTATCTGCCGCATCGGTGGGAACAGCGACTGCGCCGGTGATCTGTTCCCCAGCACCGAGGGGCAGCTCGTTTGCCTCCTGCAAGTCTTTCAACAGCTCCAGCCACGCAAGGCGGATCGGCGCAGCACCGCCAATGTTGTGGAGCTTGCAAATTTCAAGAGCCGCTGTGGGCAGTTGCTGTTCGGTGCCGTCGAGTACGCCGCCATCCAACACTTTTGCGGAACCGGCGTCATAGATGGTGTAATCAATGCCTGTGTCGCTGCGCTGAACGTGAATGTATTTGTCGTTGTCCACCATGTAGAGCTTTTCCGCCTCTGGCGCTTCCACGCTTGGCTGCTCCGCAGCGGCCAAATTCTCCCGGTCTATGCCGCGCTCCTTGCAAATCTCCGCAAAGTGCCGGTCAATGTCCGTAATCAGCTCGGAAGCCGTCTTGTTGATGGTTTCCAGACTGGCGCGAAGCTCTTTCAGCTCCTTGCCCTTTGACCATGTGGCGATATAGCCGAAGCTGTTTTCGCCCGTTTCAATGCCGTAATACTGGCAGACCGCATAGGAGATGCTTTCGGCCTCGACCTCCTCGGTGTTACGGCTCTTTTCGCCGGGGACAAGGATCGTCTCACCATCGTCCGCAAGCTCCATCATGTGTTCGTAGTCGTGGAGCTTGGCGTGGGCAATCTCATGGACGGCGGCGCATACCGTCTGCACCTCACTCATACCGGCGCGGATGGTGATGCTCTGCGCCTTAATGCTGAAAAAGCCGTCCGTATCCCGCGCAACGGGCTTTATCTCTATCGGAACGGGAGAAGCGCGGCGCAGCGCCTCCATGAAAACCTCATACTGCTGCACATTTCCGCTCAGATCGGCGGCAAGCTGGGGCAAGGGCTTTCCCGTAGTTTGTGACACATCAAAGACGGACACCACCTTGAACATGGGAATACGGATTTCCTTTTCCTCAATGATGGCCTTGCCGTCCGCGTCCAGCAGCGGCGCATTGGTTTCCGGGTCGGTCTTGATTTCCTCGACCTTTTTCTTATAGGGCGTGGGAGCAATAATGCGAATCCCTTTTTCGCCCTTCAGGACATTCCTGCCAAACTGATCGCGCCACTTGTTGAAGCCCGCCACATGGGTGGCGTCGGGGCGCTGCATATAGATGAGCATGGTATTATTGACCGAGTAGCGGTGAAAGCGGCTCATGGTGGAGAGATACTGCTGGTACTTATCGCTCTCGAACAGCTCCTTGATGCCATTTTCGATGCTGTCAACGATCTCCCGCATCCGGTCTTTGCTGGTTTGTTTTTCAGCCATGATGATCTCCTTTCAGAAAAAATAGCGCCCCTGCGCAGAAGAAAACACATCCTGCACAGGGGCGATTCTCCGCAGATAGACGTTGTTTTTGAGCTTGCGGATAGAATGACGCAGCCCCTTGTGATTCCGCATGGAAAAAGCCTTGCGGCACGGGGCTTTTACGCCCTCTATTTGCGGAGGTTCCAGTATTGTTCACGCTTTCGTTTGGCGTCCTGCTTTCGACGCTCCTGCTTGGCGCAGGCGGGGCAATATTTGGTGCGATTGGAGGAAGAATAGACCGGCTTACCGCAGACGGCGCAGCGCTTTCCCGGCCTTTCCCGCATCACGTCGGCCAGCAGCTCATGGTCGGCGGGAAGTACCGCGTTTCGGAACCAGTTGCACAGCAGCGAGTAGGAAATACCCTGTACGCAGACGCAAGGCTCTCCATCATCCAGCGCGAGGCAGTTGCCGTGATCGTAATTACAGCAGAGCTTCCGAATGAGCTTCTTGGCGCGGCGGAGCTGCTTGTGATCCATACGCGGCGCATCAGCCATTGTCGAACACCAGCCTATAGCCCGTGCGCTGCCCATCGTCCTCCAGAAGAACAACGGCATCATAGGTCTTTCCGGTCTTTTCAGAATAACAGCCTTTCAGCGGAGCGCGGCCATTCTTCAGAAGCGCGGCGGCAATGGATTTCGTCAGTGTCTTTTTCTTGGCGGCGAAGAATCGGCTGTTTTTCCAGAGAACAAAGGAACAGGCACGGTTCTCGCAGAAAAAGCCTTTCGGTGATTCCGTCACCTCGGCTCCGCAGCGGGGACACTTGCCGACCACCTCGCGCCCGGAGGGGAACAGGACTTCCGCACCGGGGATGGGCTTGTAGGTCTGCACCAGCTCATTCAGCATGGCGGCGATCCCATCCATGAAGCTGTCCGGGGCGATTTCGCCGCGCTCGATCTCTTTCAGGCGGTGTTCCCATTCAGCGGTGAGCTGCGGAGACTGGAGTTGTTCGGGCAGAACGGTGATAAGCGCCGTGCCGGTGGAGGTGGGCAGCAGATTTGTGATCTTCTTGGACTTCCAGCGCTCCACAAAACCGGAGGACACCAGCTTTTCAATGATACCGGAGCGGGTCGCCGGGGTTCCGATGCCCTTGCGCTCGGCATCATCTGGCATATCCTCCTTGCCCGCGTTTTCCATCGCGGCCAGCAGCGTATCCTCGGTGAAGTGCTTGGGCGGCGTGGTTTTTCCGGTCTTGACCGATGCGGCAGATACGGAAAGCGTCTGATTCTCCGTTACCACCGGCAGCGCGGGCGCTGCCTCCGTCTGCTCCTGCTCATAGCGCTTCCAGCCGGGAGCAAGGACGGTTTTGCCCTTGGCGGTGAAGCTCTGACCGGCACATTCCACCGTAATGACCGTTTCTGCGTAGCGATGTGGTTCATCCACCGCACGAAGCAAGCCCCTTGCCGCCAGCTTCAGCACCTCGCGCTCACCCAGCGGCAGAGAGGCCATATCTACCTTTTCCGCGCTGATGGTGGGAACAATGGCGTGGTGATCGGTGACTTTTTTACTGCTGCATACCTGCTTGGTGCAGATGGTCGGCGGCTTCTCCATGCCGCAGACAGCGGCAGCGGCGGCGACAAGGCCGGGGACGCTGCCCTCCATATCGTCGGTCAGATAGCGGCTGTCGGTGCGCGGGTAGGTACAGAGCTTCTTTTCATAGAGCGCTTGGAGATAGTCGAGGGTCTGCTGAGAGGTGTAGCCGAGAACGCGGTTGGCGTCGCGCTGGAGGGAGGTCAAATCGTAGAGCGCGGGCGCTTTCTCAGACTTTTCCTTGCGCTCCACGCTTTTGACGGTTACTGCCTTGCCCTTGCAGGCGTTGGCGATGGCGTCGGCGTCCTTCCTGTCCTTCATTCGGCCTGTCGTGGCGGGAAAGCCGCAATCGAGCTGGACGGTGTAGAACGGTTCTGCCACAAATGCGGAGATCTCCGCCTCGCGCTGTACCAGCAGCGCCAGCGTGGGCGACATGACGCGCCCAATGTTCAATGTGCGGCCATACGTCAGGGAGAAATACCGCGTGGCGTTGATACCAACCAGCCAATCAGCCTTGGCGCGGCACAGCGCAGATTGATGCAGGCCGTCATAGCCGCGCCCAGACTTAAGCTGCTGGAAGCCGCTGCGGATGGCATCATCCTCCATTGAAGAAATCCAAAGCCGCAGAATCGGCTTGGAGCATCCCGCAAGGCAGTAAACCGTGCGGAAGATCAGCTCACCCTCGCGCCCAGCGTCGCAGGCGTTGACCACCTCTGCCACATCCTCCCGGCGCATCAGCTCCCGCAGAATATCAAACTGCTTCTGCTTTTCAGAGCGGACGATGAAGCGGAACGAGGTAGGAATGATGGGCAGCGCCGCCAGCGTCCATTTGGCATCATCGGCATTGTAAACAGCGGCGTCGGCCAGCTCTGCCAGATGCCCAAAGCACCACGACACGACATACCCGCTGCCCTCCAGATACCCGTCATGCCGTGATTTAGCACCCAGCACGGCGGCGATGCTCTGCGCCACGGAGGGTTTTTCAGCGATCACAAGGCGCATGGTGCAGCCTCCATTCTTTTTACGTCACGGTAGCAGGGGCGAACGCAGCTCTGTCCGAAGTGCTTGCAGCCGTAGCAGAAGTGTTCCTTGGCAGCGTCGGGAGGGCTGTCCTCCCGCGCTGCTTTCGGCTTCTGCATCATCAGGCGTTCCAGCGGATTGTTGGTGAAATATCTCATGCGTCTGTATCCTCCGTAGTATCCTGTTCCGGTTCGTCCTCATACGGCTCAAACTCATATTCGTCCTCGCCGTAGTCATAATCGTCCAGATCGGCGCTGCCCTTGGTCTGCGGCTTGGCCTTTTTCTGCTTGAAGATGTAGAACGCTGCACCGCCGCCCAGCGCGACGATCAGCAGAACGACAAGGATGCCGCCCACGCCGCTCTTTTTCTCCGGTTCCTCGGCGGCGGGTTCTGTCGGCTCGGTGGGGGCTTCGGGCTTTGCCTCCTTGCCCACGCACTCGGTCATGTTGACCGCGCAGACGGGGCAGGATGTATTGACCGTACCGGCCACGCATTTTGTGGTGCAGGAGCAAGTGGCGGGCGTTTCTTCCTCGCCAGTCAGCGCCATCAGGTCGGCCTCATCCACCTGATTCAAGAAGTGGACGGTTTCTTCGCCCTCATCGTCACGGTCAATAATCAGGTAAAATGTATTGCCGTTCTTGCTTTCCAACGTAATGAACTGTTTTCCTGCCTTGGTGCTGGAGCCAATATCGTCGATCAGCGTCAGATTGCCGTCCGGTGTCAGCGCGTCGCTGCCGCCCGTCATGCTGCCGATGCTCGCGGTACTGTCAGCGGCGTCGGTGACGGTCAGATAGCTGCCGTACACATAGCCCACACGGGCGGGCAGCAGGATTTTTACCCAATCGCCGTCCCTGCCGATCACATCGACCGCTGTGCCGTTGGGAAGCTGTGTAAACGCGGTGTTGTCCAGCCCTGCGCCGGTGCGGACATTCAGGTTGCCGCCGTTGGTCGTGACCGTGCCGATCTGTTTTGTTTCCTGCGTGTCTGCGGCGCTGCTTTCGGCGGCAGGCAGCGTATCATCGGGATAGTCGCCGCCGCTGGCAAAAGCGGAAACGGGGAGAATCCCGATACACAGGAGCATCAGCAGCAGACTGATAAAAATGCGCGGTGTGTTCTTAGTCATGGTTCAACGCCTCCTTTTCCGAAGTGGCCGGTGCAGGCGCGGCCTGCATACGGCGGAACAGCTCGGCAAACTGCTCCATCGTCATGCCGTTCTCACGCACCATGCCGATGATGTCGGTGTCCTCCAGCTCACGAATCTGCTTTTCCAGCTCGCGGTTGCGGCCTTGCAGATCAGAGATTTTGCCTTTGTTCTTCTCCAGCTCTCCACGGAGCTTCATAATTTTCGGGTTCATATCGTTCACTCTCCTTTACGGCAAGCGCCCATAACGGTAGAAATGGGACTGCCAATAGCTTGAATTTAAGTTTGCATAAGAGATCGGATCTCCGCAGTGGATCATCATATTGTTGCCGACGTAGATACCCACATGGCTGACACCGGGGGTATCATACGTTCCGGTGAAAAACACCAGATCGCCCGGTTTGACGTTGGCAGAGGATACGGGCGTACAGATGTTGCAAAGTCCCTGCGCGCCCAGCCTGCCCACATCCCAACCGGAATGATTGATGACCCAACTGACGAAGCCCGAACAGTCAAATGAGGTGGAGGGACTGCTGCCGCCCCAAACGTAGGGGTAGCCGAGATACTTTTCCGCTTCCTTGATAATGGCGTCAAATACCTCATCGTCCAGCGCCTCCGGGGGAATGTCGTAGTCGGTATAGCTGCCCTCCACATACTTGCCGATGTAGCCTGAACCGGGGAACAGGTCGGGACGGTTGCCGAGGGTGGCCATATAGGTGGCGTACATTCCGAGCTGTTCTTCGCTCATAATGTAAACGGGAACATGGGAGAGATTGAAGTTTTCCAGCGTGACCGTGCAGATGTAGTAGTCATACGGAACCTGATAGGTGTCCGTATGGGTGTTGCCGTCCGCGTCCGTCCATGTGTCGGTTTCTGTGCGGTAGCGGGTTTCCACCACCACATCCTCGGTCAAAATGTACTGGCGGTCAAAGAGCATTTGGAGCGTACCCTGCACCTCATCCAGCGTCCATTCCCCTTGATGCAGCGCCGTAATCATGGAAATGAGTACATAGGGGTCATGCTCGATGGTGTCCAGATCAAAGTGGTACTCATCGTAGTCATGGGTGCTTTCGTAGGTGTCGAGGTAACGCTGAAGCTCGGCTTCCATCGCGCAATACTGCGTCTCCGCGCCCAGCATATCGGCATCCTGCGATGGATAAGTGCTGGCCGCGATCCCGGAGCCGACACCATCCATCATCACCGAGCAGGAGGACAGGCCGTTGAGCAGAAACGCCAGCATCAGCAGAATTGCGGCGGCAATGGCAAAGCCGCGCCGGTGCTCCCACACATATTTGCCAGCTTTCTCAGCCTTTTCAGCGGCTTTTTTCGCGGCCTTGGCGGTATTCTCTGCCGCCTTTGCCGTAGTCTGCGCCGCCTGATTGTGCTTGGCAGCGGCATACTGCTTTTTAATGGCCTGCTTCTGCTGCCACTTGGAAACGGGATTGCTGGTGGGGCGGTCGATCTCCGCTTTCTTCTGGAGTGCGTCAATGTTAGCCTGTTCCAGCTTTTTCTCCGCACGGATGGCGGCGCGATAAGGCTTGAGCTGATGGGCGCGGTGGGCAGACTGTACCAGCCGCCCGCCGCTCTCCACGGCTTGCTCTACTTTGTGCGCAGCTTCTACGCCCACATTATCGTCCTCGCTCTGCGCCACCTCCCGGTGAACCTGAGAGAGAACAAAGTTGGCGGGGGCATCCTGCACGGCATGGGTCAGCTTTGAGGGCGGCTTTTTCTTGTCCACCTCCTCAAACCGGAGCTGCGTTTTGACCTTGCCGGTGGCAGGATCAAAGCCGCGTTCCTTTTTGACCACGGTTTTCTTGGGGATTTTCGCTTCGGCCTTTTCCAGCTTAACCCCCGCCCTGTCCGCCTTGCGGACAGCTCGTTCCAGCTCCGGCAGGGCGCGTTCTTCCTCGGTGAAAATCAGCCTTGGCGAGCGTTTTGCCATATTCATCACCTCCTGATGGGACTGCTGATGGATTAAAAGTGTTGTTCAAACAGAATTTCATCCGTTCTCTCCAAAAAATGCCGCTTGCCCGCCGGGGTGATGAGGGTATAGTGTCCCAGCTTGCCGCGCTCGGTGTAGAAGTCCCTCACCAGAAACAGACCGGCGCTCTTTTTGACCGCACGGGGAAAGAGCTTGCGGTTCTTGTCCCGGAACAGATACTTCTTTTCCTCCAGATACCGGGTAAACTGCTTTTCGGGAACGCCCAGCTCCTTGGCGGTGGTGCGGATGTTGGTGCAGTCCGCAGGGTCAACAAAGGCGTCGTAATACTCCGCTTTGGGGAGGGCAAGCCGGAGACGGCGGTTCAGCTCCCGGTTTCGGGCGTTTTCGCTGCGCAGGCGGTTCAGGTACTCCGGCACGGCCTCGGGGTGCGCCTCCAGCGCATCCAACAGGCTGTCCGCCATATACGCGCCGTGCTTGCGGATGGAGGGAATGACCTCATGGGTGATCCAGCGCTTGAAGGCTCTCGCTTCCGGCTTTTTGGAACAAAGGATCAAATGATAGAGTCCGGCTTCACTTACGGCATTTATTTCAATCGTCTTATCGGCGTTCTGGGGGTGGGGTACTTCAAGTAACCCACCTTCATCCGAGTCCAATCTGGACATTGCGCGCGTAACCTGGTTCAATCCGAGAGCTTTGCACACATCAACCGCAACAAACCAAGGAGCACCGTCTTTCAGCACGGAACGTACCCGACCAAAATCTGCGCTTTCAAAAATCATAAGGTGGTTATCCATAGTCTTTTCTCCTTCCTTACACTGTAATGGCGTCCTTCGATTCCTCCCCGGTTTGTTCGGAGAGGTCGGACAATTTTGTCGTGATGATTTTGTACAGCTCCGTATCCTTGGGGAAGCGGTCTACGAAGGGCAGGATCACGCTGCCGTAGAACAAAAGCCCCTCGCCCTCGGCGGATTGGGTCACATACGAGAGCTGATGGGGCGAGATGTTGAGCTGCTTCGCCAGAATCTGCCGGTCGCCGGAAGCCTGGTTGAGCATATACACATAATCGGAGTTTTCAAAGATGTTTTCCACCTCACGGCTGGAGAGCAGGTCTTTGACGTTCTGGGTGATGCCCGTGGGAACGCCGCCCCACTTGCGGAAGCGCTTCCATATCTCCACCGTATACGCGGCGGTCTGTTCCTCCTTCAGAAGAAGGTGCATTTCGTCGATATAGTAGCGGGTGGACTTGCGCTGTTCACGGTTAATTGTGACGCGGTTCCACACCGCGTCCTGCACCACCAGCATCCCGATCTTTTTGAGCTGCTTGCCCAGCTCCTTGATATCGAAGCTGACCACGCGGTTTTCGATATTCACGTTGCTGCGGTGGTTAAACACGTTGAGGGAGCCGGTGACGTAGATTTCCAGCGCCGTGGCGATATACTGCGCTTCCTTTTCATCCTGCCTGCGAAGCTCGTTGTACAAGTCCTCTAAAATAGGCATCTTTTCCGGGCGGGGGTCGCTCAGGTATTCCCGGTAAACAGAGCGCACACAGCGGTCGATGATGGTCTTTTCCACCGGCATGAGGCCGTCCTTACCGCCCACGATCAACTCGCACAGGGACAGGATGAAGTCGGATTTCAGGCTCAGCGGGTTTTCGTCGTCACTGTAATTCAGGTTCAAATCCATGGGGTTCAGATAGTCGGTGGAGGTGGGCGAGATTTTTACCACCTGCCCGTGCAGGTGCTCCACCAGCGGCCCGTACTCCGCCTCCGGGTCGCAGATGATGATATCGTCATTGGTGACGAGGAACACGTTGGCGATCTCACGCTTGGCGGAGAAGGACTTGCCGCTTCCGGGCGTGCCTAAGATCAGCCCGTTGGGGTTTTTAAGCAGCTTTCTGTCTACCATGATGAGGTTGTTGGAAAGGGCGTTCAGCCCGCAGTACAGGGCTTCCTTCCCGTCCTGAAACAGCTCCTGCGTGGTAAACGGCACGAAGATCGCCACGCTGGAGGTGGTGAGCCCCCGCTGGATCTCGATCTGGTTATACCCCAGCGGCAGCGCGGACATGAAGCCCTCCTCCTGCTGGAAGTCCAGCCGCGTGAGCTGGCAGTTGTACTTCTGGGCGATGGAGCCCGCCTGAAAGACGTTGTTGCCGAGGCGCTGCCTGTTGTCCGCCACGTTCACCACAAGGAAGGTCAAAAGGAACATACGCTCGTTGCGGCTTTGCAGTTCCTGCAAGAGCTTTTTCGCCTCATTGCCGTAGGTGGCAAGGTCGGAGGGGATAATATCCATATCGTAGCCGGAGCGCACCGCCTTTTTCTGCTCCTCAATGGTCATCTTCTGCAAATCGGTGATCTTGCGCTTGATGGTCTTGATGGCCTTCACCTGATCCACGGACCGGACATGCATACTGACGATAAGGGAGCTTTCCATATCCAGAAAGTCCGCCAGCATCCGGTCGTTGAGCTCCGGCGCTAAAATCTGCAAGAAGGATACGCAGCCGGTCTTGCTTCCCACGCCGAAGCTGCTGCCGGTCTTGAACTCAAAGGCGCTGGGCGCGATGAAGTCCTTCACCGACAGCCCGGAGGGAGCCAGCCAGTCCCACGAAAAGCGGAAGGGCTGCGGCTCGTCCATGTGGAGCATCCCGTGCAGCAGGCGCAATCGCTCCATCCCGTTCAGGGCTTCCGCCTGCACGCCCAGACGGCGGAAGTTGTTGAGGATATCCGTCTCGATGCGCTCCAATCGGGGCTTTGCCGCCTTCAGGCTGTCCGCCTCCACGCCGAAGGTCAGGTACTTGGTCTTAATAAGCCCGTTGTTGCCGCGGGCAAGCTGGCTTTGCAGCATCCCAGTGTACTCGGTGCGGAGCTTGTCGAAGCAGTCGCCCTGCAAGGGGATGGCGATGCGCCGGGCGTAGGTATCCCGCGTGGCGGAGAGGTTGATAAAGGAGAGCTGGAAGCGGATGGAGGAATCAAAATAGTTGAGGAAATCGCACCAGCCGTCGAAAATGGCGGTCTTGTCCTCGTTCTGGTTGAGCTGGTAGTTGATATCCTGAAACTGCACGGTTTTCGTGTAGTAATTGTCCGTCACGCGGCACACGCCGTCGGGGTACATCCGCTGAAAGGGGATGCTGTCCTGGGCGGACTTCTTTCGCTTATCCTGACGCCTGGCTCTTGCAATCGCCGCGTCGATCTGCTTTCGCTCGGCTCGTGTGAGCTTTCTTGCGGGGGTTTTGTTTGTGGACAATCGCGTAGACCTCCTTATCCAAAATATCCTGCCGGTTCAGCAGGTCGTAGAAATTGTTCGTCCTGTACGGGCGCTGTTTGGGGCGCAGGAAGCATACCCGCACGATGTTGCGGATGAGCTTCTCCGGCGGCTGACCGTTCTTTTCATACATGGCCAGCAGGAAGAAGGGCAGCATGACCAGCATCATGCAAAGGGCCGCCGCGCTGCTGCCGATATGGCCCTTGAGCAGAAAGAAAAGCGGTACGCCGATGAGCGCGCCGCTGCCAAAGCACAGAATCTGCCGTTTTGTTAAATTGAACATGACCTTGGTTTTCACCGCGTTCAAGTCCTTGGGTACGGGAACGTATGCCAAATTTCATCACCTCCGTCAGTGGGCATGGAACAGGCTCCTGGCAAGGGAGCTCGTCTTAAACAGCGTGAAGCACAGCAGCACCGTATACCCCATGCACGTCCATATGGCCGCCGAGACGCTGCTCTCCACCACGATGTTCTGGATCAGCACCGCGTAGATCGCCACGCAGACGATGATGAGGAAGCCCTGAAAGCCCAGCGCCAGCAGGCTTCTGAGGTAATTCTGGCCCATCTGCCCCCATTCCCGGTTGACCATGGTCGCCATGGGGATGGGCGCGATGGAGGTCACGCAGTAGATCTCGATCATTCTGCCGTAGCAGATGATGAAGATGCAGATGGTCAGCGCCCACATGGAAAGATGCACGACCACGGACTCCAGCCACAGCCCCAGCAGCGACCAGACCTCCATTTCCGCAAGCGCAGCTTCAAATCCCGCGATATGCTCGTTGAACGTCAGGGACGTGTCCGATATGATAATGCCCGACGCGCTGTTGACGACGCTCTGAGCCGCCTCGAACACGCCCATGACGATGTTCCATGTGTTGGTGACGATGA
>OLXZ01000923.1_pt1 | contig 13829 bp, 9 predicted proteins | sample 1673901 | NCBI WGS metagenome assembly OLXZ01 (sample SAMEA103958131, study PRJEB25191) | human gut metagenome | reverse complement strand
AGGGTTTCGTTTTTCTTTGAGAAAATGGCTGCCATTGCGTTTCCTTTCACAACAAAAGCCGCCGTTCGGCGGCTTTCAGGCGTGTCAAAACAGATTTTTGACACGCGCTCAAACGGAAAACGCTTCGCTGGTTTTCCGTTTGAAGCGGCTGCACGCCGCTGCGCGCATGATCCGGGCGCCGCAGGCACCCAGATCTCACACTTGCAGCGCGTAGTGTATTTTGTCCGAGGTACACGCCCCCGGACAAAACAGATCGACAAATTTTTCGCCGTGCGCGGCGAAACTCTGCGAGGCTTTTTGGCTCAGATCTCCATGAGCTCCTTTTCCTTGACGCTGCACATCTCGTCGATGCGCTTGGTAAATTTGTCGGTCAGATCCTGAATGTCCTTCTCGGACTTTTTCTGGTCGTCCTCGGTCAGCTCGCCCTTCTTCTGCGCCTTCTTCACATAATCGACCGCGTCGCGGCGGACGTTGCGGACGGCGACCTTGGCATCCTCGCCGTACTTCTTGACCTGCTTGATAAGCTCCTTGCGGCGCTCCTCGGTCAGCTGCGGGAAGGCCAGACGGATCACGCGGCCGTCATTCTGCGGGTTGATGCCGAGGTCGGAGACCTGAATGGCCTTCTCGATGGCGCGCAGCAGCGTGGTGTCCCACGGCTGGATGACGAGCGTTCTGGGGTCGGGAGAGGAGATCGTACCGACCTGATTGAGCGGCGTGGGGACGCCGTAATACTCCACGGTGATGCGGTCGAGCACCTGTGCGTTGGCGCGGCCGGCGCGGATGGTGCCGAAGTCGGAAGCGAGCACCTCCAGAGTCTTATCCATTTTTCTTTCGAATTCCTTGAGTTCCGCCATGTTATACTTCCTCCTTAACGATCGTGCCGATGGGCTCGCCCATCACGACTCTCAAAATATTTTCCGGGTCCTTGAGCGCAAAGACCTGCACGGGAATATGGTTGTCCATCGAAAGGGACGTTGCGGTGGTGTCCATGACCGCCAGATGGCGGGCCAGGACTTCGTCATAGGTGATCTCGTCGAATTTGACGGCGGTGGGGTCCTTGGCCGGGTCAGCGGAGTACACGCCGTCGATGTTCTTGGCAAGCAGGATCACGTCCGCGTCGATCTCTGCCGCGCGCAGGACCGCGCCGGTGTCGGTGGAGAAATAGGGGTTGCCGGTGCCGCAGCCGAAGATCACGACGCGGCCCTTTTCCAGATGCCGAATGGCCTTGCTGCGGATATACGGCTCGGCGATCTTATTCATTTCGATCGCGGTCTGCACACGGACGGGGACGCCGCGCTGCTCGAGGCAGTCGGCCACGGCTAGAGCGTTGATGACCGTCGCCAGCATTCCCATATGGTCGGCGCGGGTGCGCTCCATCTTGCCGCCGCCGTCCTTGACGCCGCGCCAGAAGTTGCCGCCGCCGACCACGATGCCGACCTGAACGCCAAGCTCCACGCACTTTTTGACCACGTCGCAGACGCCGCCGATCACATCAAAATCCAGACCTCTGTGCGCGTCGCCCGCCAGCGCCTCGCCGCTGAGCTTGAGCAACACGCGCTTATATTTCGGTTCGCTCATCGAACTGTCCACTCCTCTTTCAGTTTTCTGCCTGTATTCTATAATATTTTCGTCGTCTTGAAAAGAGGAAATTTTGTATTCGGCGGATTGTTTTCACATTTTTTACAAAACGGGCGGATATTTTGAATTTTTGGATTGCGAAACGGGAATTCATCCTATATAATGATGAAATCGTATCAAAGAGAAAAGGGGCGGCTCTCATGGAAGAAGAACGCAGGGTCATGGAAGCGAAAAATTTCATTGACGCATTTATTTTGGAAGACATCGCGCCGGGCGGACAGTTTGAGGGCAAGCAGGTCCACACCCGTTTTCCGCCGGAGCCGAACGGCTATCTGCACATCGGCCACTGCAAGGCGCTGACCATCGATTTCGGCACGGCTGAAAAATTCGGCGGCCTGTGCAACCTCCGCATGGACGACACCAATCCGACCAAGGAGGACACCGAATATGTGGACGCTATCCAGCAGGATATCCACTGGCTGGGCTTCGACTGGGGCGACCGCTTTTTCTACGGCTCGGATTATTTTGAAAAGGACTATGAATACGCCGTGGAGCTGATCAAAAAGGGCCTCGCGTATGTCTGCGACCTGACGCCGGAGCAGGCGAGGGAATACCGCGGCGATATCGGCAAGCCCGCTGTCTCGCCCTACCGCGATCGTTCGGTCGAGGAGAATCTCGACCTGTTCGAGCGCATGAAAAACGGCGAATTCCCCGAGGGCAGCAAGACGCTTCGCGCCAAGATCGACCTTGCCTCCGGCAACTTCAACATGCGCGACCCGGTCATCTACCGCATCCGCTATATGCACCATCATCGTCAGGGCGACAAGTGGTGCATCTATCCGATGTACGACTTTGCGCATCCCATTCAGGACGCGCTCGAGGGCATCACGCACAGCCTCTGTTCGCTGGAATTTGAGGCGCACCGCCCGCTGTACGAGTGGGTCGTGAACAACGTCTCCGTTCCTGCCAAGCCGCGGCAGATCGAGTTTGCGAGACTCGGCATCGACCACACCGTCATGTCCAAGCGCAAGCTTCGCCAGCTCGTCGAGCAGGGCTATGTCTCCGGCTGGGACGACCCGCGGATGCCGACGCTCTGCGGCCTGCGCAGAAGAGGCTACACCAGCCACTCCATCCGGGATTTCTGTGAGCGCATCGGCGTGGCGAAGGCCGCGAACACCGTCGAATACGCGCTGCTGGAGCACTGCCTGCGCGAGGATCTGAACGATACCGCAGAGCGCACGATGGCCGTCCTGCATCCGGTCAAGCTGGTCATTACCAACTATCCGGAGGGCCAGTCCGAGACCTTCACCGTCGAAAACAACCCCGTCCATCCCGAGCAGGGCACGCATGAGATCACGTTCTCACGTGAGTGCTGGATCGAAGAGGACGATTTCATGGAGACGCCCGTCCCGAAGTATAAGCGCCTGACCCCGAACGGCCCCGAATGCCGACTGAAGGGCGCATATCTCATCACCTGCACGGGCTGCAAGAAGGACGAGAGCGGCAAGGTCACAGAGGTTTACGCCGAATATGACCCGAACTCCCGCGGCGGCGATCCCGCCGACGGCCGCAAGGTCAAGGGTGCGACCATCCACTGGGTGGACGCGGCCAACTGCGTGGACGCCGAGGTGCGCCTCTACAGCAACCTCTTCTCCGACCCGCAGCCCGATGCCGCCGAGAACTTCCTCGACTGCCTCGCGCCGGATTCGCTCACCGTTCTCAACGGCTGCAAGGTCGAGACGGCGCTGGTCGAGGACGCGAAGAAGTATGACGCCCTCGGTGCAGTGCGCACCGAGCAGACGGCGCAGCCGTATCAGTTCATGCGCGTCGGCTACTTCTGCATGGATTCCAGAGACTGCTCGGCGGAGCATCTGGTGTTCAACCGCAGCGTCCTGCTCAAGGACGGCTTCAAGCCGGCAAAATAAGCGGCGGACGCGCGCTGCGCGTGGACGGCCTTGTATATTGCATTTTATAGACAGCCTGACAAAAAAGCGCCTATGCGCTTTTTTGTCAGGCTGCTCCATTGTATCCTTGCTTTTCCAGATTTGGCATGGTAGAATGAACGCAGAGAAAAGAAAGAGAGGTACATGCCCATGACCGAACCCTATGTCAACCCGGCGGAGATCCCGGTAAAGCAGAACGAAAATGTCGCGCTTGGCGTACTCGGAGCGCTGCTCTTCTCCGTTGCCGGCGGTCTGGCCCATTTCGGCCTGATGCAGTTCGGCTATATCGCGGCGATCAGCGCGTTGGCCGGTATGGCCGCCAGCTACTTCGGCTACGGCCTGTTTTCCGGCCGGAAGAATACAGTACACGGCGCGATCCTTGCCGTTGTATTCACCATGCTGATGATCGTTGCCGCCGAGTATTTCGCGCTGGCAAAGGAGATCTTTGACGTGTTCAAGGAAGAATATGAAATCACGTTCCGCGATGCGCTTGCCGCCACACCGGCCTTTCTGGAGGAGCCCGATGTCCGTAGCGGCGTTCTGAAGGATATCGGCTTCGCCCTTGTATTCAGCATTATGGAAGCCTTTTTCTTCATCCGCGACGCCTCCCGCAAGGCCAAGGTGGCGGCTGCCGCCGCAGCGGAGACAGCGGCAAAAAATCCAGCGGAGTTTTGAGAATCATACCTTCGCTCGGTACTTCGCAGGAACAAAAACGCAGAGCCGACCGGAGGGAGAAGCGCAAAGGGAGACCGTCAGGCGCTCCTTCGCGTCAGCCTGTCTGAAAGCAGAAAAAGCGTTCCCCGTTTCCGGTACCCGGAAGCGGGGGCGTTTTCATGAAGGCGCGGAGAAGCACCGCCGCAACCACATTTTGTCACGCTTTTTCCTTTGCATGACAAAATACACCTTGTGAATTTACAAAGAAAACTGTATAATGAAAACAGATATATAACCACCAAAAGGAGACAGCGTGGGATGACGGAAAGCTTGCAGCATTTTCTCGAACAATTTCACACCACCGGCTGCGCGGATGCGTTCCGGTATATGGGCTGCCATTTCGCAGACGGCGGCGCGGTGTTCCGCGTCTGGGCGCCGAAGGCCGAGTCTGTCAGCGTGGTCGGGGATTTCAATTTCTGGAATGAGCAGGATCTGCCCATGCGGAAGATCTCGGACGGCGTCTGGGAGGCTTTTTCTGTTTATGCGCAGCCCGGCGGAGCCTATAAATACTGCGTGACCGGCCAAAACGGGCGGAAGGTCTATAAGACCGACCCCTACGGCACGCGCTGCAAGGCGCTGCCGGACACCTCCAGCGTGCTGGAGCCGCCGGACAGCTTCCTCTGGCACGACGGCGCGTACCGCGCGCGCAGGAAGAAGCAGAACGCGCTGAACCGGCCGCTCAACATCTATGAGGTTCACGCCGGCTCCTGGAAGCGCCATGCCGATGGGAGCGCCTACAGCTGGGACGATCTGACGGCGGAGCTGATCCCCTATGTCAAGGACATGGGCTATACGCATATCGAGCTGCTGCCGATCATGGAATATCCCTACGACCCGTCGTGGGGCTATCAGGTGACGTGCTATTACGCGCCGACGCACCGCTACGGCACGCCGGAGCAGCTGATGCGCTTCGTGGACGAATGCCACCGGCAGAACCTCGGCGTGATCCTCGACTGGGTCCCGGCGCATTTCCCGAAGGACGAGAACGGTCTTTACGAGTTTGACGGCGCGTGCTGCTACGAGCTTTCCGACCCGATGATGAACGAGCATCCCGACTGGACGACGCGCATTTTTGACTACGGAAAGCCGGAGGTGCGCTCCTTCCTCGTGTCGAACGCCTGCTACTGGCTCGAACGCTTCCATGTGGACGGCATTCGGGTGGACGCAGTCGCGTCGATGCTCTATCTCGATTATAACCGGCAGGTGTACAAGCCGAACCGCTTCGGCGGCAAGGAAAATCTGGAGGCCATTGAGTTCCTGCGGGAGCTGAACAACGCGGCCTTCCGGGTCAACCCTGCCGTCATGATGATCGCCGAGGAATCGACGGCCTTCCCGCTGGTCACGAAGCCCGACTACGTGGGCGGCCTCGGCTTCCTGTTCAAGTGGAACATGGGCTGGATGAACGATATGCTGCGGTATATGTCGCTGGACCCGCTGTACCGCAAGGGCGACCACAACGCGCTGACGTTCTCGATGACCTATGCGTTCTCCGAGAACTTCGTTCTGCCGCTGAGCCATGATGAGGTCGTCCACGGCAAATGCTCGCTGATCGGGAAGATGCCGGGCAACTACGACGATAAATTCGCAAATCTGCGCGTATTTTATGCGTATCAGATGGCGCATCCCGGCAAAAAGCTCAACTTTATGGGCAACGAGCTGGCGCAGTTCATCGAATGGAACTACACACAGGGGCTTGACTGGGTGCTGCTTGACTATGACCGGCACCGTCAGATGCAGGCGTTTGTCCGGGAGTTGAATCATTTCTATCTGGAGCATCCGCAGCTGTGGGAAAACGACAGCGACTGGGACGGCTTCCAGTGGATCGACTGCGACGACCGCGACCGCAGCATCGTCACCTTCCGCCGCATCAGCCGCAGCGGCAAGGAGCTGGTCGTGATCTGCAATTTCTGCCCGGTGGTGCGGGAGCGTTACCGGGTCGGCCTGCCGAAGGCAGGCTGGTATGTGCCGGTACTCAACACCGACGAGGCACGCTTCGGCGGCTACGGCTTTATGGCCCGGCCGCAGAAGGCGGAAAAGGAGCCGTATCAGAAGCTCCCGTATTCGGCGGAATTCTATCTGCCGCCGATGAGCGTTACCTATTACCGCTTCCAGCGCGCAAAGCCGGAAGCGGCGGAATGATCCGCCGGGCGCAGAAGGCCCGCACGGAAAGACCGGATCAAACAGAGAAATCAGACAGGAGGAACCGTTATGCAATTTCAGAAGAAACGCTGTGTCGCAATGCTCCTCGCCGGCGGACAGGGCAGCCGCCTGATGGTATTGACGGAGAACACGGCCAAGCCTGCCGTCCCGTTTGGAGGCAAGTACCGCATCATTGATTTCCCGCTTTCCAACTGCGTCAACTCCAAGATCGATACGGTCGGTATCCTGACGCAGTATCAGCCGCTGGAGCTGAACGAGTACATCGGCAACGGCCAGCCGTGGGGCCTGAACTCGTCCCATGGCGGCGTGCAGGTCCTGCCGCCGTATGCCAAGAGCAAAAACTCCGAGTGGTATAAGGGCACGGCCAACGCCATTTATCAGAACATCGGCTTTATCCAGAGATACAATCCGGACAATGTCCTGATCCTCTCCGGCGACCATATCTACAAGATGGACTACGCGCGGATGCTCCGCTTCCACGAGCAGAACGAGGCCGACTGCACCATCGCCGTGCGCGATGTGCCGATGGCGGAGGCGTCCCGCTTCGGTATCATGAACACCCGCCCGGACGGGACGATCTATGAGTTTGAAGAGAAGCCGAAAAAGCCGAAGAGCACCAAGGCGTCCATGGGTATTTATGTATTCAAGTGGAACGTGCTGAAAAAGTATCTCGAAATGGACGAGGCCGACCCGAAGAGCGAGAACGATTTCGGCAAGAACATCATTCCCTCGCTCCTGCGCGACGAACACAAGCTGGTCGCCTATGACTTCGCTGGCTACTGGAAGGATGTCGGCACGATCCGGAGCCTCTGGGAGGCCAACATGGATCTGCTCGGCAAGGATCCGGCCTTCGACATTTACGGCGGAAACGGCAACAAGATCTACGCAAGAAATACGGCCATGCCCGCAAGCTACATCGCCCGCAGCGCGGAGATCCATGAGAGCTTCGTCGCCGAGGGCTGCGAGGTGGAGGGGACGGTCAACCATTCCATCCTGTCCACCGGCTGCACCATCGGACGCGGCGCGGAGATCACCGACAGTGTCATCATGCCGAACGTCGTGATCGAAAACGGCGCGGTCGTGCGCAGCGCCATCGTGGCGGAGGGCTGCCGCATCAAGGCCGGCGCGCGCGTCGGCGACTATACCCCCGGCGAGGAGCGGAAGATCAGCGTGATCGGAAAGGATCATGTCGTCTCGGAGGGCGCGGTCATTGAGGCCGGCTCGATCGTCTGAGCGCAGAGAAAGGGAGGATACGACGATGGATATGATGGGCATTATTTTCTCCAACATCTATGACAACAACATGGGCGAGCTGACCCGCGAGCGCACCTCCGCCTCCATCCCCTTCGGCGGACGCTACCGTCAGATCGACTTCATCCTTTCCAACATGGCGAACTCCGGCATCCGCGACATCGGCATTATCACGAAATATAACTATCAGTCCCTGATGGATCATCTCGGAAACTGTGACGAATGGGATCTCAAGCTCGGCGACGGCGTGCGCTTTCTGCCGCCCTACGCCACCGGCCACACCGGCGCGTACCGCGGAAAGCTCGAGGCGCTCCAGACAGCGCTGCCGGTGCTCGAGCGCAACGACAGCGATTATGTGGTGCTGGCAGACACGACGGTGCTCTGCACGATCAATTTCCTCGAGGTCCTGGAAAAGCATGTCGAGTCCGGCTGCGACATCACGGTTGTCTCCAAGGCCGGAAAGTGTGACGGCGTCAAGCCGCAGCAGCTGGCGATGAAGCTCGACGAGAACGGAAACCTGGTCGATCTGGCTGCGGGCTACAGTGCGCCGAAGGAGTATCTGGTCGGCATGAGCATGTTCATCATGGAGCGCAAAAAGCTCATCTCTGTGATCCGCGACATGGTGCCGCACGGAAAGTATCATTTTGAGCGGGACTTCATTCTCCAGCACTATCTGGAGGGCCGTTTGAAGGTCAACGTCTACCCGTTCCACAACGTGGCGCTGTTCAACGAGAGCGTTTTGGAGTATTACAACAACTCCATGGCGCTTCTGAAGGAGGATGTCCGCCGGAGCCTTTTCCGCAGCGAGGTGCCGATCTACACGAAGGTCCGCGACGCGGTGCCGACGCTGTTCGGCGAGAACGGGCAGGCTCCGAACTGTGTGCTGGCTGACGGCTGCCATCTGTATGGCTGCGCAGACAGCTGCGTGATCTTCCGCGAGGTGGACATCGAGGAGGGCGCGGACGTGCGTGACAGCATCATCATGCAGGGCAGCCATATCGGCGCCCATGCGAAGCTGCGCTACGTCATTCTGGATAAGAACGTGACGATCAAGCCGGGCACGCAGCTGCTCGGCTCCCCGGATCATCCGCTGGTCATCAACAAAGGAGCTGTCATATGAAAATAGCAATGGCCGCCTCCGAGGCCGCGCCGTTTCTCAAAACCGGCGGCCTTGGCGACGTGATGGAGGCGCTGCCGCAGGCGCTGGCCCAGATTCCCAAGAACGAGGTGAGCGTATTTCTGCCGTTTTACGGCGCGATCAAATACGACGACCGCTTCGAGAAGGAATTTCTGGGGTATTTCGATGTGCCGCTGGCGTGGCGGCGCGAATATGTCGGCGTTTTCCGGCTCAAGTCCCGGAAAAAGAAGCTGAAAATTTATTTTATCGACAATGAGCACTATTTCTGCCGCGCACGGGTCTACGGCGAGCCGGACGACGGAGAGCGCTTCGCGTTTTTCTGCAAGGCCGTTCTGGCGGCGATGGGCTTCATCGGCTTGCAGCCGGATGTGATCCACTGCAACGACTGGCAGACGGCGCTGATCCCGCTGCTGCTCCGGACGGAGTACCACGCGGCGTTCCCGAACACGAAGAGCGTCTTTACCATCCACAACATCGAGTATCAGGGCAAATGCGGCCTGAACTTCAACTACGATGTGCTGGGCCTTCCGGCCAGCTGCGACGAGCTTCTGCGCTTTGACGACTGCACGAACTTCATGAAGGCCGCCATCGTTACGGCAGACCGCGTCAATACCGTCTCGAAAACATACTGCGAGGAGCTGCGGTATCCGTATTATGCGCACGGTCTTTCCGGTGTGCTGGCCTCGCGCGGAGACGCCTTCTCCGGCATTACCAACGGCATCAATATGGAGCTGTTCGGGCCGGACAAGAGCACGGGACTGGCGCAGAAATACACGCCCAAGACCCGGAAGGCCGGCAAGGCGGCCAACAAGCTGGCGCTCCAGCGGGCCGTCGGTCTGGACGAGGATCCCGACTGCGCGCTGGCGGTCATGGTCACGCGCCTTGCCAGCCACAAGGGCATCGACCTGCTCTGCTACATCGGCGAACGCCTGATGCAGCGGCGCGTGCAGCTGCTGGTGATCGGTACGGGCGAGGAAAAGTACGAATGGTTCCTGCAATATTTGCAGGACCGCTTCCGCGGACGGGCGGCGGCCTGTCTCGAATTTGACCCGCAGAAGGCGAATCTCGCCTACGCGGGCGCGGATATCTACCTGATGCCGTCGAAGTCGGAGCCGTGCGGCCTGTCGCAGATCATTGCGATGCGCTTCGGAACGGTGCCGGTCGTGAACGCCACGGGTGGCCTCAAGGACACGGTCTGGCCCTACGACCCGTCGAGCGAGCAGGGACGCGGCTTTACCTTCCAGAGCTACAACGCCGACGATTTTCTCGCGGCCATCGACCGCAGTCTCCAGCTGTTCTACGACGAGCCGGAGAAGTGGGCGCGGCTCTCGGAGGCGGATATGAGTATCGACAGCAGCTGGAAGCTTCCGGCGCAGGAATATATGGAGCTTTACAAAAAAGCAATCGGCTGACAGAGGATAAAGACAGAAATGACGCAAAATTTGACGAAAAAGCAATTATTGGACAGGCTGAAGGAGATCTGCCTCAACACCTTCGGCTGCACGCTCGAGGATGCGACGGAAAAGCAGATGTACCGTGTGGTCTGCCTCTATACGCGCGTGCTGATGGAGGAGAAGCGCCGCGCATTCCGCAACGAGGTGCGCGAAAAGGAGCGCAAGCAGGTCTATTACATGTCGATGGAGTTCCTTGTCGGCACGTCGCTGCGAAACAATCTCTACAATCTCGGCCTGCTCCGGCTGACGGACGAGGTCTTGCAGGAGCAGGGCTTCTCGCTGGATCGCCTGTGCGGCATGGATCCCGACGCGGGCCTCGGAAACGGCGGCCTCGGGCGGCTGGCGTCGTGCTATATGGACGCGGCGTCCGGACTTCGCTACCCGGTCACGGGCTTCTCCATCCGCTATGAGTTCGGTATCTTCAAGCAGAAGATCATTGACGGCTGGCAGATGGAATTCCCGGACGACTGGCTGGAAATGGGCGACGTGTGGCTGCATACCCGCAAGGATGAGGCCGTCGAGGTGCGCTTCGGCGGACATGTCCACGAATGGGTGGACGAAAACGGGAAATTCCGCGCCGCGCAGAGCGATTATCAGGCCGTGACGGCGGTGCCGCACGACATGTTTATCTCCGGCTACCACAGCGACGCGGTCAACACGCTTGTGCTTTGGAGCGCAAGCGTGCCGGACAGCCTTGACATGGCCGCGTTCTCGCGCGGGGATTACGTCCGCGCGCTCGAGCGCAACACGATGGCTGAGACCATCTCCAAGGTGCTCTATCCGGCCGACGATCACATCGAGGGCAAGCGCCTGCGGCTGCGGCAGCAGTATCTGCTGGTTTCCGCGTCGCTCCAGAGCATCCTGAATCAGCATTTCAAGCAGTATCATACCTACCGGAATCTCCCGGACAAGGTCGCCATCCACATCAACGACACCCACCCGGCGCTGTGCGTGCCGGAGCTGATGCGGCTGCTGGTCGATGAGCACGACTATTCGTGGGAGGAGGCGTGGGACATCACCTGCCGGACGCTCTCCTACACGAACCACACCGTTATGCAGGAGGCACTTGAGCGCTGGAGCATCGATCTGTTCCGCGAGCAGCTGCCGCGCATTTTCGGCATCGTGCAGGAGATCAACCGCCGCCTGATGCTGCATCTGGCGCAGGTCTATCCCAACGACCCCGGAAAGTGGGAGTATATGGCCGTCGTGTCGAACGGCGAGGTGCGCATGGCAAACCTCTGCCTGGCCTGCTGCCATATGGTCAACGGCGTTTCGAAGCTCCATACGGAGATTTTGGAGACGACCATTTTCCGCGACTACTATAACCTGAATCCGCAGGGCTTTACGAACGTGACCAACGGCATTGCCTACCGGCGCTGGCTGTGTCAGGCAAACCCGGAGCTTACGGCCTATTTGCAGGAGCTGATCGGAGACGGCTTCCTGGACGACGCGAACGCGCTGGAAGCGCTGCTGAAATATCAGGGCGACCCGGCGGTGCTGGCGGGACTGCGGCGGATCAAGCACACGAAGAAGGAGCAGCTTGCCGATTATGTCGCGCGGACGAGCGGCGTCCTGCTCGACCCCGACAGCCTGTTCGATGTGCAGGTCAAGCGCCTGCACGAGTACAAGCGGCAGCTTCTGAACGTGCTGCACATCCTGCACCTGTATCTCCAGATCAAGGATCATCCCTATGAGCCGTTTGTGCCGCGCAGCTTTGTCTTTGCGGCAAAGGCTTCTGCGGGCTATGTCCGGGCCAAGCAGATCATCAGCCTGATCGTCGCGGTCTCGAAGCTCGTCAACTCCGACCCGCAGACGCGCGGCAAGCTCAAGGTCGTTTTTGTGGAGGACTACAAGGTCTCGCTGGCGGAGATCATCATTCCGGCGGCGGAGCTTTCCGAGCAGATCTCCATTGCCGGCAAGGAAGCCTCCGGCACCGGCAACATGAAGCTCATGATCAACGGCGCGGTCACGATCGGCACGCTGGACGGTGCGAACGTTGAGATCCGGGAGCAGGTCGGGGACGAGAATATGTTCCTCTTCGGCATGAACGCCGACGAGGTGGAGGCGCTCTGGCGCAGGGGCTACAGCCCGCGCGAGTTCCTCACGCCCGAGCTGGAGCGCATTTTGAACATGCTGACCTCCGGTGTGCTCGGCCAGCGCTTTGACGATATCTACGCCTCGCTTCTGACCAATCGCTTCGGTACGGCGGACGGCTATATGACCATTGCGGACTTCCAGAGCTATGCCGATGCCCAGAAGAAGGCGTCGGAGACGTATCTGGACACTGACCGGTTTGCGTCGATGATGCTGGTCAACACGGCGAAGGCGGGGATCTTCTCGTCCGACCGCGCCGTCCGGGAATATGCCGGCCGAATCTGGAATCTGTAAGGCAGGAAAATATGCGTATCTTATTTGACAGCAAGCTTTCCCAGTTCAAAACGCCCTTCGGCGTGCTGCATCCGGGAAAGCCGTGTACCATGCACATCCAGATCCCCGTCAGCTGCCGCACGACGCGGGTGCAACTCCTGCTGCTGCGCGAAAACTGCGGCACGGAGCGCGAGATCGAAATGTCCCTGCAGGAGCGCGGCAAGCTGTACGAATGCTACGGCTGCACCTTTGCGCTGGAGCGGGCGGAGCTGTATTTTTACTGCTTCCGTATCACCACCGCAAACGAACAGTTCCGGCTCTTCAAGCAGGAGAATGACACGAATATGGAGGCGGGCGACCTCTGGCAGCTGAGCTGTGTGGAGGAGCGCTATCCCGTGCCGGAGGCGCTCCGGGGCGCGGTCATGTATCAGATCTTCCCGGACCGGTTCTATCAGTCCGGCGTCTGCGACTGCGCGGAGAAGCTGCGGCCCTATTGGGTGCATGAGAGCAGGGATGAGCTGCCGGTCTATCTGCCGAATGAGCATGGCGAAATGCTCAACAATGACTTCTTCGGCGGAAATCTGAACGGTATCCGGGAAAAGCTTCCGTATCTGCACGGGCTTGGCGTGGAGATCCTCTATCTCAACCCCATTTTTATGGCGTTTTCCAACCACCGGTACGATACCTACGACTATAAGCGCGTCGATCCGATGCTCGGTACGGAGGCGGACTTCACAGCTCTTTGCGAGGCGGCTCATGCGCTCGGCATGAAGATCGTGCTCGACGGCGTGTTTTCGCACGTCGGAAGCCGCAGCCCGTATTTCCAGAGCGCGATCTCAAACCCCGATTCCCCCTACCGCGACTGGTTCCAGTTCAAGCACTATCCCGACGTATACGAAAGCTGGTGGGGCATCACCACGCTGCCGTGCGTCGATAAGATGAACGAAAGCTACATCCGCTATATCATTGAGGACGAGGACAGCGTTCTGGCGCACTGGCTGCGGCTGGGCGCGGACGGCTTCCGGCTGGATGTGGTCGATGAGCTGCCGGACGCCTTCGTTGAGCGGCTGCGCAGGCGTCTGCGGGAGCTGAATCCGGAGGCGATCCTGATCGGCGAGGTCTGGGAGGACGCCTCCAACAAGATCGCGTACAACGTCCGCCGCCGGTACTTCACCGGCCGCCAGCTCGATTCCGTCATGAACTACCCGTGGCAGAAGGCGATCC
>OLXZ01000900.1_pt1 | contig 14017 bp, 12 predicted proteins | sample 1673901 | NCBI WGS metagenome assembly OLXZ01 (sample SAMEA103958131, study PRJEB25191) | human gut metagenome | reverse complement strand
AGTAGGCAACTCCGGCAGCCCCCAGCAGATATTCCGCATAGCTTTCCCTGCCAGCCCAGTACATCATCTCTGCCATGGCATCATTTGAGATCATCTCCTCAACCCTGAGAAAGCGTTCTGCGAATCCGCGTTCTATCGGATTCATATAACGGTCTGTAAGGGGTTCACCCAGCACAATACTCTGGCAAATCGCCACCAGATTATCCAGCACTCTGCCCGCCACATAAGAAAGTGTCTCCTGTTTTCCTTCGGTATTCTCCGGCAGCACCTGTCTTATGCTTTTCCATTGCCGTTCGGTATCATAGTCGAAGCACACCCTTGTCGCCGTCTGCGATGTATTGGTGGTAAGAACATATTCCATACGATCCATAACGACCATTTTCCCGGCTCTTGCAATCGCCTCTGTCATTCCCTCACAATCACCATAATATGGTTCATAAAAGTCAATGCCATACTGCTTCAAAAAATCGATTCGCACATAATGCATTACCGAATTATAGTACACTTTCTGCATCAGTTCTGCAAAAATCTGCAGCTTATCTTCCTGCTCATAAATGCGGTATGGCGGAATTTTCTGCTCCGCAATCCTGTATGCCCCATCCTCCCAAACGGCAAAACCGCACCCTGTCCAGACAATGTCCGGCTTGTTCTTGCAAATCTCCTCCGCCACTTCCTGTAGCGTTTCATCTAACGCCAGGTAATCATCCGCTCCCAGAAACATCATATATTCTCCGGACGCTTCTGGAAGACACTGGCTGATCCCTTTGCGCCATCCCACATTAGAATCCCGGGGAATTACATGAATCCGCCCATCCAACTCTGCATACTCCCGCAAAATAGGAACCGTATTATCTTTACTGCCATTATCAAGAATAATCATTTCCCAGTTCTGACGTGTCTGATGCCTTACAGAATCCAGCGCATTTCTTAATGTTGCCGACGAATGGTAGGTGCACATCAAAATACTGAATAAGGGGATGTGCTTTGTGTAAGAAAATCCATACTCCTCTATTTTTTCACGGTATCCCAGAGATTGAAATATTTTCTGCGAAGCAATATTTTCGCTTTTTACCTCCGCATACAGTTCACTGCAGAACCCGTCTTCTCTGAGTCTGTTCTCCAATTCTGAGAGCATCCAGCGCGAAAGTCCCCTGCCTCTTGCCTCCCTGCACAGAGCATAAGAAATCTCTGCAGTCCGCTCCTGCCTGTCAGCCCGGACCTGTCCGATTGCCTGTCCGTTTCTCTCTAAAATATAGATAACTGTATTGACATCCTGCAATTTTTGTGCAAACCAGTTCTCATGACTGCTATATGGAATTTCCGACGTCTGAAAAGAATTTTTGCGAACTTCATCTTCATTTCTTAATCGAAACAAGAATCGGCAATCAGACCAGCAAGCCTTTCTCAAATTTAATTCCTGTGCTTCTTCCATTCCCGCTTTCCAAAACCTTTCAGTCACACATTTTTCCATCTGCGCATCTTGCCTGCAGCAGATATTGATACGCGTAAAACATGCTCTCATCGGACACTTCCGAAAGTTCCATCAACTTACTTACGAATTCTCTGTCTTCCTGGCTGACGCCATTGATCGTCATCCGAATCTCCACCGCCTCCAGTCCTGTCCGCATTAACATACGCAGAATTTCTTTATAGGTAAAAAAGTGAATATGTGTCCTGTCGAGCAGTCCCTGATCTGCATAAGTAAAATTACCATTGAGCAGATCTCTTACTACCGATACATGCATAATATTCGGAATCGATGCCAGGATACTTCCCCCTTTTTTCAAAAATTCTTTACAATAGTTCAAGGTTCCTTCCGGATCTCTCAAATGCTCGAGAACATCCCCGAATATGATATAGTCGAACGTAACTCCGCCAAAATCCAGCTGGCGCTCCTCAATGTTTCCTACCGTTACATTTGCAATACACTTTGCCACTCCAGCCGCCGATGCATTGATCTCCACTCCATAAAGCGCAGCGTTCGGATAATGATTTCTGACCCAGAGCAGATTAACCCCGCAATCACATCCAATCTCAAGAACACGGAGCGGCGTCTCCCGGGATTCTGTGATATAGGAAAGCAATCCTGTATTTGGAATTGCATTAAAATAATTCATATCCCACTTTTCTTTCAATAACCGCCGATCGAACAATGCATGCTGTTTGTTTTCCTTCCCTTTTTGTTTTTCTGCAATCTGGTAAAAGAATGCCGAACCACATTCAAACAGCTTATACCCAAGCTCTATTCCCCTGACACAGTAATCCCACATCACATTTTCTGCCAGAAAAAGCTTCTCCTCAAATATCCCCACTTTCTCCAGCATGGATCGTTTCAGCATCACACAGCCATCTGTCAATTTCAGCTGTTGCAAATTCACTTCCGGCGCAATTTTCCCTTCCTGTATGTATGAAACTGCCTCCGTATAGTTGCCGGCAGTCTCGGAGCCATTGTGTATCAGCTTCGGCATAACTGCACCGATCTCCCTGTCGGCATACAGCAGTCTCTGCATCTCCTCAATGGAATCTGGCAGTATCATATAACACGGATTAAGCAGCAATATGTCCTCCGCTATCTGAAATTCTGCCTTTGCATAGTTTACAATCGCACTGTAACTTTCACCGCCTTCATCACAGATAAGATAATTCATTCCCAGCCGCTCTTCCAGCCACTGGCGCAGCCCATCCTCTGATCCATTGTCTACTATAATAAGATCCCGTTCCTCTATCCCGGCAAGCAGTCGAAGTGCTTCTATCTCCATCTGTAATAATTCAAACTGATTATATGCAACAATAATGACTTTCATTGCTTCTCCTTTTTCATTCGTTCTGTTTCTTTTGTTTTAACCCAGAATCCGTCTCAGCGCGTTATCAAATGTAAAGTCTCTCCTTACCTTTTCGAACCCGCTTATCGCAATCCTTTGCCGCTCCTCTTCATGCTCCAGATAAAATTTTGCTTTTGCATACATATCTTCCAGATTTTCATAGATTACACATTCCTCCCCATTGACGAAATGCTCAGCAATCTCTTCCCGGTAGCTGGTGAGAACAAATCCTCCACACCCCATAATATCCAGCACCCGGAGAGGAATTCCCGTCTGAATCGCACGAAGCGCAATGTTAAGATTTATTTTTGCATTGTGGAAAATGTACGGCATCTGTTTATAATAATCCGCATATCCATTATGTGTCACATGCGTCAGCCGTTCATCCTTCTCATTCGACCACAACGCCATTTTAAAATGCTGGGACAGCAACCCCAATATCACAAACCGTTCTCTTCCTGTTGTCTCACATGCCAGCATATACTCAAGTTCCCTTCTGGTAATCTGAACCTTATTACTGCTTGCCTTTGCATAAGAGCGGTTCAGATCTTGCAAAAGTTCTTCTGTCACCAGTTCAGGGATCAGATATCCCCCATATATCTTTAGCTGCGCGGCAATAATTCCCTCCAGATAACCTCGCTGGTATTCTGTCAGCGGCTGCAGATAATACTGATACTCCGTCTGATAAAGCTTGCCTACCAGTGCAATCTCTGTATGATATTTTCTCTGGTCCGCTACGCTTGCGGGTGTCATATATACAGAGCGGAACACATCCGTGTCAACGGCAAGCGGCATATGTCTGGCATTTATTCCCTGTTTCTGATAGGTTTCTGCCTGAATGCGGTCAAAAAAATAGATTGTATTACACGAATTGCATAATGTATCCAGATTTTTGATATGGATCGGGCAGTCATAAACCCATGAGATATAGGGCACCTGATGATCCTCGCATACTCTAGAAATCAACGGTGAATAATTTACGGAAAGTACCTTCTCATATGTTTCAGAAGCCAGCTTTTCCTCAAGCTGGTAACAGAATTCCTCATCCTTCTCCCAATCGGTAAATGTATAAAAAAATGTATCGTAGTCTATCTCAAGCTTTTGCAGCGCACGTTCCATTCCGGCATTCATAAAAGAATGCCACTGAAAGTATAAGATTCTGCCCATTCTGTCAATATTCTCCTTTATCTCATTTCTCCCGATATACAAAAGCCAGCTTCTGGCTCTCCAAAAGCTGGCTCTATGGCAAATATTATTTAATTACTTCATTGACAGATTCGCCCAGCTGCTTAAACACAGGAATTACTCTTTGAAATTCTTCTGCCATCTTTGCGTCGTCTTTCGCACTGATCGCTTTGCTTAACGCAACGATATCTGCGTTAAAACTCTCCTTATCCACGCGCACTTTTCCATCGTTTAATACCTGCATCGTACTGTTTACAACCTGTATCTCCCAGTTGATCGCATCCACGATCCCCTTCAGAAACTGATCCGTATCATCCAGGCGCTCTCCCGATAATTCTTTCACAATGATCTCCATGTTCTTTACCAGGCGACCATTAAACTCCTCCAGCACCTGTAATGCTTCTATCTGCTCTGCTCTATTATCTTCCATGATCTCATCCGACACCGCTTTCCCGGTGCAGCCATCCCGGCTTCCTTTCTAAAATTCTAAAATTGTATTTATATATATATCGGCTGTCTTCTTGTATTTCATTAGTACTATTTCTATTTTTGATCTTCCCATTGTATATTGCTAAGGAAACAATTGAGCTGCTCTGTGGCCTTTTTTGCTCCATCTGCATTTAAATGCGACCAATCATAAAAATCCTCGTCTGTAAATATCTGCTGTTTTTCTGTAAGGTCTAATATACGTAAATCATATTCCCTGCAAAACTGCCTCATAACATTCCACGTAAGCCACCGCATCTGCTTATTAGTATTTTCCCTAAAGATCGTCGGGAATGGCATCCGCAGCAATATTGTTTTTATTCTGTTCTGCTGCAGGAACTTAAACCATCGCGTAAAGATTCCTATATTTTCCTCATAGGTCTCCGGATAAGGTTTATCAAAAATATGCTCTATTTCTGCTCTATCCTCTTTGCGCTGTTTCTCTGTCGGGCAGTATCGGTGTATATCTTTTCTCTCACAGATTTCATAAATATGTGGATAGCGCATCTGAAAATCTTTTTCCAAGAACTCTGATTGAAATATTGTACGGCATAGCTGTATCTCTTCTTCCATTCTCATTACCTCTCTCTGGCAATCCAGATGATGCAGTCTTCCTGTCTGGGGGTAAAACCCTAACATTCTCAGGCTTTGCATTCCCAATGACAAATCCCACCAAAGCCTGTAGTCATTCATACCAATGACACAATATTCCATTTTCCTGTTTTGGATATTCACAATTTCGTTATAAGCCCACAAAAATCGATAATAATCAACAAAAATATCCTGTGAGGGTCCTGCCAGACACATCAGCTTCTGTTCTAAGTGTTCATATTCGATGCCTTTCTGCTCATAGCTCATTCCACATACTACACCGATTGCATCCTTTACTTCCATCCTCGTTTTTCTACAAAGCGCAGCAGTCTCCGGACTGATTTCATTTATCAGCCGCATAAAATCAAACCGTATCAATCTGGCCCTTCCAAAGCATTCCTGTTCAGTAAAATTCTTATATGTCGAACAAACAATTACAAAATCGCTGTCTTTACACATATCTTCTAACAACACAACTCTTCCAAGAACCTGCACCCTTTTATGGTCTAAAAGCTTTTCTACCGTGCTGCAATCTTTCTCTGTTCCCAACAACCAAATCCGATACTTCGATAAACTGCCCGTATGGAGTAACTGCTGATTTTTCTGCCCATCTCCCTGTACAAGCTTTTTTCTCTGGAACCAGTAATTGTGCAAAGTAGCATATCCACAATCATGCCGGCACCAAGGATGATCCATTGCAGGAACTATAACCCTATACCCATTTCTTATAAATTCCTGGCTTTGCAACACATCATAAGACTCCCAGCCGCATGATAAGTCCTCCCTCCATGGCAGATCGTATTGCGTTGCCATCAACAGCCCGTCAATCATCTCAACCGAACACTCTTCCCCTTGGTCTTCCCCCATTGCATTGCACCATGTAGCCCCTGCAGCTGCCATATATACCTTTCCTACGCAGAATGTCTCATGCAATTCTCCATTCCTGGAAAGTTTTCTTGCTCCAACCATTCCAACCATTCCGACTTTGGGATCACGAAAAATATGCAACAGGTTCTCTATAAAAGCTGTTTCCAGAATCATCACATCCTGATGTAAATAAACCTTATACCGTGCGTTCGACTTTTTCATTGCCTCATTGTATCCTGCCGCCATACTCATGGCACCTTTTACACACTGCCATTCTATATGGTAACCGTCAGGTAATTTCAAATGTCTGATATACCAGACTGCTTCCTTTGCATACGCGTCGTCATTTACACACATAATAAAACATATCTTATGCTCGTCCATAATCCCCCTATAAATATCTTTCTAATTCCGTTACCAGTTCTTGTATATCCGCCACATCCGACATTTGTTTTTGCAATTCTTTTAAAAGATAATATGCATGTGCCAACATTTGATGATCAATAAAGAGATCTGCCAATGGTGCCAGAATATCCTCCGGTTTTTCCGTTGCAGTGCGAATCACAAACAGCAATGCAACCGGGGATATATTTTCCTTCTGAATCTTCCGGCAAAGTTCCTCCCCCGTTTCTGGGACTCCCGCTGCGATTACTCTCCAGATCAAAAACCGCAAATCTCTGATCGGTTTCCAGAATTCGTCTATATCCGGTACCTCTATATCCGGCGCTGCATGACGGATACCCGCCCGCCTTTCCGCCGCATAAATTTCCAATAAAGTTTTCTGTTTATCAAAACTTTCTCCTGTTAATGCTCCTGTCGTTTCCACATTTCCTCCTGAATCCGGTCCCATACCGCCTGTGGCTTCTCCGTGTATGCACACAATACCGTCTTAACAGCGGGTATACTGTACGCTTCCAGTTCCCTGTAAATATTCATATCAAATACATCCTTATGGTATTCGATCCTCTTTAATATCCGATGAAGCTTCAGCAGCTTTTCATGAAGTTCCAGTCCCGGCTCGCCCGGCATCCAGAAACACTCCTGCCCCGCGTCCCGCTCTGCCGCCGCAATATCCGCCAACACCTCCAGATCTTTCAGATGAAGCCAGCCCCGGTTCTCCTGCCCCTGAAACAATTCCAGAAACTGCGCCTTTTCTCCTTTGTCCACAAGCTCGTACAGTTCCTTTCTGGCAACCTCCTTGATCTGCTCCAATTCTTTTCTACTCTCGGAGTAATCCATCGCCTGGAAGGACTGAATGTCCTGGTATTCCGTGATCATTTTATTACAATATTTCTGATAGTTTAACATTCTGCTGTAAAAATTATCATGGTAACACCAGGGCGTCTCCTGACAAGGCACTACAACCCGCCAGCCCATCCGCCTCATCTCCAGACACTGCGACACATCATAGAAATCCCAACCATCAAACAGATCTTCCCGCCAACGGACATCCCTGGATGTCGCAAGCAGCAATCCATCCAACGCTTCCACTTCCACTGGCTGCTGCTCTTTATCCTGCTCCAGTGTGAGCATTCCCGGAATACAGTTGTGGTACACCATACCGGCATCCCAATGTCCTACCGCCTGACCATTTGCCGGCAGTTTTCTACAGCCCACGCAGCCAAGCATGCCTATTGTATCGTCGTTTTTAAACACGTTTATCATATCTCTGATAAATCCCGGCGCAATAATCCGCGTATCCTGATGCAGATATACTTTATATCTGGCATCTGAATTCTCCATTGCCGCATTATATCCCGCCGTCATGCTCTCCGCCTCGCGCACCCGGATCACATCCACCTCATACTGTTCCGGCACCTCGAGACAACGTATATAAAACTCTGATTCGTCCGCCTGTCTGTCATCATTCACACACATAATAAACGCAATCTGTCTGTCGTTCATTCTACCTGCCCCTATATTCCTTCTGGAACTTTCTCCGTTCCTCAAAATAATTCCGAAAATCAGATGCTCCACAATCGTGAATACACCACGGTTTTTCCATCGCCGGCACCACGACCTGGTACCCGTTTCTGCGAAACTCAAACGCCTGTGAAATATCATAAAAATCCCATTTCTGGAACAAATCTTCTCTCCACGGAATATCGTACTGTGTCGCCATCAAAAGCCCATCTACCGCTTCTACCTGCTGATACGGCTGCTCTACAGCACCCGCCGTATACATCTGCATATGGTAAGCACTGCTGCTGTAAATACAACCGATCCGTTCCCCATACCACATAACGCTGTTTTCCGGCATCCGGGGAGACCCGATCATGCCAATCATACCGATTTTCCGGTCAGCAAAAACATCCAATAAATGCTGCAAAAAATTTTTTTCGACAATCATGACATCCTGATGCAGATATATCTTATACTTTGCACCAGAAGACAGCATTGCCCGCTGGTATCCCTCTGTCATGCTTTTTGCATCTTCAATGATACATGTTTCCACAGTATAACCGTCCGGCACTGCCAGCGACTTTATATAATGCAGTGCCTCCAAGCAGTATTGCCTGTTGTTTGTACACATGATAAACGCAAACTTTCTCTCATCCACCGTTACTTTCACCCCGTCACATATGCTTTCAATTCCTCTAACATCTTCCGGATACTTTCCTCCCCCGGCGCCAGTCTCTGCATCTTCAGAAGCAGCCAGTAGGCATGTCTGAACATTTTGGCATCCAGGGTTAATTCCATAATGACACATAGCATGGAAAATTCATCAGCCGCCATTGTATTCACCGCTTTACAGAGAACAGGCGATACCTGATTTGCTTTTAAAAATTCAATAAAGTTCACCCCTGCATCCGCCTCATCCGTAAATTCCAGTCTCCACATAAGGAACCGGAACTCCCGCATATATGCCGTCAGCTCACTTCTTCGCATTGGCTTTCCCTGTATCTTCCTGTCAAGGATGGTATTCTTTTCCGCCATTTGCACTTCCGCCTTATAGATATCCATAATGACAATCATCTCGATCATTGCATTGCTTCTGTTTCCATATGGCGCCGTCTTATTTTCATCCTCAAAAAATGCAAGCAGCTTCTCATGTGCCTCCGCCGTTCCCTGCTCCAGCATCTGATCCATCCATTCCAAATACGCCTTTGCCGACGCGCCATAGCATATTTCCCAGCCTTTATTTGCATTCTCCTGCTCCCGCGCAAACTCCTCTGATGTTTCTCTGTTTTGCATATTGTCCCCTGTAAATTTTATTGCCAAATAATTGTTCTTATCTTATAATCTCTTTAATCTATTATACTGTATCCTCAGCCCACAGACAACCCGGGGCAGCCAGGCATACATATTTTCCGAAAGGATTCCATTATCTATGAATATACTATACTTAAGCTGGACAGAAAATTCTGCCCCAGACATGATCGAAACCCTACAACAGCTTGGACACAACGTCTGTGCCCAGCTGCATGAATTATCGTTCTATTTTTCAGATGCTCTGCTTCCCAGCCTGCAGCAGGTATTCGCCAGCCAGTCATTCGACTGTATCTTTACCTTTAACTTCATACCACCGGTTTCAAATATTGCAGAATCCATACAGATTCCCTATATCTGCTGGGTGTATGACTGTCCACATGTCACATTGTATTCCGACAGTTTACGCAATTCCTGCAGCTACATTTTCCTGTTTGACCGGAATATGCAGCAGGACGCAGTCATGCACGGCGCGCTTCACGCTTATCACCTGCCACTCGCCATAAACGCAGACCGTCTGGCAAGCCACCTTTCCCTATCAGGTTCCCGCGATACGTTCTTTCCGACAACTTATCGCCATGAGGTCTCCTTTGTTGGTTCTCTGTATGAGAAAACGACTTTTGAGCACCTGAAGAATGTTCCGCCACACCTGAAAGGATATCTTGACGGCATCATTGCCGCTCAGAAACAGGTCTGGGGGGCAGATGTGATCTCGGCAGCACTTTCACCCGACCACGTAAACGAAATTTATCAAGCACTTCCCTTTACCCGCTCTGCCGGGGAATTTATCACTCCCAAAGATGTGTATACCGGCGTTATCCAGAAGCAGGTTACCTCGGAAGAGCGGATCTCTCTGCTCAACGCCATCACAAATGTCGCTCCGGTAGCACTGTACTCGGCTTCAGATACATCGTTATGCCCCAAGGCAGCGCCCATGGGAATTGTATCATACACAGCAGAAATGCCGGATATCTTTCATACCACCAAGATCAATCTCAATATTACTCTCCGGTCGATCACGTCCGGTATTCCGCTTCGCGCCATCGATATTCTCGGCTGTGGCGGCTTTCTGTTAAGCAACTATCAGCCGGAGCTCTGTGAATATTTTACACCCGATGTGGACTTCGTATATTTTGAGGATCCGGATGATCTGGCAGAAAAAGTCACCTACTATCTCTCGCACGGAAAAGAACGGGAAGATATCGCATACCATGGCTACCAGACGGTCACGCAGAATTTTTCCTATCCCGTTCAGGTATCCCGCATGTTTGAACTTTTTACCTCCGCTCTCTGAGAATCTGCAAAAACTGCACAGCTCGCCCGTCCCAGGTATGCTCCCGTGCCGTTTTTTCTCTTCCATGTTCCGCCATCTGCAGCCGGCGCTCCTCATCTGCGAGCAGCGCCGCAATCTGCTCCGGCAGCTGATCCATATTATCCAGATGATAAATCAACATATCACCATAATCATAACGTCCGCGCAGATATGTGGTGTCATCCGTGACCAGTACCGCTCCCGCCAGCATAATATCTGCCATTCTCTCTGTAAATCCGCCCTTATGCCATGACATTACATTCAAGGACATCCGGGACTGTTTGTAGATTGTCAGGCTCTCCTCCACCGTGACATCCGGATGACAGATCAGATTCGGGTATCTGCAAAGCGGTGACAGCTTCCAGCTGTTTCCGAATACATCCAGCCGGATCCCGCTCTTTAAGATCGTCTCCACCACTCTGGCGCGATAATAATGCATCACACAATATCCTGTGACGCAGAGTTCTCTGAGCCGGTCCAGGAATTCCTGATCGGTCAGTTTCAGTCCCTGATGTTCCACCGCTCTGGCAAATGCCTGTTCTAATGTCAGTTCGGGATGCTGCCTCATAATCAGAAGGAAACGGTTTGCCAGAAAACGCTTCGGACGCTCCAGCCCGTGAATCCACAATACCTGAGAAAAATAGTCTCCCATCGTGCCCACAAACGTGAGTCCGTATTTACGTTCCGGCTCGTACGGTTCTTCTGCTGCCATTCCAGCAGGAGGAAACAGGATTGCCTTTTTTCCGAAATATCTTTTTGCAAAATCTGCATAATTCTGATCCAGCGTAAGAACATAAAAATCCGGATAGTGATGCTGTAAATGCTTCTGCAGCCATACCGGATGGTCAAATATAAAGTTATATTTGGGGCCGTAAATGTATTCGTGTACATAATGCACTTCATCAGCCATTTTTACGGAGAACAAATAAGATTGTACACCGATAACCGCCTTGAAATGTCTTCCCATAAATTTTAAAATTCCTGCGACATCCTCATCATTTAAATCATAATAAATGACATGTTGTCCCGCATGTTCCAACGCCGCACCAAACTGCTCCGCAAACACTGTCAGCACATTATGGCACACATCATCCCCTTTATAAATCAAAATCGGTTCCGTTTCCTCATCCAGCGCATAATATTCCTTTCCGTGTGCTACCATATGTTCCAGATAAGGTACCATCCGCTCTTCGCACCCCAGCTTTTGCGCCTGTTCCAGTACACCCATAATTGCCATATCAAAGCAGCCCGCCGCCTTGAGTTCGCCACTGTATTTTCCGATTACATAGCAGTCTGTCACGCAGCCCTGCTCCGCAGAGCAATCCGCTTCATCCGCGCCAAGTATTACATATCCGTCCGATGATTCCTTACCACTAATTTCTTCCAGCACAATCGGTGACTGCTGTGCAATCCGAAGCAGTAATTCATATTTTTGCTTTGCCTGAAGTTTTTCATTGATTCCCCCGGCATCGCGCACCAGTTCTTCTGGTACCAGGATCTTACCCTCACAGATTGTTTCATCCAACAGGATATCCAGGAAATGGATTCCCTCCTGCGCGCGTCTTAATCTCCGTATCATTCCGCATCTCCGTCCATTTCGTCTGTCTAATAATGGATATATCGGCATTTCAGATTGTATTATTAACTTTCCACCATGCATTCCCGATATATTATTATATAGACATTCAACAGAAAGGATCCACCCATGCATTCCAAACCTCTTCATCTTGTGATTGCTATCAACCGGAAATATATTCGATATGCCTACGTTATGCTGACTTCACTGCTGCTTCATACCACCTGTGATGTTCACGTATATATTCTGCACAGGGAGCTTGCCCCGGCAGATCAGCAGACTTTTGATCAACTGGCACATTCTTATCCTGTGACTTTTCATTTTATTCATGTGCCGGACGCACTGCTCCCTCCCCAAAAAGTTCTTGCAACAAGTGCCTGGGGCGCAGAGGCTTATTTCCGGCTCGCAATCACGGATCTTATGCCATCCTGCGTTGACCGTGCGTTATATCTCGATACCGATATGATCGTCAATCAATCCATCGATGATTTTTATTTCTGCGACCTTAAAGGGAAAAAGATTGCTGCATGCGCGGAAATCATTCACGAACCTCCCTTCGGAAATTACCGGGACGAACTATTTGCACCGCTCTTTTCGGCCGGATTTTCCTACTTCAATTCCGGAACCATCCTTTATGACCTGCGCGCGCTCCGCACTGACTGTTCTTTTCAGACTTATATGGACCTAGCAGAAAAGCTTGACTACCGGATACAATTTCCGGATCAGGATTTGTTAAATTACCGGCACAGCACCGAAACCCTGTTTGTCGATCCGCTGCGCTACAATTTAAATGCCCGCTATGCCTACGATATATATTCCATGCGTTATGATGACATGAAACAGAACGCATGCATCATTCACTATGCAACCTCCAAACCGTGGCGCGGTAATTTTGTTCATTACAATGTGGAACAGATCTGGTGGGATTACGCAAAACAGACGCCGTTTTATACGGAGCTGCTTCAGGAAGCCCTGGAGGAAACGCTCACAAACACAGCTGTCAATTCCTACATTACGAATCTTTTAGAACAAAACGAAGCCCTCTACGCGTGCATCAAAAAATATGATCAGCTTTTAAGCGATGCCGGTATTACATTATAATCTTTTGTCAGAATGGAGATACCTATGAACACTTTTTCCATGAATATTGCCATCACCATCAATCACGCCTATGTTCCCTATGCATATACCCTTCTGCTGTCTCTTCCGGCACATGATTCCGCAATGTTCCAGGTATATGTCCTCCACCGGGATTTGACAGATGATGATTGCAATGTTCTCTCGTCTCTTTCAAAGCTTTATGATTCAGAGTTTGAAACGGAATTCAGAAAGGTAAAGAAATGACGGCGGCAATAATATCTGTGACTGAAAAGGGTACAATGCAATCGGAGTTACTATATAAAAAAATTGAAGCAAAAGGCTTTAAATGCAAAAGATTCTGCTACAGCAAATATGCATCTGTCGGTGCTGAAAGCTATGAAAACATATCAATACTTGTGAAAAGAATTTTCAGTGAATATGATATATTGATTTTTATATGCGCATGCGGTATTGCAGTACGGACGATTTCGCCTTTTATAAAATCAAAAATTTCCGATCCGGCGGTAATCGTTATGGACGAACAGTTTAAATATGTAATTCCCATATTGTCAGGACATTTGGGAGGAGCTAACAGGATTTCGCAGATAATTTCAAATGAAACAGGAGCAAAAGCGGTTATTACTACTGCTACCGATACAGGAGGAAAATTTTCAGTTGACAGTTTTGCTAAGGCAAATAGTCTTTATATTTCCGATATGAAGATTGCTAAAGCTGTTTCGGCGGCAGTTTTGCAGAATAAAAAAATTGGATTTGCAAGCGATTACAGTACGGTGAACATTCCTGACGAATTATGTACAGATTTAAATTGTGAAATCGGTATATGCATTTCTGATGATAAAGAAAAAAAGCCTTTTAATAGCACTTTGA